>Ga0208461_1000245_pt1 | contig 53773 bp, 44 predicted proteins | sample AD_JPNTR4_MetaG_FD_184448 | JGI IMG/M metagenome (GOLD analysis project Ga0208461, IMG submission 184448) | Active sludge microbial communities of municipal wastewater-treating anaerobic digesters from Japan - AD_JPNTR4_MetaG (SPAdes) (version 2) | ecosystem: Engineered > Bioreactor > Anaerobic...
ACGCATGCTTAACCTCCTTCCAATACGGAAATCACACCTAACTTTATTAAAACTAAAAAAACCATTTTTTGCAAAAAATGATTCTTTCAGTTTTTTATCTTGTCAATTTAACCTTTTCTTCTATTATTTTTAAAATAGTAGATTGACAAATATAATATATATGCTATTATGGACTTTGGAATTAAATAAATCCGTTAGGTGAGGCTCCTATGCAAATATAGGCTGCTGCCCAAAAATGTCCAGAGACACCAATGGGTAGAACATGGATTGTCGACTTAAGGCTTTCCACAAAGTAGCTAACTTCATGTTTACGTTGCATAGTGCTAAAACTCTACGAATACGCTGATACTCGTACTGTTTAGTTAGCTTTCACTTAATGTGGGAGCTTTTTATTTGAATTCCAAGCAAAGGAGGGAGGTTAACATGCGCACAATTATTAAACGAAAAGACAAAAAAGCATTGCTTAAATATGTCAAAAAAATGCATCCTTATGACATTATTGAAGCACTAAATACACTTACTCTTGATGAACAAGAGCTATTTTACTCACTGCTAAGCGAAGAAGAAATTGGCAGAATTGTTGCTTTTATGGAACCAGAAAAAGCTGCAGAAGTTATTGATGATTTTGATTTAACAAAACAAAAAAATATTATTGATACGCTTGAACTTGATGACGCTGCTGACATTATTGTCTATCTCGATAATGAAACTAAGTTAATTGAAGGTTTAGAAAAAGAACTTCATATTACGCAAGTATTAAAGTATGACGAAGAAAAAGTTGGCGCCCATATGTCTGATGCATATATTAGCCTTTCTTTAGGAACAGATATTAAAGCGGCAACTAAAAATGTTATTCAAAAAGCTGGGGAAATTGATGTTATTAATCACATCTTTATTGTTGATAGTGGCAATAAATATAAAGGGACGGTCGAATTAAGAGATTTAGTCCGCACTAAAGCACCAGCACTTATTGATGATATCACTGAATTTACTCCGTTTGTTTTCGCCAGTGATGACATTGAAGAATCAGTCCATAAAATGAAGAATTATGGTCTCCATGAAATGGCAGTTGTCAGCGAAGAATTAGAGCTTATCGGTATTATTACGATTGATGATGCGATCGAAATATATCATGAAGAATCCGTTGATGATTTTGAAAAGCTATCGGCACTACCAGATACAAAAACAAAAGGAGTTATTAAGTCCGCTGCTAAAAGATTACCGTGGCTCTTCTTACTACTAGTGCTATCAATGCCAATTGCAATTGCTACAAGTCGCTTTGAAGAAGTAATTACTTCAGTAGCGGTACTCGCCCTTTTCCAACCATTAATTCTTGATGCTGGGGGTGATGTTGCGAGTCAAACCCTTGCGGTAACTTTAAGATTACTTAGTAAAAATCCAAAAAAAGCGCTTAGAAATGGTGGCACCGAAATACTAACAGGAATTATTAACGGGCTTGGGCTTGGTATAGTCGCGGGTATAGTCTCTTTTATTATTTCCAAAGTAATTGGGATTACTGAACCCTTTAATGTATCATTAGTCGTCTTTATTTCACTAGCGGTGACGGTCGCAACTGGACCAATATTTGGATTATTCATCCCGCTTATTTTAGACAAGATGAAAATTGATCCAGCAGTCGCTTCTAGCCCACTTATTACTACACTTATTGATATTACTAGTGTTGTTATTTATTTCGGGGTAGCAACATTATTACTGGGGGTGATTTAAATGAAAAACTTAATGATTTTAAATGATGCCGCCTTAAAGAAAACTTTAGCGAAAATGCATCCTTATGACATCGCGACAAAAATGAAGGATGCTTCCGGCGATACGCAAATGCGATTAATTCGTTTGATGGCACTAAATAAAACAGTTGAAGTATTCCTTGAATTACCAAGTGAAGTTTCGCGTCACTACTTTAGTTTATTAACGGAAACACAAAAAAAGCAATTCTTAGAAGCTTTTGAAATGGATGATTTAAAAACATTCATTACTAGTTTTGAAGACGACTTTCAAATGTATCTATTAAGTTTACTAGGGACACATAAAGCTATAGCACTTAAAGTTTTAATGAGTTATGACGACGAAAAAATTGCAACAAAAATGAGCACTAATTTTGTAACGATTACACAAAATTCAACGATCAAAGATACTACTGCGCATATCATTAATAGCTCAAAATACAATGATTTTGTCGATGATATCTTTGTAATTAATGAAAATAATGCTTTAATTGGAAGTATAACTTTAAAAGATTTAATTAGTGCACGCGCCACTGATACACTTGATAGCATAACTTATAGCATTAACAATTATTTAACACTTGATGACTCACTTAATGATGGTTATAAAAAGTTTGAAAACTATGCAAAAAGTGTCTTACCAGTACTAGATGACGATATGAAAATTGTCGGGATTGTAACTGCTGATGATGTATTAAATATTATGGTCGCTGAACATGAAGAAGACATCGCTAAGATGACAGGGGTTGGTGATTATGATGAATCATCTAATGCCTTTAGACGTTCTATACAAAGAATGCCGTGGTTAGTTATTTCAGTATTATTAAACTTAGTGATTGCTGCCCTATTATCAGTATTTGAAAAGACACTCGTTGAAGTCATCGCCTTAATTATGTTTCAACCAATGATTTTAGGGATGGCAGGAAACATTGGCACTCAATCAATTGCCGTGACGATTTTAAAATTAAATCAAGATGAACTTGCAGGTATCCATAATGAGAAAAAACACATTGGCAAAGAACTAGCAATCGGAGTCTTAAATAGCATCACTATTGGTCTTGGTGGTTTTTTACTCTCATTTCTTATTCTTAGTTTCATTAATATGGGAACGCATAGCCCGTTACTTCTAGCAATCACGATTGGGACTTCGCTTATGGGCGGGATGTTTATCTCTGCTGCCGCTGGTGTTTTTATTCCAATTATTTTAGAGAAGATGAAGGTTGATCCTACGATTGCTAGTGGTCCAATTATCTCGACGCTAAATGACTTATTCGCATTACTAATTTATTTTGGAATTGCAACATTAATCTTCTTACTATAAGAGCAAGAGAAGAGATGCTTACAAACAATATAAAAGACATCGCCACATGATGTCTTTTTTTATTAATGAAGGCTAATAGCATTTATTAATGCTATATTCACTTTAATGGCTAGGTATTATGATAAAATAAGTTAACTAAATGTAAGTTAACGGGGGTAAGTATGAAAATAATCCATGCAGCGGATATTCATATTGATTCAAAGATGAATCGGTATGGTGGCGATAAAACAGAAAGACGCATTAGAGAAATTAAAAATGCTTTTTTTCGCATGATCGATTACGGAGTTAAGTACACTGTTAAAGTTATCTTAATCGCAGGAGACTTATTTGACAATAAAGAAGTAAAACTTGCTACCTTACGTGAAGTATTAACAAAAATTACAAGTGCACCAACAATTGATTTTATATATTTAGCGGGTAATCATGATGACCCAGCTGTATTTAATCATGAAAAATTAGCGGAATTACCTTCAAATCTTAAAATTGTGACAAAAGAAAATAATACATTCCTTTACGATGATGTATGTATTAAAGCTTATGATAACTATGCAGATGAAGATTACACTAAAACCTTAATCTTTGATCCAAATAAATATAACATCTTGATGCTACATGGCACTGAAGCTGAAATCCCTTTAAATAATTTAAAAGGCAAAAATATTGACTACTTAGCGCTTGGCGACATCCATATCCCCGATATTGCCGCGAAAAGATTAGATGCGCGCGGCATATATGCTTATTCAGGTGTGCTTGAACCGCGCGGGTTTGATGAAGTGGGTGAACGCGGCTTTTTTGTTTTAGAAATACAAAAAAATAAGCTGATTAGACGCGAATTTATTAAAAATAATAGTCGTACTTATCATATTATTGATGTCGATATCAGTGCATTAAACAACACTCTTGAAATTGAGTTAGCAATTAAGAAGGCCACTAATAAGATTCCTAGTGATGATATCGTACGTCTAAAATTAACTGGTAAATATAATTATGAATTAATCAAAGATATAAATGCACTGCGCGAATATTTAGAAAGTAAATTTTATTATGCAGAGTTAATCGATGATTCTAAGGTTAACCTTAACACTATTGATTTTGCAAACGAAGTATCATTACGCGGTGAATTCTTTCGCCTAATCGAAGCTTCAAATTACTCCCCTGAAGTTAAGGAAGAACTCTTAAAATTGGGTCTAAATGCACTAAAGGGAAGGAAAATTGACCTATGAGAATATTAGAACTTAATATTGATAGTTTTGGTAAGCTTGAAAATTACAATCTTAAATTTGATCAAAAGCTTACAATCATTAATGAAGATAATAGTTTTGGTAAAACAACGATTGCGCAATTCATTAAAGCGATGTTCTTTGGGATGAAAACCGCTAAAGGAAAAGGAAAAAGACTATCACTACCACGCTTTAAATATTTACCGTGGGGTAAAACCACCTATGGTGGTAACTTAACTTTTGTCTACAACGGGCGAACTTATACTGTTACCCGCACCTTTGGTGAATCGCTCTCTAATGATACGATTGCAGTTAAAGACTTAGCGCGCAATGTAAATATTGATGAATTAAATGGTATTAAAATAACGCGTGATAACCTCGGTGATATCATCTTTGGTGTAAATAGTGAAAGTTTTGAGAAATTAAACTTTATTCAACAATTAGAAGTTTTATATAGTAGTGATGAAAAAATTCATGATGATATTAATGTAAAATTACGCGGTCTGTTTGGGCATACAACAGAAGATAGTGATTACACTTCCGCATTTAATATTCTTGATGATGCTATAAAAGAACTTTCACCTGGTAACCAGCGGAGAAATTCACTATATAACAAAACTGACCGTGAACTCAATGCCACAAATAATCTTGTGTTTGAAGCAGAAAACGCTGTTAATTTAATTAGTGAAAACTCTGATGAATTAGTTGCGCTAAAAAGACAAAAAGCAGAAAATGATAAGCTAAAAACTAAACTTGAAAATGATTTAAAACTCGTTGCGAGTAAAAAGATACTTGAAAAAGACCTTAAAGATTATAATGCACTAAATGATGAAATAAATAACCTTAATTTACAAATTGAAGAAAATAAAAAATTATTTGCGGGTAATAAAGTTGAAGACACAAATTTAGTGTATTTAGAAGAATTAAGCACGGATTTGTCGGCAAAAGAGAGTGAATTTAATAAATTTAAAGATGAAGCACAAACAGAAATTAATTCAATAAACGCTGCTCTAAATACTCTCGAAAGTACAAATGTTGAAGTCTTATTTATTAAAAGAGCGCATAAAGAAACTAGTGAAGAAATTACTAAATTAGAAAATGAAGTAACTTTACTTAATGCAAATATAAAAAGATTTAGTTTCCTTGATATTTTCCTAAGCATTATCACGCTATCAATTTATTTCTTTGTCCTTAAAAGTAAGAATAATAAGTTAAGAAAAGAAATAGCGCTTTTAAATAAAACGATTGATGAACTTAATGTAAAACTTGAAAATTATGCCGCTGAACTAGCGACAATGACTAGCACAGAAAGTGACATTAAACTTAAACAAAAACTTGATGAGTGGACACAAAAAGTTAACCAGAAACAAAAAGAATTAGAAGCTTTTAAAGAACATGTTTTTGATGTATTTCGTAAGTATTCCGTTAAAGTTAATAGTGTTAGTGATGTTCAAGTTGCTTATTTCCTTATTAATAGTCACTATGAAAAACATTTAGCGCTTAATAAAAAGCTTAATGATGTAAATTTTAAACTTAAGAATTATGATATTAAAAAAATAAATAGTGATTTAAATTCTTTCGCCCTACTAGATGAAGAAGAATTAAACAGGAATAAGAGTAATGTCGACATCAAAAACGATGAATTAATCAAAAAAATAACAGCTTTAGAAAAACAAATTGAAGCAAATGAAGACTTAGCGAGTAACCTTGAAAATTACAAGTTTGAACGCGACGAATTACGCACTACAATGCAAAACTATGAGCAGAAAAAAGAATTATTAACTATCGCTAGAACATTATTAGAACACGCTAATCAGCAACTAGCAGCAAGGTATTTAACCCCGCTTCAAAATAATGTTAACGACTTACTTACGAAAATTAAATTAGAGGGCTACTCTGTAATGTTTGACGGAAACTCTGAAATGAAATTAAAAGATTTAGACACGAATGAATATTACGACTTTGCTTATTACAGTGCTGGTAGTCAAGATCTTATTTCGGTCTTAGTGCGCGTTGCCTTAATTGATTTAGTGTATCAAGACTTAAAACCATTTATCATTCTTGATGATACATTCGTTAACTTCGATGATAAAAGAATTAAACTCGTAAGACCCCTACTTGAAAAATTATCACAAGACAATCAAATTATTTATTTTACTTGTTCTAGCAGTAGGGACTTACGCTAATAAAATTTACAATGAATAAATACAACTAACTCATGTATTTTTACATTTATATTTTAAGTATTAGCACTATAAAATTGTTATAATTACGAAGTATGCAAAACGAAAATAAAACCCAAAAGTTTCAAATTAACAAAACATTCATTATTAAGCTAATTGTATATCTTTTAGGCATTATCTTAGTTGGTTTTGGTGTCCAAATAATTATTTATACAAATGTTGGAACAGCACCAATCGATGCGATGAACTATTACTTAGCAAGAATTTACTTACAACTTTTTAATAATAGTGATTTTAGTAAACTTAAAACAACAATCGGTGTTGCTTCATTAGCGTTTGGGACACTAACAGTGCTTGTCTTATTTATTATTACTAAAAATAAAGCCTTAATTTTTACATGGCTAAATATATTTATTGTTTCACTCGTAATTTCCATTTGGGGTTTACTTTTTGATACATTTAACCCGCTTAATACTACATTTTTCATCCGTGCACTAGTTTCTTTACTTGGGATTTTAATTATCTCTTTTGGTGTTTTCCTTGTGATTGTCACAGAATTCCCTGCTGGTCCACCCGAAGAAATCATGCGTCTAATTAATAAAAAAACAAATAATCTTTTTGTCGCTAAATTATTAGCCGAAACTTTTTATTTAGTTCTAGCATGTATAAGTATGATTATCTCAGTAACGATTATTGATGGTAATGGTGTGGAGTTTACCCAAGTTGGTATATTTACAATTGTGACACTGATTTTAACTTCTGTGTTCGTATCATTATTTGATTTAGCGTATCGAAAACTAGTTGCAAAGAAAGTAGAATCCGCATAATGCGGATTTTTTTATAGTCACGCACCAAAAAAAATTGACTTACCATACTATATCTAGTAAGATATAGGGGACTCCAAATCCGAAGAGTGGGGGACCCAACAGTCGTTTGGGGTGAATCAATTATAATTGTAAGGATATTCTTAATGTCCTGAACCCGACAGCTAACCTCATAGGAGTAATTAAGAACATTAATTATTTTTATGAGAGGAGAAAATTATGGATGCAATTTTTGTTTTAATCCTAAAACTTGCCATCGTACTATCCGTGGGATTTATCGGATCACTCGTGGCCCGAAAATTAAAATTACCGAATGTTAGCGGTTATTTACTTTTCGGTTTGTTACTTGGACCATCACTCGGTCTTATTTTCAAAGGCTTTCCGGGCATTATCACTGTCGAAGATAGTGGCAATCTCAACTTTATAAGCCAAATCGCCCTTGCGTTTATCGCTTTTTCAATTGGTGCGGAATTTAGTATCAAATCAATTAAAAAGGTCGGTAAACCAATTTTAGTTATGACTTCAACTGAAGTATTAGGTGCGGTATTAGTCGTATTCTTTGCAATGTTCTTTTTACCAAAACCACAAGCAATTATGCCTGATGGTTATAACCCATTTAGCAAACCTAATGTGGCCTTTGGTTTAATTTTAGCGTCAATGAGTGCGGCGACTGCCCCAGCCGCTACCCTTATGGTTATTCGGCAATATCGGGCTTTTGGTCCTGTGACACGCGCTATTTTACCAATTACCGCGCTTGATGATATCTTTGGTATTGTTGTCTTTGGGTTCTTTATTTCTTTTGCGCAAATCTTAGCGTCAACTGGTCCTTTACCCCCAGTGTGGCTCATGATTTTAAAGCCATTTATTGAAGTGTTTGGCTCGGTTGCCCTTGGAATGATAATCGGTTTACTCTTATCGCTTCTAGCGAATAAGTTTGACCGCATTCGTGATGACTTGCAAGTCTTATCACTTATTGCTGTCTTTGGTACAATCGGATTAACATATTTGATTAATTATTACTTAGAACCACACGGTTTATCATTTAGTCAATTATTATCAAACATTATGATTGGGTCAATGATCGCTAATATTGCTAAACGTCCCGAAAAGACATTTAATGCGATTAACGACTTTGCTACCCCATTTTATATTCTTTTCTTCACCCTTGCTGGTGCAGGCCTTGATTTAGCCATTTTAGGAACAACCCCGCTCTTACTATTAATCGCTGGTGTCTATATCCTAGCGCGCAGCTTTGGTAAGTGGCTTGGTATCTTTGTAGGCGCTAATGTGGTTAAAGCTGAACCAACGGTGAAAAAGTACTTAGGCATTGCCCTTTTACCACAAGGTGGTGTCTCAATTGGATTACTGGCAATTGTCTACACACAGATGGCCCCGATGTATCCTGCCATTTCTACTGTTATAATGTTATCAGTATTAGTGTATGAAACGATGGGTCCAGTCTTTGCAAAATTTGCCATTAGTAAAGCCGGCGAAATTGGAGGTCTTGATCGCCTTGAACAATTATCAAGCCTCGACGGTATTGAATTAACCGAGGAAGGAGCATAATTATGCAAATCTTATTTATTGTTTTAAATGACTTATCTTACTTAGACAAGATCTTAGAAAAGTTTCTAGATCTCCATGTGCGCGGTGCGACAATTATCGACTCACAAGGAATGGCCGCAGCAATTATGCAAAATGAAGGCTTACTCTCATTGCTCTCCGGTCCTTTTGCGAGATCACTTGAAACTAACCAAAAAAACTCAAAAACAATCTTTACAGTTATTCCAGAAGCAGAAAAAGTGACGGAAGTTGTAAAAGCCGTCCAAGACATTATTTCTGATTGTAAAAAACAAGTTGTGGGCTTTATGTTTACCTTGCCAGTAAGCGGTATTTATCCACTTAAGCCTAAAAAATAAAATCATTTAAACATCAATTAATTCACGATTACATAATCGTGTTATAATTACTATCATTATGAGAAAACGCAAAGTAAATGAGTTTACCGAATATTTAAATCACTTAAATGCTGATGATGTCCAAAAAGTGAAAGCTTTTATGGTGAACTTTAAACAACATATGAGTTTACCGCTAAGTGAAGAAAAGAAACTACGGAAAGACTTAGAACAGGCCCTGATGTACTTTAATGCCATCGGTGTCGCTCCCAAAGAAGCGATGCGCCGCTTAGATAATGAAAATCTCGGGGGCTTTTACGCTCGCCCTCCCCTTTTATATTACGCCCTTGATGACGCGGCTAAAATTTATCCTTTATCAATGAAACATGGTTTTCAAGCCGTGTTCCGTTTATCGGCTAATTTACTTGATGAAGTTGTTCCTGAGTTACTACAAATTGCGCTGACCTTTACCATTAAACGATTTCCGCGCTTTGCCACAACCTTAAAAAAAGGATTCTTTTGGCATTATTTAGATGCAAATAAACAACGATATGCGATTGAAAAAGAAGAACACTTACCGTGTCGTCCGATTAAAGTTGCAACTACTGGTTCGAAATCATTCCGTGTTTTATATTACAAAAACCGAGTTAGTGTTGAGTTTTTCCATTGTTTAACTGATGGCCGTGGCGGCATGATTTTCTTACAAACATTGCTTGACACTTATCTTCGGCTCTTTGGCGTCGAAAGTAGCGCTCATCCTAGTGTTTTAGATATTAATGGGCCCCCGTTACCAGAAGAAGACGCTAATGAATTTAAACGTACAACAGTAACAAAGCGAAGCGGGTTTAAAGAAAAGCGCGCCCTACAAATGAGTGGTAAGATTGCGAATATTCGACCTACTCAAATCTTACACTTTCGACTTAACGCTGATGAATTATATACAACCGCTAAAAGTTATGGAGTAACCATCACCGCTTATGTTTTAGCGCTTTTGCTTATTGCAAGTCGCTACGCAACTGATGCTAATAGTGGGGATATTGCAATCCAAGTACCCGTTGATTTAAGAAAATATTATCCGTCGAACACTCTCGCTAATTTCTCGCTTTATGGAAGTATCCGCTTCCCCATCAATGACATTACCAATGTGGAAGATGCCTTACCTCTCGTTAAAGAACAGCTTGCGACGGGTACGAGTTATGAAAAAATGAGTGAGATGATGTATTCAACTTATCGGATGAATAAGGATATGCGCGGTTTTCCCCTTTTCCTTAAATCACCGATTGCTAAAATGGCGTATGGGTTAATGGGGGAAGCAATCTTTACGACCACTTTTAGTAACTTAGGGGTCGTTAGTGCGCCTAGTCACTTCAATGACTATATCGAGAGTTACGATTTCGTTTTAGGACCACCAGAAGTTAATCGAGCGGCCATTACTTTAGTTACTTTTAACAAAATTGCCACTTTAACTATTACCAAGAGTACCAAAGATCCTTCCTTTGAAGAGGAACTTTATCGGCTCTTAATGCGTGATAACTTACAAATAAATATCGAAGGAAGTGCCTTATATGAACATAAAAGTCGTGTATCCCGCTAAAAATATTCGCCGCGACTTACGGCGGAACGCTATTTACTGGGCGAAGTTCCCCTTCCTTTTAGCGGCCTTTGTGTGTGGTTTAGTTAATATTTTAGTTGGTGGTCCAGCGTGGAGTGTAATTGCCATCTGGAGTTTATGGATGATATGGTCATTTGTCTTTACCCCAACTTTAGTGGAACATAATCGTACAAGCATTGCTGTTAAAACATCAATCCACATCACGATTTTAATTGTTATCATTTATCTTATATTTCCAAAGTGGCCTGGCATTGAAGTTGCATCGCTCGTCGTTGTAGCCGGACTTATAACGACGGCAACTTTATTCTTTAGTAATATTGCTCGCCAAAAACAAAATTTCTTTCCTCTTTTAATCTTTGTCGTAATTTCGATTGTCTTTAGTGCTGTCGCGCTCTATCTCCGCAAGGGACGGCCGCTTGAGTGGGCGATGATTGTCTCAATCAGTGTTGCGCTCGCCATTTTCTTAAGTACAGCGATAATCCTTCGTATTAACTTTTTCCGTGAATTTAAAAAGCGCTTTATGTTATAGTCTTTGTTCTTTTTTTGTATAATAAAAATACGCAGCTGTAGTTTAGTGGTAGAACTTTAGCTTCCCAAGCTAACCGTGCGGGTTCGATTCCCGTCAGCTGCTCCACTTAAATTGAACTTGTTCCCTAAAATTAAACCAAAATTAAGGCTTGAACAAGACAAACTTATATGTTAAAAAGCGACCTAGTGAAAAGTCGCTTTTTTCGTAGGCAAACGATGATATTTATTATACTTCCGGTTGCCAAACCGTCACTGTATCATATACTTGCATTTCGATTTCGGTAATACGCAGTGGCCGATTAGCCATTACATCATGATTATATTCTTCCCAACAATAACTGCTCGGTGTTTTTAATATATATTTATAGTTAATGACCGTGCGAATATTAAAGGTCGAAAATGTGCCTATGTACACAAGCGGATTATCCGTTTTCACGAATAAGTAGTTAGGATCAAGTGGCGCCCAATCATTAAAGGAACCCACTAAATAAATAGCGTAACTGTCCGCAAGTGCCGCTGGTATGGTGACGGTGAAAGTAATAGTTGCGGGAATCAGCGGAATAACATTAACGACAATAGTTGTGGTTCCACCGTTTGAGCACGCAACATCAATAGTAGCAATTCCAACTTTAACGGCACTAATAATGCCCGTATCACCAACAAAACATACTTCAGGATTACTACTTTCATAAGTTAATAAATCACTTTCTTTCAGCGCCGGTAAACTTTGGATATCAAGATCAAAAGCTTCACCAACCATCATTTCAATCTCATGACCAAGATTTGAAGAAAGAGTGGGTACAACTTCAATATACATAGTCGCCGTTTTATAACGATCTTTTCGCACCTCAACATAATTAAGAGCAGGGTACTCAGGCGTAACCACTCCGTTATCATCAATCACGATTGAGCTAATATCATAACCCCTAAAAGTTAAACCATCAAGAATATTTTCGTCGATATCTTTGGCCACAATAGTATAAGTTTCCCCCATTTGTAAACGAAGATAAGAAGTTGCAAGAAACATTGCCGGCAAATCTGATGCTTTATATTCAAATGATATTTCCGCGGACCATGGTGAATCAGTAAACATAGAGAGAGTAAGGGCAACGGCTTTGATCTTAAAAGTATACGCCCCAAATTCTTCAATGCTAAAACTAGTTTCCGTAGTTTGGTAGTGATCATTATTAAGCACTATTTCGTATCTGTCAGCGTTTTCAATTGGTAACCAACTTACCATTCCCACACTATATTCCGGGGTCGGCGTTTCTAGTTGTATTGTTTCCACAGTTGAAACGCTAGACGACTCGTTTTTTTCCGTGCTAGAACTTGATTTTTTATTGTCACAGCCAAAAAGTAAGGGTAGTAATAACAAAGTCAAAAAAAGTTTTTTCTTACTCATCTTCACTACCTCCGTTAATATTAAAAGTATGTTCTAGACGAAGAAGAATGTAGTAATTTTCAACGTATGCTTTTGCTGCTTCACAGAGAGTTTCATATTGCGCACGAGCGTTAATTACATCTTCCCGGGTAACGGCATCTACAATTAAGACATCAACTTCAGCAGCACTTTTTCGCCACTCAAATTCACTACGATAACATGTATATAAATCATAGTTTTCGACGAATGTTTTTTCAATGTTTGATAGATTTTCGTATTTTTCGGCAATTATATTAAGTTTTTCTTCGTATTTTGCCGTATAAACGGGCCGCGGTAGCATACTTATAAGATAAACAACTTCACGACTATTGTCATAGGCAGTAGCGCTTGTAAACCGCGATAAATTAGCGATTTTTTCTTTTAATTCATCGCTTACTTTCGCTAATTCGTTGGCAGGAAGATTATTGTAATAACTAACTGCTTCCGCAAGTTCATATTTAATCGACCCACTGTAAGTAGTTGGTAAATTATTAATTTTTCGACTTGCTTCTTTACTAGTGTATTTGAAAATACCAAAGTAATCATAAAGCATATCTTTACCATCAAAATCAATAACATATGACTTATACATTAACTTCCCATTCTTAATGGCAATTTGCCCATACATCGGGAGATTAGGCTGGATATTTAAATGCTTATTGTTAACAGGTGAGTGCGCTAAGGAGAAGTAACTTGGTAATTCGCTATTAGGAGTAATGGGTGAGAGATTTTTACTATCACCCGAAACCGTATTAGGAATCACATAGAAAGTCCCAGGATTAACGTGATAATCATATAGATGATTGTCTTCTTTAAATGTTTTTATTTCGGCCTCTAAATTAGGTACAAATCCTGTGTTATCAAAGTGATAGGGATTCGTGCGTGCATAAACATGATCGTGCCCTTGGAGCACTAAATCAACATGATACTCGCTAAAAAGAGGTAATAAGTCATTCCGTAATGAGGCAATATCACCTTCTAAAGCATGGCGCCCTGTCGTAAAGGGACCTTTATGCGTCGCTACAATTTTCCAAGTAGCGGTTGTGCTAGCTAAATCATTTTCTAACCACGCTAGTTGATTAGCGGCAAGGGGTGTACTCATTGATAAACCTTCATTCGTATTTAAAACAGTGATATGAATATCATCAATGTCGTAAGAATAATAAAACCCCATGTTTGTTTCCGCAAGCGGCGGTATTTCCACATTAAAGTGGCTGGTGAACATATTATGAGCGGCATCATGATTGCCCGCGACTGGAGTTAATACTGTCCCTGTATAAAATTCCTTAAATATATCAAGAGTGTAACCCCATTCAATAATATTAGATTCTGGATTTTTATTAGTTTGTACGAAGTCGCCAGTATGAATAATGTTATCGGCTAATCCAAAACGTTCGGTGGCAATTCGCATTGTTTTACGCGCCCATTCATATTCTTCCGCGACATAATTTTGGGTGTCGGTTACGTGCAAAATATTATATTCATCTTGTCCGCTGCTAACTTTAAAATAATAAATTGGCGACATGATGTCATCAGCCACAATGCGGTAGTAATAGGCGGCATCAGGAATTAAGTCAATGATTTTAGCCTTCCAACTGACGTAACCTGGGTAAAATTCATTTTTAACACCAGGAGCATGGATCGGAGCGTCCCAATCACCAGGTCCTTCCCCCCACTTACGTGTATAAATAACTGCACTAGCCGTAACTGAACGATTGGTAACCCAATTAAAACCACGAGAATTAGCGTTCCCATTATAAATTGTCATATTGATACGCGAAGGCGCTGCCGAAACAGCGCCTTTTACTTCCGTATAAGATAGAGTTGTCGTACTTAGCGTCGTAAAGAGTAAGGCAAATAATCCAAGATAACGCAATGATTTACGTCGCATATTCTTTATCCTACGCTAATTGAATATTGTTTACCGGCAATGATAATAGTCGCCTTGTTATTAATTGTATCAATGAGCCAGCCCCCGATTGAACCAGTCACTAACATTTCTAAGTCAGCAAGGACAATAGTTGCCGTCGTTCGTATTACGGCCCCTTCCGCCGTTCCTTTGAAACTGGCTTCGCTATCACTAACAAAGAGTGAATTTGTAAGGGTCGTAGTCATCGACTTATTACCGCTATCAAAATAGATATTCGATGATCCCGCATTCTTATCCGCACAATCCATCGTTAAAACCGTATTGTTTAATTCGACATTGGCGGTACCATTACCAATTACTGTGGCCGCATTGTTCCACCAACCTTTAATCATAAATTTGATGTAACTATTATTAATTATTACGGCTTTTTCACTAGCAGCATTTAAGGTGCCAAAGACAGCCCCATTATTGTTTTGAACTTTAGCGCGGGTAATATTGTGCGTGTAATCAACATATACATTGTTTAACGTTACTTGCATATCAGCGTCGGCCGCATTATTAAAGGCGGCGATTAAACAGCCTTGGGTTGAAGAAGAGTTAACTACTGCTGAATTAGTTAGACCGTTAATAATCGCAACGTTACTAATTTCAACATGAGCACCCGTATCAATTGCGGCCGAAAGAACAGCCATCGTCGCTCCGTTAGCGGTAACAACTGGACTAACGAAGTTTATATTACGAACAGCGGCCCCATCGCCTAAGTTTTTAAAGAAGCCAGTCGCACCAGTTGTAATTGCTAAGTTTGTCATATCATGATTATTACCATCAAGGACGCCGCAGAAAATAACACTCGGTGTGACATAAGTACTTAAATCTAAATCAGTCGTAATGCTGATAAAGCCAACATTATTGGCAATAGCGGTTTGTAAATCACTGACGGTTGCAACTTCAAATTTATTTGCGTATATAACGATATTGGAAGGTTCACTTGGTAAATAGTCACCTTCATTAGGAATAGCAATAACTTTAATCGCATATTCACCATAAGTGTAAGTAGTTAAGCTGAAGGTACGATTTGGACTAGTTTGGACTAGTTCATTATTCACATATACTTGATAAGTAATTGCATTGGGAACCTCGGCCCACGATACTTCAGTCCCCGTTAAAACAATAACGGGAGCAGATAGTGGGTCAAGATCAACCTCCTCAATAGTTACACTAACGGTATTAACCGATTGCGTATTTGATAAATCGTAACCATTACCAAGGACGATAACATACACACTGTAGTCACCCGGACTCATACTACTTAAATCATAAGAAGTTGTCGTTTGGGTACTAACTAGCGTTTCATTGACGTATACTTCATATCCAGTAGCAAAGTCCACCGCCGTCCAACTTACGACTTTGTCATTAACGACTAGATAAGTAGAGAGGATTGGGGTCACGGCTGCATGTTCTAATCTAAATTGTTTTGATAATAAGTTCATCACTAAGACGCCTTCCGCAAGCGCAAACTTACTATCATCAGCATCAACGATTGCTTGTTTAACTAAGGCAGGAATAGTGTCCACACTATTATATAGTGTGAATACATCACTTTTTGCTAATTTATTCCAAGTGTATGAAACGAGCAAGGAATTCGTTTCATTAATAACGGGCGTTACGGTATTGTGTAAATAACCAAAATCAACACCATGTAATGAGCCTGGGTTAGTGCCATCAAACTTTTCGGCATGAACGACGACGTTATTCATCGCAATTTCACCACCAACTTGGCCGATAAGACCCGCTTGATTATTGGAGTTACCAGTATAATAAGCATCAACAAAGACATTATCTAAAGTTAGAGCATCTGGCGCTGCACTAACGAATGTACCAAAGATACTGCCAACATTACTAACTTGGGTATTGCGTTTGATATCAAAACGCCAGTTAATATAAGTATTTTTAATACTGATTTTTGTCAAGGTATCACTCGTGCTTGAATATTGCGCCACTAAAGCAGCAGCAGTTGAACGACCGCTACCCTCGCTGCTTGCATCCATATAAATATTCGTTAACGCAATATTATCAAAAGTTACCGTTGCGTCTTTTTCAATAACCGAGGCAAGGATAGCGTTACGCGCTCCAGTGAAGCCTACCGCTTGAACATTATCAATGACAAGGTTACGAATAACAGCCTTATTACCTAAAGTTTTAAATAAACCAGTTTCTTTACCCACTAACGTAGCGCCATGGATTTTAAAGCCTTGACCATCTAAAATACCTGTGAATGCCGTTGAAATTTGCACCCATCCAGTAATATCGATGTCGTTACTAAGCATAACCGCGCGCTCATTAGCGGCAAGGGCATTATAAAGTTCATCTTTAGTCGAAACATAAACAGGAATAACCTTAACTGGTACATTCACTAATCCAAAAACTTCAGAATTACCAATATTAATGTCATTTTCCATACAAACAAGCACGAAATAAACATCGACTTCATCACCTAAAGTGCCGCCTAAATTTAGGATGAAAGTATTTTCACCTTCACTTACAATTACTTGCGTTCCGCTACTAATTATTTCACTCGCGGTTGGAACTGCATCGGCTAATAAGTAATAAAGTTTGCCAGCGTATGGCGCGTCAAAAGTAATGCGATTAGCATCTGCATTTTGCGAATCATATTCCGCTAATGTTAAGTCTAAATCAGGACGAGCTTTTACAGCAATTTCTTTCGTGGCAAAAACCGTTTCATCAATTTTCAGCGCGGCTTTGAAAGTAACCATCCCCGCAGCAATAGCTTTATATGTTATATTGTCAGCGTTTTTCTCCACAAAAGTTTCACCAGCGACGACCGACCAAACGACAGTGTCATCAATATAAGAAATATCACCATCATTAATTTCTTTTAGTTCATGATTAAAGGAAATGTCATCATAAACAAAAGCAGTCGCTGGGGTTAAAATAGTAATCACTAACCGTTCATGGTATGTTGCTGGATTAATTAACTCCAGCGTAATCGTATTGGAAAGAGCACTTTCACTCTTCGCTACTCCGCTTTCGGGAATAGCAGTGACATTTAATGCATATACGCCATAATCAAAACCTTCAATACTAAAAGCGAAGGTATCAATTAAAGGATCGCCATACGCTACATCATTAACGTAGACTTGATAAGAACCAGCATCATCAACTGGAAGCCAATAAATAGTCTTATAATCTTGCTTATCAATGACTGGTGCTGGTAATTTTTCATAGTAATTAATTTGCAAAACATTAGAATAAGCGGAATTAATAAAATCAGAAGTTGGACTAGCAACCGCTAATACTTTAACCTCATAACTTCCATATTGAGTAATAGTGTAATGTGTTGCTTCCACTTCATGTTCTTGATCATTAAGACTAATGAGATAATTAATAGCGTTAGGAACTGCCTCCCAAACGACTTTGTTTTCGCCTTCCTGACTGATAACAGGAGCCGCGAGTGCGGTTTTTACGATTTCCGAAGACGTGGTAGTACTTGTACTTACTTCGGACTCACTTGGAGCGGAACTAGAAGCGGGTGGAAGTACACTACATGATCTCAATAATTTACATCCCCCGAGTGCCATCACAAAAACGGACAGCAACAACAAATAAGTGGTTCTGTTCTTTTTCATTGGTTATCCCCCTTTATATTTTTTACAACCGTTGCTATTATACAAGAATGAACAATCATTTACAATAGATATTATTTTACCGATTAAAAATAATGACTAAAAATGACGAATTGTCTGTTTTTACATTTACCTTTGGTAAAAAATGTTTAATAACCTATAATAGAGACTGTATTAATATTAAGAAAGGCGAAGCAAATGATTAAGGAATTATTAGGGGCAAAACTAAGCAAAAAGGAATTCCAAACCCACGTTAATGACATGCACGCTTATGATATCGCTAATGAGCTGTTAGAGTTATCAGATGCTGAGCGCGCTATCTTTTTTGATGCCTTAACCACTGATCAACTCGCGGATATTTTTGCCTATCTAGAACCAGATCTTGCTGCTGACTTTTTATCATCTTTTACAAGTGAAAAACAAACAAAGATTCTTGATGAACTGATTGTTGATGACGCTGTTGATATTTTACAATCTTATGATGATCCTTCACTCCGTGATGAAGTCATTACAACACTTGAAGAAGCACACATTATTAAAGATATTATTAAATATGATGACGATACCGTTGGGGCTTATATTTCAAATGATTACGTTTCTATAAATCCGCGAATGGATGTTAAAGAAGCATCCACTAGTCTCATTAAGCAAGCCCCAGAAGCTGAAACTATTAACTTATTATTTGTAGTAGATGAAAACAATCAATATTTAGGGGCGGTTAACTTAAAAACGCTCGTTAAAGCACGCAGTCCTAAATTAATTAGTGAAATAATGGAAACTATTCCCGCTGTTAGTGCAAGTTCACCAATTACCGAAGCTATTTACGATATGAAAAATTATGAGTTGTATGAATTACCAGTGGTTAATAAGGATAACGAATTAATTGGTATCTTAACTCTTGATGATATTATTGATGTTGCCACGCATGAAGCCGAAGAAGACTATGAAAAATTAGCCGCTCTTCCCGCCACTCATAAAGCAGAAAAGTGGTTAAAAACCGCGCTTAGACGATTACCATGGTTAATTATTTTAATGGTTATATCAATCCCTTTAATGTCTTTTAGTGATTTTATGATTGGTAGTATCAGTGGCGTTACTATTTTAGCTTTCTTCCAACCATTGATGCTTGACTCCCCGGGTAATGTTGCAACCCAAACACTTGCAGTAGCACTAAAAGCAATATCTAACGAAGGACGGATGAAAAGATCAGAACTGCGGAAAGAATTTGTATCTAATCTTCTCACTAGTCTTCTTTTAGGATTAATTACTTTTACTATTTCGTTTGTGTTTGTTTATTTTACGCAGATGGGATTACCCGCAAGTGCTTCCCAATTTAGTGGTTTCCAAACTGCCTTAATCTTTGCCGCGATTATTGCTGGTTCACTTACGATTGTTGTTTCATTAGTAAGCTTGTTAGCAATTGCTATTCCGCATATTTTTAAATCACTCAAAGTTGACCCCGCAGTGGCAAGTGGCCCTTTTATTACGACCATCATCGACTTTTTGTCAACGTTAGTGTATTTCGGTCTCGCTGCGTTAATTTTAAAGGGGGTAGGAATGATATGATCAAAATTGATTTTAGTCGATCAAACTACTCCTTAAAAAGAGATTTAAAAGCCGTGCAAGCTTACGACATTGCCGAAATCTTTTATGATCTCGATGAAAAAGAACAAATTAGAGTCTTGGATTTAATTGGAGTCAAGAAAACGAGTGAAGTCTTTTCACGATTGAGTGAATATCAACAAGTGGAAACATTTGAATCTTTTAGTGAAACACGTAAACGACAAGTCCTTAATAATCTTGAGGTTGATGAACTTAAAGAATTCATTGGTTATTATGATAAAGATGAACAAGATGATGTTTTAAAATATGTTAATGAAGATAGAGCTAATATCATTAAGGATTTACTTATCTACTCAAACGACCTCGCCCCTTCCATCATGAGCACTGAGTTTTTAACTATCAATATTAATGCCACGATTAAACAAGCCACCTCCTTTATCTTTAATAATGTTAAAGAAGATGACTTTATCGATAATATTTATGTGCTTGATAATAATCATAAGGTCGTCGGTGTCTTACCGCTCAAAGATTTAATTATTGCCCGCGCGAACGACACAATTGCTAATTTAATGATTGAAGATTATTACTATGTATATCATGATAATACGGTTAAAGAAGCCATTAAAAAGGTCAAAGACTATGACATTACCTCACTTGCGGTTATTGATCACCAAGGTAGTTTACTTGGAATTATTACGGCCGATGACGTCTTAGAACAATTAATCAATAACTATGATGAACTTTATAACAAACTAGCGTTCTTACCGAGTCATGATGAATCTTACACTGGTTGGCAACGAAGCGCGAAACGTTTACCTTGGTTAATCATTGCTACCGTTTTAAATATCATTATTGCGATTATTTTCTTAGTTATTCCCGCCTTTGAATTAACGCTTAGCCAAGTATTCGCTCTTGTTTTATTCCAACCGCTGGTCCTTGACATGGCTGGTAATATTGGCACTCAAAATCTCGCGGTTACCCTTTTAGTCATTCACAAAAATGAATTATCCACAACCGAAGACCGCCGTTCTTTTCTCCGAAAAGAATTATTAATTATTATCTTTAATTGTCTCGTTGTGGCCGCCTTAGGTTTTGCCGTTGTCTCGCTTTTCTCGTTTGTTACCGCCCAAGTGACTAATGCCGGTACTTTGATTGCTCCTTATAAATTAGGTTTTGTGGTCGCAGCTGCCTTATTTAGCGGGATGTTCATCTCTGGCTTATTAGGCACACTTCTACCAATATTCTTTACCAAACGGGAGATGGACGCTGACAATGCTTCGGGTCCAATCTTAACAACGCTAGCCGATATAATCGCCATTCTTACTTATTATTTAATTGCCTCAATAATGCTAATTTTCTTATAAGGATTATTTTGTAACCTAACTCTTTTTAGTTAAAAGATATCTTTTTTTCCTATGATTTGCCCGCAAAAAGGCATTATTTTATAATGAACAAACACAAATTATGGTCTTTTAATAGAATTAAAAATTGATAAGGTATATAATTATTTAATGCGCATTAAGGAGCATCAATGTCTAATCTACAAGGTTTTATCTTATTAGTACTATTCGTACTTAACGTAGGAATTGCCCTCTTACTTAAACTTTATTTACAAACTTATGAAAAAGGTAAGTATGTAATTATCGAACGTATTTTAAAATATTATATGATTCTTACACCGATGTTTTTTATGTTTGCGATTGGTGAACGTTGGCGGTTCGGTGAAAAATTTTTACCATCGGGTCAACCTGATGACTTAGCGTGGGGGCCATTCCATATTTTTTGGCTTGCCGCTATGGTCGTTGGTATCATTGTGGCTTCATCGCGTTTAAAAGCCGACAAAGAAAGCAACCAGCGTTATCTTTTTGGACGCCTTAATGCCATTGATTACACCGTTTTCCAATTTGGGATTTTACTTGTCGGGATTGAATTTTATAAACAGATGATTTTCTTAGACCTCTATAAAGGACTTGCTCATTATCATTGGTACGGATTCCCCTTACAATTTTGTTCAATCCCGCTGATTCTATATCCAATTGTACCCTTTATTAAAAATGAAAAAATCAAAGAAGCATTTTATTCTTTTATTGCTATATTCAATTTCGTGGGCGGCCTCAGTGTTATGCTTTTAGCTAGTGGTGTATACACTCTTCATGTCTCAATTTCAATTCACACTATGCTGTGGCATGGGACGATGGTTATTGCCGCTTTTTATTTAATTAATGCTTATAAAATCGGAACAAAATGGCGACATTATGTTGGGGCTCTCACTGTCTTATTAGCGCTTGTTATTGTAGCGCAATTAACGAATATCGCCTTCCATTATATTGGCCAAAAGTATCCTGGTCCCGATAACTTTGATGGTTTCTTTATTTCGCCATGGATTGATCGCAAGAATATGCCAGTCTTAGGTGATATTAGGGTAGCGATGCAAGAAAGCGGGTTACCAGTGTTCTTAATTGCCATTTTATTTCCCCATATTTATCTCGTTGTCTTTGGCTTTGCTGGGCTATTAGTGTTCTTAATATTCCGCGCTATTTGGCTTGATTCTGAAAGACGTCACCATGCAAAGGAAATAGCGCCAGCTGTTTCCCATACTGAATAACTATGAAAAAACAAATTGTTATTGCCACGAATAATGCGAATAAACTTAGAGAGTTTAAGTCCCTTTTTGAAAATACACCTTATGAAGTTTTAAGTTTGGGAGATATTAATTTTAACGGCGATATTAAAGAAGATGGGGAAACGTTTCAAGATAATGCGGTGATTAAAGCCACCACTATTCACAAATTTACAAACTTACCAGTGATTGCTGATGATAGCGGACTAATAATCAATGCACTTGATGGGTTTCCTGGTGTCAATTCGGCGCGTTTTATGGAAGGGGCACCTTACTCTCTTAAAAACGCGGCTATTATTAAGATGCTTGAAGGCCATAGTGATAAAAGTGCGAAATTTGTGGCCGCCATCGCCCTTGTCGGTCTTGAACCATTCCCCCAAGTTTTTATTGGTGAAGTTAAAGGTATGATTACAAGTGAACCAAAAGGGGAAGATGGTTTTGGTTATGATCCGATCTTCTTTTATCCCCATAAGCAAAAAACATTTGCCGAAATGACGCTTGAAGAAAAAGATGAAATTAGCCATCGCGGAAGGGCGATGGCATTACTATTTGAATATTTAGAAACGCATTATTTTTAAAAGTCTAAACGCTTACTAATTTCAGCAAGCACTTGAAGATCAGCCCCTAAGAAGGGCAATTTTAATATTTCTTCTTTTGTAAAAAAACCACCATCTTTATGCACTAATAAGGTAAATTGCGGGTTAGTAACTTCACAAATAAAAACATCCATTTCAAGTTTAAACCATGGATACTCATGACTTACATGCATAAATAAGTCTTTGACACTTATATCCATCATTAATTCTTCTTTAATTTCGCGTACAATAGCAGAACTTGGATTTTCTTCTAGTTCAATTTTTCCACCGGGAAATTCATATTTACCGTAGCGTTCATCTTTTTCACTTCGTGAAGCAGCGAAAAGTTTACCATCATAGAAGATAAGGGCCGCCACAACATTTTTAATTTCTTTTTGTTCCATACTTTATTAGTATAACAAAGTAACATATTTTTACGCTGTAAATTGATATCGGGATATATTTACTGATAAAACGATGTATTTAGTTCTTTTTACTACAAAGCAAGCAGAAAAAATATTATAATATATGTGGCTATTTACAAAGAGGAGGAAAAATACATGCCAACAATTATTGATGTGTATGCTCGTGAAGTAATCGACTCACGTGGTAACCCAACGATCGAAGTTGATGTTACGACTGAATCTGGTGCTTTTGGACGTGCAATTGTTCCAAGTGGCGCTAGTACAGGTGAACGCGAAGCATTAGAATTACGTGATGGTGATAAAAGTCGCTATCTCGGCAAAGGAGTGTTAACCGCTGTTGAAAATGTTAACAAAATTATTGCTCCAGAAATTATCGGAATGGATGCCGATGACCAAGTGGGAATTGATAAAGTTTTATTAGAACTTGATGGTACCCCATTTAAAAAGAAATTAGGCGCTAACGCATTACTTGGTGTTAGTTTAGCTGCTGCTCGTGCCGCTGCAGATTATTTCGGTGTAAGTTTATATAACTACATTGGTGGTGTTAATGCCAAAATGTTACCAGTCCCAATGATGAATGTTATTAACGGTGGCGCACATGCTGATAGCAGTGTTGATTTCCAAGAATATATGATTATGCCAGTTGGGGCACCAAGCTTACGCGAAGCACTCCGCTGGGGCGCTGAAGTTTTCCATAACTTAAAGAAAGTTTTAAAAGCCAAAGGTCATATTACCGCAGTTGGGGATGAAGGCGGCTTTGCACCAAACTTAAGTAGTAACGAAGAACCTTTACAAGTAATCGTTGAAGCTATTAAAAAAGCAGGATACGTTCCAGGTAAAGACTTTGTTCTAGCGCTTGACGTCGCGGCGAGTGAATTCTTTGATGAAAAAACAAAGAAATATGTGCTTAAGAAATCAGGCGGAGCCGTTAAAACAAGTGAAGAAATGGTTACATGGTACGAAGAATTATGTGAAAAGTACCCAATTATTTCGATTGAAGACGGTTTAGCAGAAGGCGACTGGGATGGCTGGAAACTTTTAACTGACCGTTTAAGCCATAAGATTCAAATTGTTGGTGACGACTTATTCGTTACAAACCCAGCAATTCTTAAAGAAGGTATTGAAAAAGGCATCGCAAACTCCATTCTTATTAAATTAAATCAAATTGGTACCTTAACTGAAACACTAGACGCTATGCAAATGGCGGAACGCGCTGGGTACACTTGTGTTGTTAGCCACCGTTCTGGTGAAAGTGAAGATACAACTATTGCCGACTTAGCAGTCGCTTTAAACGCTGGTCAAATTAAAACTGGTTCGATGAGCCGTACTGACCGGATTGCTAAATACAACCAATTAATTCGCATTGAAGACGATCTTGGTGAAAGAGCAATCTATCCTGGTTTAAGTGCATTCTATAATTTACGCAAATAATTGCGTAATATTACTTGTCACATTAAAAGAGGGGAAACCCTCTTTTTTTATAAATCTATATTTTTTTAATTATTAATTATGTATAATTTAAGCAGGAGGTAATCTTATGGCAATAATGAGTCAACTCTTTAATTCTTATCGCTTTTTTGAAGGTATTGCCGACATGCTTGGTGGAATAGATTTTATTTCATATATTTTTGGTTTTTTATCCCAGTTCCCAATTGTCGTTGATATCATCATTGCAAGTGCGATTATCGCTGCGCTGCTACGCGGTATTTTCAAAAGATTTTGGAAAGTCGTCTGGCGTGGTGTCATCTTTGTTATTCTTTTAATCGTCTTATTTGCAACAGCAGAAAAACTTGCACCTTATATTGGTAGTATTCCTATCCCGCTCCGTGGGACAGTAAATGGCAACGCTGTTGAGTATGCAAACTTAGGACAAATAATTTATGGTGTTTCAATTGAAGCAGGTAATAGTGAAACCTATGCTTTTGAATTTACAAAACTAGCGCTTAAAAATCTTGTTATTTTCTTTGGGATGCCCGCTTTATCACTCATAACACCGGCAATTTCAGCAATTACCTATCCGTTATTTAGTTTATTACTTCCACGTAAGTTAAAAGACGCTAAACTCATCCTTCCGCGTATTGCAATTAGCCTTGGCTTAACCTTTATCGCCCTTGTTATCTTTATGGCTCCCGCCGCAAACTTTGTACCAGCGATGAGTGCTGTCAAAGAAACAATGAGTGAAGGCACATTGCTCTACAAATTCTTAAATCCCGAAGTTATTAATTTCTTAGAATTATTTACACCACAAAAATCAGTAATGTTAAAAATTGTTGATATTGGAAATATTTCTGGCAAGATCAAAATCTTTGAAGAATTTACTGTTGATGGGGTTGTTATTCAACTAAAAGATGCCGTTGAAGCCTTACTTGAAGCACTTAAAACTATACCTTACGAAGCTCCAGCAGCAGGATAATCTTATTATTTAAACATTAGTTCTAGAACTTTGTCAAAATCAAGTGAGTGTTGGTAATTACCAAGCTCACTTTTTTTAATGAAAAAGACGTGACCTTCAACACTTTCTAAAAGTTCACCAGCAAATTCATTTGTGCGATATAAAAGGGCAACATCATTTATCCCTTGCTCAGGAAGCGGCCAGACGATTTGACCAACGTATTCCGGATTACGAATTGTTAAACCTGTTTCTTCTTTCATTTCACGAATTACGCTTTCACTAAATAATTCACCATCTTCAACATGGCCACCTGGAAAAGTAAGGCCCGGCCAATCTTTTTTAACACGGTTAAGCACTAAAATCTTATCACCTGAATAAACCATGCACATATTTGTGTAAACATTTTTCATATTAAAATCGTACCATAATTCAAAAGTTTTAGAAAAAAGGTACTCTGCATTAGTGAATAATTTGATAAATGTTATAATTTAAGGGAAGCATATGCATATTAATAAAATTACAGTTGTTGGATTGGGATACGTCGGCTTAGCGCAAGCCTTACTTTTTAATGAGGACTATAATGTTGTTGGTTATGACACAGATACGAAAGTTGTCGCTAGTTTAAATCGCGGTATTTTACATATTAAAGACGAAGACTTTGCGCGAGCGCTTGCTCGTAAAAAACTAATGGCAACAAGTGACATAACTTATGCATTCCAAAATAGTGATCTTGTTATTATTGCGACACCTACCCATTTTAATGAAGAAAAACAAACATTTGATCTCTCATCAATTGATGAAACTTTACAGAAAATTATCGCAAGTAATAGGAGTCCGCTTGTTATTATTAAATCAACGGTTAATGTTGGCGCGACTCGGTATTTTATGGAAAAGTATCCATCATTAAAAATCTTTTTTGTCCCTGAATTTTTACGCGAAGGTCATGCCCTTTTTGATAATTATTATCCAGCGCGAATTATTGTCGGCTACGATAAAAATGACACAAAACACCGGCAAATTGCTATTCAAATTGCTAATCTCTTTAAAAAATACACTAAATCTATTGATGATGTCCCGCTTTTAATTACGGGCACTTTAGAAGCTGAAGCAATTAAATTATTCGCTAATAGTTATTTAGCGCTCCGCGTATCTTTCTTTAATGAAATTGATACATTTGCGTTATCTAAAGACTTAGAAGTTAAAGATATTATTGAAGGTGTTGGCTTAGATTCGCGCATTGGGACACATTACAATAATCCTTCATTTGGTTATGGTGGTTATTGTTTACCGAAAGATAGTAAACAACTAAAAGCACAATTTAATCTAATTCCCGAAGAATTAATCAGTGCGACTGTTAACGCAAATAGTGTGCGTAAAGAGTTTATCGCTAATTATATTGCTGACATCGTAAAAAAGAGCAATAATAAAGATTATGTCGTTGGTATTTATCGCTTAACAATGAAAAAAGATGCTGATAATATGCGCTTTTCATCAATCATTGATGTAGTTAGATTACTAAAAGAGCAAAACATTAAAATGATTATTTATGAACCGCTTTTAAACGAAACAACTTATCAAGGTATTACGCTCATTAATAATTTAGAAACATTTAAAAAAGAAAGTTCACTAATTGTCACAAACCGTATGCATAGTGACTTAAAAGATGTCACTAACAAAGTATTCACCCGCGATGTCTATTATCGCGATTAATATATCTTCATTATTTCTTTTCGTTAATAAGTTTAATAATAAACGCTAACATCTCATTTTTATCTTGTTCTGATAAATTTTCAATATCTTTTTCGCTAATTTGTAACTGCCTTTCACTACGGCCAAACAAGTAATCAAGTGAAACATTATAAAAATCCGCAAAGCGAATTGCTAGCATTGGATCAAGCCGAGTTATGCCGCGTTCTATTTTAGAAATCATTGATTGCGACAACATTAAAGCATCGGCAAGTTGCTGCTGGGTTAAACCACGATTACGACGTAAAGTAATTAATTTTTCGCAATACATAATTTTATCTTAACTAAACTAAAACGCTTTTACTTTATTAATTGCTTAATATTCTAATTTAGAATATAATGGCTTTACAAATATTCTGTAATGGAATATTAAAAAGACATTATCAACGCATAATTGGCAGGAACCGAATCGCAAAGATAATGTCTTTTCTTTATATGGGTTAAGCTTTTAAGAGTTTTTCGTTAAGTTCACGCATAACTTTTGGATCAATCTTAACAACCTTTCGGTCATAAGTTAATACACCATTTAATTCGTCTTCGACATCACTTAATTGGGTATATATCGCCGCTGCTAGGCCTTGCTTAACTGCAGGAATAATTTCTTTTTCATACAGGTTAATTACCGCTTTTTCTAATTCTTCTTTAGTGTTATATTTGCGATATCCAAAGTTAGCGACCCCGTAATAGTGTCCAGGTATCCGGTGCGCATAACCGCCAAATTCACTTAGGATAACGCAGCGATCAAGCTTATCTTTTTTAAAGCGATATTTACGAAAATAAACATGATGACTGCGGAACTGTCCAAGCCCCATATCATGCCAACCTGAATTAACATCTATTAGTCGAGTATTATCAAGTTCAAGCACAAACGGGAGTAATTTATGACTATCAAATTGGCCCCAGCCTTCATTAAATATTGTCCATAAAACAATGGACGGATAGTTATATAAATGTTCAATCGTTGTTTTAGCTTCAGCGTAGAATAATTCGCGTCCAAGGGCATTTTGCCGTGCAAAACGCTTATAATTTGTATCTTTAAAGTGAATATTTAACACTGCTGGAACATGTACAGTAACGAAGTTATACGGTTCGCCACCATTAACAAAATCTTGCCACACTAGCATCCCTAAGCGATCACAATGATAATAAAAGCGTTCCCATTCAATTTTGATATGTTTCCGTAAAACATTAAAGCCCATCTCTTTTGCGACTTTAATTTCATTAATAACTGTTGCTTCATCGGGTGGTGTTAAATAACCTTCGTGATAATAGCCTTGATCGAGTAATCCCGTATTAAAAAGTATCTTATTATTTAAATATATGCGTTTAATCCCTTCTTCATCTGTATCAACACTAATTTTACGCATCGCAAAGTACGAATCAACTTCATCTTCACAGTATTTCACTTTAAAGGGATAGAGATGCGGGTTATCAGGTGACCAACTAATAAAGTCTTTAACCTTAAGCTTATATACTTTGTTAGGTTTTACAGTATATTCTTTTCCATCAAAAATAATTACTGCATCATTATCTTTTGAATTAGTGAAAACAGTTATCTCCACAAGTGACTCGTCATAGCGCGGAGTAATCTTTAATTTTTCAATATAATCACGCGGCATACTTTCAAGCCAAACTGGCATAAAAATACCGCTCTGTGGGGTATACCATATTTGTCCGCGTTTAATCTTTTGTTTACCACGGGCATAAAACCTAGTGTCACTATAATCACGGACAACGAGCACTAGTTCATTGTCTATTTTTAGGACTTTACTAATTTCAATAGAAAACGGATGGAAACCACTTTGATTAAAGCCAATTTTAGTACCATTTAAATACACAGTTACAACTTGATCAACTGCGCCAAAATGGAGCGTTACATATTCTTTTTTAAAACCCTTTGGTAACGAAAAGCGTTTACGATAAAAAAGAACATCATTTGGTCTTACTGTGCGGTTAACACCAGAAAGCGGTGTTTCTGGTGAAAAAGGCACTAAAATATCACCATCAAACTCGATTGGTACTCTTTCATCATTTTCCCTTATAGCGTATTCCCATACGCCGTTTAGTGATAAGTAAGAATCACGAACCATAATCATTCGTGGGTATTCACTTAATGGTACTTTATTATTCATATTCATTGCTCCTTTTCATCTTAAAATAAATATTTATTGTTTTTATTATTGCCTTAATTAGTTTCTAAAGGTTTGTTCATATACCATCTTTATTATACAAGATTAGCGCCATCTTAAGAGGCAATACATAATGTTAACTATCATTTATTACTATGTAATAAGCGAAATTCTAAAGTATTTTTGCAAAAGTAATTCATAAAATCAAAACATCGTATTGAAATACTTGCAAAAAAGTTGGAACTTTAATATAGTATATAGGCTGGACCAGTAGTGTAGTGGTTAACATGTCTGCCTGTCACGCAGAAGATCGCGGGTTCGAGTCCCGTCTGGTCCGCCAGTAAGGCCCGATAGCTCAGATGGTAGAGCAGTGGACTGAAAATCCACGTGTCGCCGGTTCAATTCCGGCTTGGGCCACCATTATTGCGCGAAAACGGACTTGAAACAGTCCGTTTTTTTCTTTTATTACAAATTAGTAATATTTATTAAATTTCATTTGATATAATGAAATGGTTGTAATAGGAGATGAATAGTTTATGACAGCTTTCATGAAATTATCAATATTTAATCTCATATGTCTAATAGTGATTGGAATATTGCTTTTTTTATGCAAGAAATTCATCAAAGAACGTCGAACTCATGATCTTATTTTAAAAACTACCTCAATCTTAGTTATTCTTATTCACTATAGTGCAGTTTATGTTGAATTCTTTCAAAATCAAGGTGTAGCATATGCATCCGCTTCTTATATTTTACCGGTATATCCATGTCACATTATGATGTGGTTGCTCGTAATCGTTGCTTTTACGCGTCATAAAAAGTCCCGCTTCTTTGAAGGACTAGCAGAATTTGTATTCGTTGTTGGCACTCTTGCGGCTTTAATTGGAGCACTCTTTAATATGAATTTTTTGAATAGTAGTAATCCAACATTCACCAACTATTTTCTTTTTAAAGGTGTATTTGGTCATATGGTGATGTTTTTTGGTACAACATACTTATTTGTTTTTGAGTATGTAAAACCACGCGTTGAAAAAACAATGATTAGTGTTATAGTTGGACTTCTCTTTTTTGTCGCTGATGGTATTATTATTAATACACTTTATGCAAAATTTGATATCCCACCTGTTAATGCGATGTTTCTTTTAGAACCACCGTTTGAAGATTATCCGTTTATTAATTTCTTCACTATCGGTTCTATTGGGCTAATTTTGTGCTTTATTGGACTGCTAATTTACGAGCACATCACCCTGCCCAAAGCTGAACAATGGATAACTAAAATATCGACTAAATCAAATAAACAAGATGAGGATTTAACTACTGATAAAACTAATTAAGTCATTTTTAGAAAGGAATAATTATTCACTACTAATAATTAAAAAGATATTATATGTTTAATCTAATGCATGAATTATTTAAGGATAAAGATACGGGTGTCTTTACTTTCTCGGCTTTTAGTTTATGCCATATTATTTATTTATTATTAATTATTGGTGGAATCATTTTAGTAATTTTCTTATACAAAAATAAAACACAAGAAGCAAAGACAAAACTTATTACTACCACTGTGACAATTGCCTTCGCACTTTATATTGCTGACTTTTTCCTCATGCCTTTTGCTACCGGCACAATTGATATCGGTAAGTTACCGTTTCACCTATGTACCTTAATGAGTGTTATGTGTTTTGTAGTGCGGCACAATAAAAAAATGGAAGTATTTAAAACAGCCTTTACCCTTCTTGGGCTAATCGGCGGATTAATGTACATTACTTATCCCGCAGGTGTGGCACAAGCTGATGGCTATAGTTACCGTATTGTGCAAACAGTAATTTACCACGGTCTTATGATCGCACAAGGGGTTTTTGCGCTAGTATTTGATGATTTAGATTTGAGTTGGAAAAACTTTAAATATGATGTTATTGCCGTCTTAGCGGTAGCAGTATGGGCCTATATTGGTAATACGCTCTATAGCGGAAGTAACTTCTGGCTTTCTTATGAACATGACTTTAATTGGTTTTTTGTAAAGCATGATGGGTTATATTTAATTGATGACGAAAAAGATGCATTTATTGCCCCATTAATGTCGGTGTCATCTGTCCTTGCTATTAGTGCCTTACTTCGTTTAATTGCTATTAAGCTTAAAAGCCTCTTTGTTAAAGAGCAAGTTCTCGAAGCAGAAAAAGAAGCCTAAAATTCACTTATATTTCGTATTTTTCCGTTTATTAGAGAGCTTTTTTATTTATTTATTAAAGCAGTTTAACATCTAGCAAAAATAAGATAAAATACATTTGATAGGAGAAAAAATTATGAATAATAAAACGAAAAGTCGTCGTTTGCGTTTTCGCAACATTTTACTATTGTGGCTTGTTGGTCTTGCTGGACAATTATGTTGGAACTTAGAAAACCAATGGTTTAATACATTTGTTTACGCTGAAGTTGGTCCGTTTCCGCAAATTGTCAATGCAATGGTCGCTGTTTCGGCGATTGCTACAACTTTTGCCACATTCTTCTTTGGGACACTTAGTGACCGGGCTGGTAAAAGGAAACCATTCATCAGCATTGGCTATATCATTTGGGGTATCTTCACGATTGCTTTTGGTTTAACTGGTCTACTTACAAAATTTACGATGAACATTTGGGCACTAGCGACTGTTATTGTCCTTGCCGATACAGTTATGTCATTTTTCGGATCAATGGGAAATGATGCCGGGTTTAATGCCTGGACCGCTGACTTAATTAGTGATGATAATAAAGGGGCAATCGGTACCGCACTTGCGGTTCAACCCGTCATCGGCACGATTATTGGTACAGTACTAGGCGGAATTTTAATTGAAGCTTTTGGCTATATTGCCTTCTTCTCAATGATGGGCGGCTTTGTGAGCTTAATTGGTGTCCTTTCGCTTTTCTTACTTAAAGATTCACCAAAATTAGAGCCAAGTAAACGCGGTAGTTTTTGGCGTCAATTCGCCGAAGCTTTTAACTTTAAATATTTCTTTAGTCAAAAAGAACTTGTACTCGTTAATGTCGTCGCTGCTATTTACTTTATTGGTTTTAATGTTTATTTTGTCCATATTGGTAATTTATTTATTTCAAACTATGGGTTTAACGCTGGGGATGCTGGTATTATTCAAGGAATCGGCTTAATTATTGCGATACTCTTTACCATACCTGGCAGTCGCTTAATTAATCGCGGCAAGAGTCCGCGCGTTGCGTTAATTTCGATTTTAATGACGATTGTTGGCCTCATTTATTTAGGATTAATTGGTGGTTATCATGATCCAGCGAATTTATTTGGCGCCAAAAATCTCCCGCTTCTACTCGGTGTTATTGTTGTTGGTGCAGGTTATATTTTAATTATGCAAACGCTCGGTGTCTGGAGCAAAGTGCTCTACCCTGTTGGTAGTAAAGGACAATTTGAAGGATTACGCATTATCTTCTTTGTGTTAATACCGATGGTGTTAGGTTCAAGTATTAGTCAACCAATCATTCGCCATTTCGGGATTGAAACAGTCGTTGAAGTTTTAGAAGACGGCACAAAAGTGATGGGCTATATCCCCACAGAAGCACTTTTCTATTTCGCTTCTATTATTATGGTACTAGCGCTTATTCCGCTTATCTTCTTACGCAAAGAATATTATAAACGGATGCGTAATACAAAAATTAGTGAAGCAGTCAGTACCGCTAAAGAGGAATTAGGTGTTGATGAACTATATTACACAACTCCTACCCCAGTATTTGATAAACAAAAACGACATATTAATTTCGGTTACGCGACTGATATGTCATTTGTATTTGATAAAAAACTAGTGAAAAAGCCACTCCGCCTTAAAGAGTGGGACTTCTATCAAATTCAACATGGGCGTTATGTTGTCCAGCTCACACTTGGCCATATTGCATATGCACAAAATATCGCGATTAATTTAATTGATTTAGAAGGTGAAGAAACTTATTCCGCAAGTGTGGTTAAACTCTTCAAGGGTGCTAAGAGCATGACTATGCCAACTGACCCATCAGTCGATAATGAAATTCATTACACCGACACGAAGAAAAAAGTTGACCTTCATTATGTTACCAAAGGGCGAATTCGTCATTTATACGGCTCAATGGTTAATGAAAAAGGTGTGACATTTAAAGTTGATGTTAAACTTGAACGCTTAGAGAATCACGATGCAATGGTTATTAATACACCATTTGAAGATTCTTTGTATCACTTCTATCTCAATTATAAAATTGGTAATTTACGCGCAAGTGGAACGTTTAGCATGGATGACTTAGCGTTTACTTTTGACCCGAAAGTTGACTTTGGCTTACTTGACTGGGGTCGTGGGGTGTGGCCATTCCATGAAGTATGGTACTGGGGTCAAGTAAATGACTACCTCGCAGATGGACGAATGATTAATCTAAACTTAGGCTACGGTTTTGGTAATTTAGAGGCCGCTAGTGAAAATATGATGATTATTGATGGTAAAGCTTATAAGCTTGGTCGCCTCTATATTGAAAACGATGTAACGCTTGATTACATGGCTGACTGGATTATTAAGTCCGATGATGGTAAGATAGATTTGGTCATGAAAACTATTTATGACCGCTATAGTGATAACGACTTCAAAGTTATCTTTATGAAATGCCACCAAGTTTATGGTCGCTACTACGGTACAATTACATTAGATGACGGTACTGTGGTTGAATTAACTGGCCAACAAGGCTTCTTCGAGCGCTCCCATAACAAGTGGTAATTTAATTAGTGTTTCCTGCCATAAGTGCTGCTCAATAAGTCCTGCCTAAATGAAAAGTCACATTGCAAAATGTGGCTTTTTATTTTTGGATATTTAAATTATTTTTTAATTAAAATTAAGATGATAATTAGAGTAATTAAAAGCACAATATATGTGATTATTTTTAGAATTTTTAGCACTTTAGCGCGCCGCACAATAAGTGGGTCGCTAAGTGTTTTATTTTCTCTTTCTTCAACTTGTAAGGTTGTTGTTAGTTCCACAAAAGCGTTACTCGAATTATCAGTGTCAAATTTTAAGTCAACTTCATCTTCACCACTTAAATAAAGTGTGGCTCTATATATTGCTTCTTTATTAAGTTTTTTACTCTGTAAATCCAAAATACCAAGGAGTGAAACAATAAAGAACAAAAATTGCCACACTAACCATAATCTGCTGCGAAGTGGAGAGCGGCGAATAATAAGGATATCGACTTTATCCGCTGGGGTTTCAATATTAAAAACATAGTGGCCCATATTATCACCTTTTGGCTTTAGCGCTTTACCGTCAAACATATAAATAACATTATGCATACGCGGGTTAAGCACTCTTAACTTTAAAGTCTTCATGTAAAGTTTCCTCCCGCTAAGGCATAAATTAATGCAACGATATTTAAAACTATAATTATGACTGCAGTCACTAAACGAAAGCGACGCACTGGTAACTTACTAGTGTAGAGTAATATAAGCGCAAAGATATTAAAAGCAATTATTACACTACATATTAGTGGAACAAAAGTTAGTATTTTATCAATTACTAAAAGCGCAGTCTCCCTGTTTTCGAGTATATTAATTAAGTTTTTCCAGTGCCGACCATGATTTTTATCAATAATTAAAATCGTTCCAAGCGTAATTAAAAAGATAAAAGAAAGAATGACAAGCCCGATCATAAAAATGATAATGCTAGTAATCGAAATGAGTGTTCTTGCTAAGAGTAAAACAATAAAGATAATACTAAAAGCAACACCTAACCGCCAAAATAATATACCTAAATGATGACGATTAATACGGCCGTCATATTTTTTTACTATTTGATCGTTTTGATAATCGTTGTAATTAAAAGTGTCTTGCAATTTCCTTTCTCCTTGCTTTTAAATGAAGTATTTTTCTAATTGTATCTTAAATTTAGACTTTATCCTAAAAATACCTAATTGTAATTAAATAGTCTAACTAATGTTTTAAGTCTAAAAAACTGGCAAAAATGCACTATTTTGCTCTTTATTGTAATTTACTATTATATTTATCATCAACATAATTATTGAGTAAATACATTTTATAATCTTCAAGTGAAAAGACTTTATCGGAATTAGGATCACCGTATAATTTTACAAGGTCACTAAGCAAAATGCTTCTGGCAAATTTTAAAGCCGGAACATCACCTGCAACAATCTTCCGTACTATTTCACTAATGTCGTCATCTTCAATATTTCCGATTTGCCAAGCAGCACTAGGATTAGTGAAATTAAAATAAACATTTAAATCACTCGTTATATAAATGACAATTTCATCTTTGTATTTCGGGATAAAATATGAATCGTCATCCTTTAAAAGTTCAATACATTCACTCTCAGACAGAAGATTTTCATAATTTAAGTAATAAGGTTTAACTTTAAGAGGAATATTGTCTTTATTAATACGAATATCATAAAGTTTACGATTATTACCGTCACAACTTCCTTCATGCACAAATATGTCAGTGACCTTATTTTCTGCCGCTACATCTAATAAATGTGACACTTCATCCTTATTTTCTTCATTGATAAATAATTGCCATCGTACATCGATATCGTTATCCTGCAAGATTTTAGTTGCAGCGATTAATTCTTTATATGCTCCCTTACGTCCTACATACTTATCAGTCATAGCTTCTAAACCAAAAAAAGTTAATTGCACTTTTTTTGTGCCCACTGCTTTTAACCATTTAACATATTCAGGATCTCTGATAATTGTAAAGTAGCTTGCCAGTTCAAAGCGTTTTGGTTTAATAGTTGAAAGTTTATTATCTTTTAACCATCTAGCTTTATAATCTTTGGTGAAATCTGGTTCCCTTAACCAACTATAAAAAGTAATATTTTCAAAATATGGTTTAAAAAGTTTTACAATTTTCGTCGCCGTTTTATCATTAAGCTTATGATTAGGTAAGTCACCTAACCAGCAATGTAGGCAACGATTTGGGCAGCCGTTCATATCAAGACAAATTGCTAGTGTTCTTTCAAATTTCATCTTTAAATCCTCATTTATATAATTTATAACGCTGATTACGACTTGTTCTTTTAAGCGGATATTCACGAATCACTAAATTGTATTTTAACGCTGGATCAAGATAATTTTTACGCAGTGTTTCTTTACTTTTTAGATTGAATAATATTTGTATCTGACTTGCTTTGTATTAGAAATTATAAATGTTTAGCAAGCGAAGCAGCAATTGTTGAGCGTATATTATCATTTTTATAAGAATACCAAAGCAGGTGATCCAATTCATGGCGGGTTAGTTCAGGTAACTTTTCTTTTATTTTTTCAAAAATAGCAAAAAATTCAACATAGGTTAATTTATCAAGATTCTTATTAGCCCAATAGTGCTTTTCGATTTTATAGTAGGCTAAATAGTACGGTAGAACCTTGCGTACAACAGAATCATTGATAGTGAAGTCATCTTTATCGAATAACCATTCATTTAGATAACGGCAAACTTTACTTGCTAAACTCTTATCTCTTCTATTATTATTTTTAAATAGATAATCAGTGATATCATCTACTAAAGTTAAATCACCCTTTTTTACTCTTTGTAAAAATTGATTTTCAGAATTAAGTGCGAAATCAGTTAATAAATCTATCGTTTTTTTGGAGCTCCTGGTTGAATTTTCAATCGCTATTCTATGAATAATAATGTTAAATGTTTCGCTGGAAAAATCATTATTTCGCTTGATTAGTTCTTCACATATTTTCTTAGCTTTTTGAGGATAAGAAATGTCATTAGCTAATTCATGCTCAACAATCTCCGAATTTGTTTTTGTTGGTTTTACCATGTAATATTCATCAACTTCTAATTTAAGTAAATTATTTGAAACATCTAGAAATATGAGATCTGTTGCATTTTCAATTTGTCGTTTTAGGTCTGAATTCTGCTTGCGATTACTCTTTTTACTTTTTTCCGATTTTAATTTATTACCAACTTTCCTAAAGTTTGCAATTTCGTCACTCATTCTCACATCAAAGGATTCATATCCTACTGGAAGCCAACCCCATGCCAATGCCTCCATTTTATTATTTGACCAGTTAGCACGATATTTTCGAGATGACGGCGGCAATTTAAAACCTAGGATTTTTTCTATTTGATTAAATGTTAAACTTACAGAGTTTTTATTAGATGCTGACAAATAATCTGCCAATGGTTTATATTTCGATTTTCGCATATAATATCACTTCTCTTTGTCCATATTATATAACAAAAAATTAAGGCTTATTTTATACTGAGTTTTTTTCATTTGTTAACTACTTTTAAATTTATGCTCTTTATTTTCTGCTTTTACAACTTGAGATTATTATTTATTAAAAGACATAATCTAATCTTGAGAACCTATAAAAATTACATTTAAACATTTATAAATGGCAACATTTTGTAATTGGCTTGAATAAACTCTTTTTATACAATAGCTAATACTTTTATATTCAAAAGTCTTAAAAATGAAATTACTCTTTATTATATAATTTGTGGCCAGCTCGTAAATAATTAACTATGAATGTTGATTCTAAGTTTCTTCTAGATATAACATCAACTTTTTTATCAAGGATAATTAAACATATTTTATTTGCTTCTTCAAACCATTTTGAATCTTTTTCTGGGTCCTCATGGCGAATAATCCTATCCCAAAGACAAATGCCAGTCTGACCAATATACAAGCATTCATCATCTTTGTAGAAGAAATATAAAACATTTTGATCTTTTAATTGTTGAGAAAATATCTTCACAGGGTCATCACTTTTGCGTCTTCCTTTATGAGGAATCCCTTCTTTTATTATTTTTGAATCATAATTAACAGTTTTAAATTCCATAATTCCTCCTTTAGATTATCTCTCAAATTAGATTGTTCCTTTTTCTGTAAAGCGATGATTTAAGTATGAAGTCGAACAACCATGCCTTTACAAGGTTTTATCGATTTACAATTAAAGAAATTTCATGTTCGTCTACTTCAAAATCAAGAAACCGATTGTAAAGCCGTAATCCGTGAAAATGTTCCTTTGAATTTTTATCATATGTTTTAAAAATTTTATCATATATATTTTCAATTTTGGGCTTATTTCAAAAGGTTTTTGACTTTCTTTTTTAAGAAAAAGCACTAAATTTTATTTAATAGGCGAACAAGCTAACATAATAAACATCTCGTATTTCTTGCTCAGAGTTAAAAACTTTTAATATGTTAAGGCAAAAATATGTGTTTTGTACGAAAAAAGGTTTGATACATTGTTTCTATTGTATCAAACCTTTGCTGTTAACTTGGTTGCGGAGGGAGGATTTGAACCTCCGACCTCCGGATTATGGGCCCGACGAGCTACCACTGCTCTACTCCGCGATGTATTAGTATTATAACATGATTATTAATTAATGCAAATTATCTAATTAATTTAGTGAAAAAAGGCAAATAAGTGGCTTTCTATGTAAGGAGTAAGCCAATAATAATATCCCGCTTTAGTTGGATGAACAGGATCAGCCATATATAAAGCGTATGTCTCCGCGGAAATATTATTGAAGTTTTTGTCATTATACATAGAAATTACACTAAACTGCATTTTCGTAGCAATTTCGTTAAGTATACTTACTAATTTTTGATACCGCTCCTTATCAAAATAAGGACAAGTGTAAAAAATAACAGGACACTTAAGCACATCACGAGCGTACTTTGCAATATATTGAATAGCGCCACATATTGTTTTCGTATCGTAATCACTTTCTTTAATAACACCAAATTCTTGTTTAAGCCGCACATCATTACTTGAGAGCTGACAAAGTAATGCGTCATACTTCTTGCCTAACGGTACTTTTTTTAGCCTAGTAATATAACTATCTTCAATATGCTCCACAAGTGTTGTGCCGCTCACGGCTTCTTTAATACAAGTACAATTATTCCGCACTTCAATATATTCGACAAACGATTCACCAAACGAAGCGTGACCATAAGTAAAAGACGCACCAAGAAATAATAATGTTTTACCTTTTAAAATATTTGGCTTATTTTTCTCAATACTAAAATTTAAATTATTGCCTTTAAGTTCATTATAATTTGGCATATTTAACTTTTTAACCGTTCAGTAATAGCTTGCGCTTTACGATAAATTTCACTAATAGGTTCATCAAGATTAAATTCACCGTCTTCATATAAAATCTTGCCATCAATCATCGTTAATAATACATTAACCTTACTACCAGCGTACACAATATTTTTTTCAATATTATTAACAGGTTGCATATTCGGTTGCTGCATATCAAGCATAATGATGTCCGCTAGACTGCCAACACTTAAATATTTAGCGTCTTTTAATCCCATTGCTTCAGCACCATTTACAGTAGCCATTTTAAGGACATCATAAGCATCAACAACCGCCGCGTCTTTTTCACGTAACTTCGCTAAACCAGTAACAAGCCACATTTCACGGAAGAAATCAAGCGCGTTATTACTAGCGGGCCCATCAGTGCCAATTGCAACATTAATCCCTTCTTTAAGGAATTTGTTAATCGGGGCAATTCCGCTTGCAAGTTTAGTATTTGAACTAGGATTGGTCACAATACTTAAACCGCGCTTTTTATACACGGCAAAGTCTTCATCACTAAAGTGCACTCCGTGGAAACCGCCACCACCGTAATTATATAAACCTAATTTATCAAAATACACTGCTGGGGTGTAGCCGTGGCGTTCAATACATTCTTTTACTTCCGTTTCTGTTTCACTAATATGACTCCAAATTGGGACTTTTAATTCGTGAGCAGCTTTCGCTAATTCTTTTAATATTTCGGGCGTGCTTGTATATTCAGCGTGGAACCCAAGATGATAACTAACAAGCGGATGCATTTTATTAATCGTGTGATATGCTGCTTTCATTTCGCAAACACTTTCTTTGTATTTTGTAACAGTGCCCACAAGTGCCGCTCTAAAACCAACATCAATTGCCGCTTGCGCTGTTTCAAGTGGTGAATAATACATATCAAAACATGCCGTCACGCCACTTGTTAAGTATTCCGCAAAAGCAATTTTACTTAAGACATATTGATCGCCAGGCTCAAGTTTATCTTCAAGCGGAAATACGGCCTTATGTAACCAGTCATAAAGCGGTAAGTCATCAGCGTAACTCCGTAAAAATGTCATCGGTGAATGCGTATGGGCGTTTTTAAAGCCAGGCATGAGTAAATTACCTTCAGCGTTAATAATACGGTCAAACGGTTCATTAAAGTCACCACTTGGCCCAACATAAGTTATTCTATTACCTTCAACATGGACTTCACCATAAAAAAGCGGACGATTTTCTTCCATTGTAAGAATAAGTGCGTTAATAAAACGTATTTTCATAATGTTTTCCTCATTTATTAGATACTTAATTTTAGCATGTTTTTATTAATAATAAAAAACATGGGTTGCCCCATGCTTTTTTATATGTTTATTTAATATTTATTCTTCTTCGTAAGGAACGATGTTTTCTGATGTTGCACCACAGTATTCACAATAATCTGGGTTATCAATAATCATCCCGCATAATAAACATAAATATTTCTTTTCAGAACCTAATACCATATTTATTTCCTCTTCCTTCCATACTTTATTATATCTTATAATTATTAGAAGTAAACCCGCTGATGCATTAATTTACAACTAATTTTCTTTATTTATAAATGTGTTTAAATCAAGTTTTTTATTACAAAATTTTAAATTTTCATTAATTATAATCGCATTGCCCGATACCCAGCGCGACTAATTGCACCGATAACTTTGTCATCATCTACTCTATTACTAAAGTGGATCACAACAGTATTTTTTTCTAAATTTATTTCGTAACTTATATTATCCACTCTAAATAACGCGCGTTCAATACGACGTACGGATCGTTCGTTTTTCATCCCTTCAACAATATAAGTCCGTGTCACTATTAATCAATCTCCAGATATTTTTCTTCACGGCGTTCCGCGATAAATTGATTTCGATATAATTCAAAGTAATGCCCGCGATTACCTAGTAATTCAGCGTGAGTACCTTGCTCAATAATCTTACCGTTTTCTAAAACAACGATTAAATCACTATTAACAATCGTGCTTAAGCGGTGCGCAACAACAAAACTTGTTCGGCCTTTTAAGAGTTCATCAGTGGCTTTTTGGATTTTTGCTTCAGCTTCGCTATCAATCGAACTAGTCGCTTCGTCAAGAATTAAAATTCGTGGATCAGCAATAATTGCTCGCGCAAAAGAGATGAGTTGCTTTTGGCCCACTGATAAAAGGTTACCAGCTTCACCAACATGCGTGTCGTATCCCTTTTCTAAGGTATTCACAAATTCATCAAGGCCGACTGCTTTACTCGCAGCAATGACTTCTTCATCACTTGCCTCTAAATTACCATAGCGAATGTTTTCTTTAATCGATGTGGAGAAAAGCTCGGGCATTTGTAAAACATATCCTAAGCGGCTATGGAGCCATGATAGACTACGCTTTCGATAATCTTTACCATCAATTAATATTTCACCAGCGCGCGGCTCGTAGAATCTTGCGAAAAGATTAACAATCGTTGTTTTCCCGCTGCCGGTATGACCAACAAGTGCTACTGTTTGCCCAGCTTTAACTTTTAAATTAAATTTATCGAGAATAATTTCTTTTGGATTGTAATAGAATGTCACATCTTTAAATTCAACATCACCTTTAATTTCTTCCCAATTTTCTTTTTTCTTATCAAATAAATCACCATACACATCTTTAACTTCTTGCGTATCATCAATCGACGGCTTTTCGTTGACTAATTGTAAAACACGTTCAGCACTAGCTTGCGCGACTTGTAGTTCATTAATAAAGTTCGTTAAGTTTAAGATAGGTTCAAAAGTATTCATTGCCGCACGAATAAACATAAAGAGAATCGGCATCGTCACTAAGCCTTGGAGGGCAAAGTACCCACCAAGCGCCATGACAAAGGCAACAATTGTGTAACTGCCCGCTAAAAGGAAACTCGAGAAAATAGCGCCATAAAGAATCGCCTTTAACGTCACTTTTTTCATTACGCGCGCTTCTTTCGTAAATTCGTCACTTAATTCACTTTCAATTGCTAAGCTCTTAGTTGTTTTAGCGCCTAAAAATGATTCATTAAAAAGGCCAGTTAACTGACTATTATGGAAACGTGATTTACGATTTAAGATTAAAACTTTCTTACGGAAAATAATCGCAATAAAAAGTAAGATTGGTAAAAATGACACAAACACTAAAGCTAGCCGCCATTCACTAATAAATAAGACAACAATCGTGAAAAACATAAAGAAACCTGACCAAGTTAAATCTAAGATTCCCCATGAGACAATGCGCGCTAAACGGTTTGTATCACTTGTCATCCTGGCCATAATCCAGCCCTGTTTTGTCGAGTCATAATAGCTAAATGGTAATTTTTGTAAATTTTTAAATGACTCTTTGCGTAATGTATATCGTACTTTTGTTTCAAGTTTTGAACCAAAGTAAATAAAGCCAAAGACACCAAAGGCAAAGACAACAATTTGGGTAACACTTAATACAATAAAGGGGAGTAAGGCACTTTCATTATATGTTTCAATAAGATTACTAATTGCATAAGCATTAAGCGGAATTGTTGAAGCTTCCGCGAGTGACATAAACACCGCAAAAATTAAGAGTAACGATAGTTCTTTTTTACTTCTTAAAATAATCTTTAAGATTTGTTTCCAAACTCCGAAAGTTACTTTTTTAACTGCTTCTTCTTCGCGAAAAACATCTGCACTCATACTCTAAACACACTCCTTAGCAACAAGTTCTAAGAACTCTGTTTCTAAATCTCCTTGAATATCCCATAAGACTTGATATAACCCGCCCGCTTTCGCTAGGGTGTCATGGGTTCCAATATCTTCAACAGTCTTGTTATTAATTACAATAATTTGATCAGCCTCTTTAGCGGTAGTTATCCGGTGAGTAATAATAAGCGTTGTCGATGTTTGTTCTTTTTGTTTTAATGCTTGACGAATAAGGGTATCGGTGCGACTATCAACCGCGCTTAAAGCATCATCAAATATTAAAATTGGTTTTTCACTAATAAGCACGCGCGCAATCGCTACCCGCTGTTTTTGCCCGCCAGAAAGCGTTGTTCCTCTTTCGCCAACCATCGTATCATAACCTTTTTCAAAATCACGAATATCATGGGCAATTGTGGCAATTTCACTGGCATTAATAATCTTTTCCATCGGGGCCTTACGCGCAGTAATATTAATATTGTCACGAATAGTGCGGGAGTAAAGAAACGGATTTTGTAAAACCGTACCCATATTTTTCCGTAAGTGATGTTTTTCAATGTCGCGAAGTTCAATATCATCAATTAAAATTGACCCTTCATATTCATACATCCGCATTAATAAATTAATAATCGTTGTTTTCCCGCTGCCAGTGCGCCCAACGATCGCTACAGTTTGGCCCTTCTCAATTGTAAAGTTCAAGTTTTCTAAGGTATAACTACTATCACCAGGAAACTTAAAGGACACATTTTTAAATTCAATTTTTCCCGCAATCTCCGGTAATAAATCACCATTAATTTCAAATTCACTCTTTTCATCGAGTACTGTCGTAATACGGTTATATGCTACATTAGCGTGCGAGACATCATTAATTAATCGGCCTAAACCACGAATTGGCCAGATTAAAAGGCCAACAAGCATTAACGCTGCGGCTGCGTTACCAGCATCCATTTGTCCGTTTCTAGCAAGAAACACACTAATGAGGGTAATTACAAAATATTGACTAAGAGCAAAGAAATCCATTGCTGCCCAATACATACCAACAATTTTATTAGTTTTAATCACTGCATTTTTATGTGCTTTATTTTTAACTTCTAACTTTTCAGTTTCAAACTTTTCATTAGCAAAAGCCTTCACAACTTTAGCGTTATGGACATTTTCTTGAATAACGGTTAAAATTTCCGCTTCTTTTTCTTCAATATCGTTATAACGCTTCCAAATATTTTTAAAATAGAAATAAGAAGAAATACCATAAAGCGGAATGACCGCCAGCGAAATATACATTAAAAGCGGACTTAAAAAATACATTTGATACGCCCCGCTTAACACCATGAATATTAAACCGACCGCATCCATTACGCGCATTACGACAAAGTTTGTTGTCACTTCCACATCAGTCGTTACTCTTTGAATGAGGTCACCAGTGTCACTATTATTATGATAATGATAGCTAAGTGACTGAATATGATCAAAAAGTTTAACGCGTAATTTTAAAGCAATGCTCTCTTGCACTTGGCCTTTAAGTCGTTGCTCAACAACCATTAAACTAAAACGAAATAATTGATATAAAAGGAGCGTAAGGGCAACATAAAGTGAAACCTCAAAAACATTTTGACCCTTTTCAAATATTTCAATAACAAATAACGGTAAATTAACACCAGTCACTACTCCATTATTTTGTAAGTATTTTAAAATGTACTGTGTAAATAGTGGTACAAAGGAATACGATACACGATGGAAGATAACTAAAAGCGTAACAAAAAACATCCCCCAAAAGTGGCCTTTTAGTAAGTGTAAGATTGAATGTTTCTTTGCTTTTTTTCTCTTCATATCTATCCTTCTTTTAATAGATTCTATTAAAACAATCTCTACTATTATACATTAAATGGAATAATTTATAACAACGATAAAATTAAAAAAGGTACATATTTACATACTTTACACAAATTGTACCTAGTAAAGTGCTTTCATAAGGAAGTTTATTCTATGTCCATTCAAATTGACCAGTGTATAACTGATAGTAAACTTTACCTTCTAAAATTAAATCCTCATGACTTCCGCGTTCAATAATTGAGCCTTTTTCCATTACTAATATTGCTTTAGCGTTTCGAATAGTGCTCAAACGGTGAGCAATAACAAATACCGTTTTATCTTCCATTAACTCATCCATCGCTTTTTCAATGAGTCTTTCACTACGGGTATCAATTGAGCTAGTAGCTTCATCAAGAATTAAGACTGGTGGTTGTAAAATAGCAGCGCGCGCAATAGCAATAAGTTGCCGCTGTCCACTTGAAAGATTTGCCCCGTTATCGTAAAGCATCGTTTCATAACCTTGTGGTAATTTAACAATAAAATCATGAGCGTGCGCAATTTTAGCGGCGCGTTCTACTTCGGCAATTGTTGCGCCAGGACTAGGATAAGCAATATTTTCAAAAATAGTACCAGTAAATAAATGTGTATCTTGAATAACGACACTTACTGATTGGCGTAAATCACTTTTTTTAATATCGCGAATATCAATCCCATCATAATTAATCGTGCCGCTATCAATTTCATAAAAGCGAGTAATAAGATTGATAATTGTTGTTTTACCGGCACCAGTTGAACCAACAAGCGCAACTTTTTCACCTTTTTCGGCATGTAAACTAATATTATTTAAGACGCGTTCATCTTGCTTATAACCAAAAACAACATTAGTAAAATCGACTCGCCCTTTAAATATTTCATAGGTGAATTCCCCGTTAGCCGTCGGAATCTTCCACGCTAAACTATTAGTCGGGTGTTCAGTTTCAACGATATTACCATCAATTTCAACAGCGCTGACAAGCCGGACTTTACCTTCATCTATTTCTTGTTCTAAGTCAAGAAAAGCAAAAATCCGTTCTGCCCCTGAAAGCCCGTTATAGAGAGCATTTAATTCAGTCATAAAGTTATTAAACGGATTTGAACTTTGGCGGACATAAATTAAGTATGATCCTAGTGCTCCTAAACTTAGCCAGCCATTTAATACAAAAAGCGCACCAGCAATCGCGCTAATCGCATAATTAAAATACGACAAACTAACAATCATTGGTGTCTTTCGTAACACTAAAGTATTCGCGTATATTCCGCTTTTCGTTAATGCATCATTGCGCCGCTTAAATTCTTTCATGTCTTCTTTTTGGTGTGAAAACATTGCTGATACTTTAAGCCCTAACATCATTTCTTCAATATAACTATTTAAATGCGCAGTATCTTTTTGAACACTAGCAAAACCAACCCGCATTTTTTGACTATTACGCAGTACCATAAAAAACATTACAACGATGAAAAAGACAACAATCAGTGACAAATAAAAATTAATAAGGAAAAGAAATACAATTGTGCCAATGCCTGTTACTACTGAATAAATTATCGTTGTAAACCCAGTATTAAGTGCTTGATTAAGTGTGTCAACATCATTAGTGAAATAGTTCATAATTTCACCGCGCGGTGTCCTGTCAAAATAAGATAGCGGTAATTTTTGACTATGAGCGAAAAGTTCATTGCGAATGTCGGCGATAACAGTTTGTGAATATTTAACCATCATCGGGTTATAAATAAGTGCACTTAAAGCACCTGAACCGAAAAGGATCGCTAATTTAATAAGTGACTTATTTAAACCATTTATATCAAAGTCTAATATGCTTTTATCGATGATTTCACGCATTACATAAATACCGTAACCATTAGTAAACCCGCTCCACACAACAAGGAGTACAATAAAAACTAGCGGCACAGGTCGTTTTAATAAATAACTAAAGAGCCGGCGCATTGTTTGCTTCATATGTTTAGGCTTACTTTGCTTTTTCATGCTTTTGCTCCTTTTAGTTGGGTCGTGTAAATATCGTGATAAATCTCATCATTTTCCACAAGTGAGTTATGCGTACCTGCCCCGTGAATTTCCCCTTCATGCAACACTAAAATATGATCAGCGTCTTTAATAGCACTCACACGTTGCGCAACAATAATTAAAGTAAGTTCCGGATAAAGTTTCCGTAATTTAGTGCGAATTTTCCCTTCATTAATCGTATCAATCGCTGATAAAGAATCATCAAGCACTAATATTTTTGGTCTTTTTAGTAATGCTCTTGCTAATGCTATTCGTTGTTTTTGACCACCTGAAAGCAAAGAGCCTGCTTGCCCGACTTCACTATTTAAACCATTTGCTAATTTATTCACAATTTCGTCACTTAGACTTGCTTCTAATGCCCGATTAATTTCTTCGTCACTTGCATCTTTATTACCCCATAGCAAGTTATCACGAATTGTTCCGCTAAAGAGCATATTATTTTGAAAGACAATGTTAATAGCATCTAGAAGATTATCCGCACTATAATCTTTAACATTATGGTCGTCTAAAATAATCTCACCATCAGTTACATCATAAAGCCGTGCTAAAAGATGGACGAGTGTTGATTTACCGCTTCCAGTTTGACCAATAATCCCAAGTGTTTCACCAGCCTTAAGCGTGAAATTAATGTTTTTTAAAGCATAATTATCATCACTTGTGCCCGGATACTTAAAACTTACATCTTTCACAATTAAACTCGGTTTTGCTTTAACACTTAAATCATTAATCAAGTATTCAAGACTAGTGTCAGTGTTAAGTACTTGACTAATTCTACTTTTTGAAGCGCTAGTGCGACCAAACATAATTAATATTTGCGCAAGCATCAGCATCGCATTTAAGAGTTGTAAAACAAAGGTTAGTAACCCTTGAATTTCACCAATTTTAGCTTCGCCAGTATTAATTAAATTACCACCGACAAGCAGAAGACCAATAATCGTTGAATAAAGTCCAAGTTGCATAATCGGACTATTGAGTGATACTGTCATAAACGCATTACTAGCGACTTTACGATACATCTTATTAATCGCCTTAAACTTTGCTTCTTCTTGCTCTTCCGTAACATAAGCTTTAACAACACGGATCGCTTGAAAGTTTTCTTGTAAAGTACGGTTTAATTCATCAAAATTACGTTGCATCCGTTCATAAAGTGGTCTAACTCGAAAAACAATGACTAGCATCGCAAACGCAATAACAGGAAGCGTAAGTGCAAATACAATTGCTACTTTAGAATTCATATTGAAACTAAGCATTAATACCATCGTAATCATAAATGGAGCACGGAATATCCCGCGCATCCCAATAATGATGGCATTTTGAATAGTGTAAGTATCATTTGTAAGCCGAGTAATTAAGGAAGACACTGCGAATTTATCACGCGCTTCTTGGTCTAAACTTTGTAGTTTCGCAAATTGAGCACGACGTAATTCCGCCCCAAATCCTTGACCAGTACGAGCGACATAACGGACACTAATGATGCCAATAAAGAAAGCAAGAAAAGCCGAACATACCATAAGGGCACCCCATTTATAGATATAAGGTAAATCATTATTAGCGATACCAACATCAACAACGCGACTTGCCATAAATGGCACTAGTGTTTCTAAAACAGTTTCAAATAAAATAAAAAAGATGGCAAGAATCCCTTCTTTCCATACTACTTTAAAATATTTGAATAATCCTTTTTTCATAGCATTATTATGCCAGTAAAATCTCTTTTTCTCTATATATAAGCTACTTAGTTTTTGCTGTTAACGTTTTTAACGTTACTAGGCGTCCTTTTCTTAACTTTAGTCTTCCACCAAACCAGAAAAACTTTTCGCGTTTTAAGTACGCTATCAACGCCTTAGCATTCTCATACCCTAAATCAAAATATTGCTGTGTTTTTTCAGGACTAAAATCAAGCGACACTTTAGGAAACGGTCCTAACTCTTCTAGCGGGGTAAAATCAATATGTAAACGACCAGGTAATGGTTTTGTTGGTAAAAGTTTTGGATCTAGACCAATTGAAATAATTATATTAGCGTTAGCGATAAGCGCTGGTGTAAACGGGAAATTATCGACTAAACCGCCATCCACATAACGAGTGCCTTCAATTTCTTTTTCCCCAAAGACAAGCGGAATAGCAGCACTTGCTAAAACAGCTTTTAGCGGGTGTTCACTCTCATTTAAAAAGACAACTTCTTTTTCGTAATTTTTCATATTTAATTTTGCAAATAAACCTTTAGTGGGTACTTTTGCTAAAGTGACATAGCCTTCAATCTTTGTATTTCTAAATGCTTCTTCATTAGTGAACGGTAATATTTTTTCTAAGATACCTTTAGTGTTATAAAAGCCGCTTACATTCCATGTTTCTTTGAATTTGTTTTTACCATAAATCGCTTCATTTGTGAATTCTTTCCACACATTAATCATCTCTTCAATACTTAAATCATGCATTAATAAAAGGGTGTGGATGGCCCCAATCGAGGTACCGCTAGCGACCCTAACGCGTTTTAATATTTTAGTCTCGTGCAGCGCTTTTAATACACCAATTTGATAGGAGCCTTTCGCGCCACCACCACCTAAAACTAAGGCTATCTTCTTCATAAATTAAATTTTCCGAATAAGTCCAGCTTCTAAGAGTTCATCGATTGTTTGCGCTGCTGGTATATCACTTGCCCCTAGTTTATATTGTGGGTCTTTTTTTAGTTCAAGTTTCTCCATTAAAATATCAATCGCTTGGAGCGCACGCTTGACACCAGTATTACCACTGATACGTAATAAACTTGGTGTTAATTCGTGTTCTTTATAACGACTAACATCATCAATCTTAATATTTACATCACTTAATTCTTCAAGCGTTAAGGCAATATACATCCGTAAAACATTACCAATCAATTTAAATTTAACAATTGTTTTCCCGCTTAATGTAAAGCGTTCTTCACGCCATGAAATAGTATTATTAACACTAGTGTAAGAGAGAATTTCTTGTTTTATTTTTAAATAGCGTTCGCGACTTGCTTCTGGTGCTAAACTAACTTGTGCAGTATAAGAATAACTATATTTAATGGCGGCGAATTGATCGTCATCAGTGTCTTCTTTTTTAACTTTAACTTTTTGTGCTTCTCTTTCTATTTTTTTTGTTTTAACTTCTTCAGTAACCGGTTTTTCTGGCGTTACTTCTGTTTTAACTTCTGTTTTAGGCGCTTCAACCATTTTTAGCGCTCTTTCTTCAGGCCGCATTTTTTCTTTACTTGGTTCTTTTTTGGAAACAATAAGATAAATAACGACCGCTAAGAGTAGGAAAGCAAAAAATAATACAATCGTTACTGTATCATTATCGAGTAAGTTTGCTAAGGTTTTCATATGTATCTCCTTTTGCTTATAGCGGTGTTTACACAATAATTGTACTTATTTTAGGTGCTTTTTGCAATGTTATTCGACAATTGTGGCCGCAAGATTATTAATTTCATCATCACGTAAGCCAATATGCGATAAGTAAGCTCTGCTCCCACCATACTTTGTGTATAAATGATCTAATGTTCGTTCCATGTATTCAGGTTCACTAAGAATGAAGCGTCGCCATTCTGGTTTAATAAATTTATAGCCTGGCCGCGATAAGTTATTAGTGTACGATTCACTATAATTTTCAACGATTACAGAATGCGGAACACCCACTAAGTCTAGGAGTAACATTGTGACAACTCCGGTCCGATCTTTACCAGCGGTACAGTGGAAATAAATACCGTCCCGCGGATACTTTAAGAAGATTTTAAAGATCGTTAGCAGTTTCTCTTGCGAGTCATCAAGCAAATCAATGTATAAGTCGGTCATATCTTTATAACCTTGTTCACGCATTTGCCAAAATTCGCCCATCATATCGACATGATAATACTTGATATCTTTATAACCTCGTAACGGACTTGGTGTTTTTTCGATTTCATTCGTATAGCGTAAATCCACTACTACTCTTACTCCTAAGTTATAAAAGTGCTCTTTTTCGATTTCAGTCATTGTGCCTTTGGCAGTACCTCTAATATATTTATAACGCCGTGTCTTAGTACCATACTTTGTATCAATCTCACCTAAGTCACGCACATTGAATAAGTTGTTTAAGAGAAATAAATTATTTTGTTGTTTGACCATAACTACCTCCTACTTACACTATGATATCACATTACACTACTTCTTTCTTTAGTAAAGAAAACGCATTATTTACTAAGAAAAGTCGCTAAATTGGCTAAAAAATGTTATCGTTATCATTTTTTTCGTATTTTTAGGTGTTTTTGGTTGTAATTCCCTGCAAATATGCTTTAATTAAGATGAAATACCTTTTAATAAAGGTAGATTATAAGCGAAAGTAATCATTAAAATGTATCTCGCACACTAACCTTAAAGCTTATGAAAAAAATTGTTATCCCGTTAGTAATGCTCTTATCCTTAGTCGGTTGTAAGACTGAGAAACTAATTCGTGTCGCAACGAGAGGTTGCATTCATGAAGAGATTTTAAACGCGGCTAAAACTTCACTTAAGGAAATGGGTTATCGCTTAAATCTTGAGACAATTGATAATGCTTTGCTCGCTAATTCTTCATTATCAAGTGGCGGGATTGACGCAAATATTATTCAAAGAACAGATGATTTAATTGCCTATAATAACCGGGTATCAAAACGCGCAGAGCTTACTAGTGCTGGTCGCGTCTATCTTTCAGCACTTGGTGTATATTCAGGAACGAAAACAACACTCGAGGATTATAATCCTGGCGACAAAATTGTCATTAGTGATCGCGCTGAAGATTATGAGCGGATTATGAGTTTCATCGAGGAAGTTTTTACTGTTACTGTATTTACCGAACAAGAAAAAACACCAAATTATCGACAAACACCACTTGACTCTTTAACAATTGAATATATGAATCCAGATTTAATTCCTGAAGCCCAAAAGCATCCCGAAGAAGCTTTTTACATTATGACTGGTTCACAAGCGTATAACAGCGGACTTAGTTATGAACATATTCTCGCTACTGAAACTAGTAATGATTATGCATTTATTGTCGGTATTCGTCGCGGCGAAGAAAATAATGATAGAATACGCGCACTAATGAAAGTATTATATAGTGATGAAATCGGTGACTTTATCGTTGAACATTTCCGCGGATTAATTATTCCTTATCGTTAATTTATAAATAAGGGGCTAAGGCCTTTGCAATTACCGCATAGCCCTTACCTGAAATATGCAACCCTTCAACTGTATAACGGCGGTCAATCCGCCCTTTTTTATCCGCTAAAAGAGTGTAGAAATCTAAATATTTAAGTCCTTCTTCAGCACAAAAATTAATTAAGAGTTCATTTGTCTTTTTAATTTTCTTATTCGTTCTTAATCCAACAATAAATGTGGATAAAAACTTTTTAGTGCGTGAGACAGGATAAAGTGAAATGCAAATTACTTCAATATTTGGTACTTCTTTTTTGAATGTTGTAATAATCTTTTTTATATTAGCGACTATTTTACGAGGACTACTTCCTTTGGCTAAGTCATTCGTGCCAATTTGTAAAAATAACTTACTTGGCGCTAGTGCTACTACATTATCAAGCCTTTTTAATACATTTTTGGTCGTATCACCAGCAATACCGCGGTTATATATCTTTACACCCGGAAAGAAATCTTGAATCGGAAAAAAGTCTGTTAAACTATCACCTAAAAAAGCAATCTTTCCGCTTTTGGCTTCTTTGTTAACTTCTTCAAATATTTCTAAGCGATTAACTGCATTTGTGTGTACGACAAATAAATAAATGGCAACAATTAAAATAAGTGCGCCTAAGACACTTACTAACACAATTTCTAGTGGACTCATAATAAGTAGCTCCTCTTTTCAATTATCTTTATTTTAGCAAATATAATATAAGACTTTTTATAAATTAAAGACTTTTTTACTTTTTGATTATAATCTCTTCCACTTCAAACATTATAAAACTATTTTTGTACTTTGTTTATGCCTTAAGAGCACAAATGGTTTTCACATAAAATTATGCGTTACACGATTGTTTTAAAAAGTAATTACTATATTTTGTGGTGTTTTGTTGTTTACTTTTGTGGTATTTTGCCAGTTATATTTGTGGTAAAAAATGCAGCTAATAAATAAAGTATCGTAACTGTACAAGTATCTTATTACTTATAATCAACAATTAACATATCATCTGCAAAGTAAACATTAAATATACATGCGCGACGATCAGGTGAAGGTTTATCAATAGGAGTATGAACTGAATCAAAAAATAGATTTCGCTTTATTGTTTTTTATATCTTTAACTATTAATTTGTCACTTTTTTGTGAGAAAGGCACACTTAAAACAAACCTAAATTAACTGTAAAATTAAAAATTTTGCGGGAAAATTTAAGTTTTTTAGTAATAAAACTATTACTTTAATGATATTTTAACCAAAAGCATCAGCGAAAAACTACCACTTTTACAA
>Ga0208461_1000258_pt1 | contig 52452 bp, 49 predicted proteins | sample AD_JPNTR4_MetaG_FD_184448 | JGI IMG/M metagenome (GOLD analysis project Ga0208461, IMG submission 184448) | Active sludge microbial communities of municipal wastewater-treating anaerobic digesters from Japan - AD_JPNTR4_MetaG (SPAdes) (version 2) | ecosystem: Engineered > Bioreactor > Anaerobic...
GAAAGCTTAAAGCTGCAGCCCAAATCCCTATGAAGAGGGAACTGAAAGTAAACAGAAAGAATTAACAATTAAACCTGCTGGTTTTGAGCTGCAGCCCAAATCCCTATGAAGAGGGAACTGAAAGGATTTCTGTGGTAGATAAATAAGAACCATTATGTCGCTGCAGCCCAAATCCCTATGAAGAGGGAACTGAAAGAACAATGTCTTTCCAGTGAACAACATAGGCCGTCAGCTGCAGCCCAAATCCCTATGAAGAGGGAACTGAAAGCATCTTCTCCAGTTGTTCCTCTGTTAGACGTGTTACGCTGCAGCCCAAATCCCTATGAAGAGGGAACTGAAAGTAACAATACACCGATGTTGCACTTGGCACATATTCAGCTGCAGCCCAAATCCCTATGAAGAGGGAACTGAAAGCCCATATCATGTGGTCTTTGCCTGATTCCACTGTCAGCTGCAGCCCAAATCCCTATGAAGAGGGAACTGAAAGTATAGCGGATACATCCGGTGCCCATGCCGCATCTGGCTGCAGCCCAAATCCCTATGAAGAGGGAACTGAAAGTGTAGTAATTTTTGCACAAACTGCGGGTGTAGATGCGCTGCAGCCCAAATCCCTATGAAGAGGGAACTGAAAGCATATGCCCTTCTTTCCTCATCCTTTTTTGCCCCAGCTGCAGCCCAAATCCCTATGAAGAGGGAACTGAAAGCGCATCTTCCCAGAATGCTTTATACTTCTCAAGTTGCTGCAGCCCAAATCCCTATGAAGAGGGAACTGAAAGTATAAATTATTCGTTGGTTCGTTTATACCAAACTGGCTGCTGCAGCCCAAATCCCTATGAAGAGGGAACTGAAAGTTTATAACGCCCGAAACAGTAACATATGAAGAATTAGCTGCAGCCCAAATCCCTATGAAGAGGGAACTGAAAGTCTGTAAAAGTTGATACGACAGCAAAAATAGATTATGCTGCAGCCCAAATCCCTATGAAGAGGGAACTGAAAGTAGCATACATTGCATCTCTAGTCGGAACTGTAACATGCTGCAGCCCAAATCCCTATGAAGAGGGAACTGAAAGGGTCTTTACCTCCAGACATTACCACTGCAGTTGAGGATAGCTGCAGCCCAAATCCCTATGAAGAGGGAACTGAAAGAAATTGTCAAGTAAAAAATGATAAAAAATGATGGTTACGGCTGCAGCCCAAATCCCTATGAAGAGGGAACTGAAAGTCACTATCAAAAAAGCATTCGAAGTAGGGTTCATAATGCTGCAGCCCAAATCCCTATGAAGAGGGAACTGAAAGTGGCGGCATGAGAACATACGAAAAATTTAAAGGTGTTGAGCTGCAGCCCAAATCCCTATGAAGAGGGAACTGAAAGTGACCCTAACCCCTATCCACAATCGCCATATTTCACCTAGCTGCAGCCCAAATCCCTATGAAGAGGGAACTGAAAGTATTTCGAATGTTTTTTTCACAAGGAAGGCGATCTCATGCTGCAGCCCAAATCCCTATGAAGAGGGAACTGAAAGTATACTTTTTTGACCCAATGTGGATATAACAGCCGTTTTGCTGCAGCCCAAATCCCTATGAAGAGGGAACTGAAAGAAAAAATCTCCCCTGCGACCCATCACGGAATCACGGGAGCTGCAGCCCAAATCCCTATGAAGAGGGAACTGAAAGATGGACATGATTATCTTTTACGTAGTAGATTGAAAAGTGCTGCAGCCCAAATCCCTATGAAGAGGGAACTGAAAGGTTTGATTTTTTCTTTTGTTTCTTTTGTTTCCATAATTTAGCTGCAGCCCAAATCCCTATGAAGAGGGAACTGAAAGCAATAGCTGTCATAATCAATCTTTGTCTTGTCTTTTGTGGCTGCAGCCCAAATCCCTATGAAGAGGGAACTGAAAGGGATGGCTGTTATACGGAAAATAAAAAGGCTTAAATCTGAAGCGTCATTCAGACAAAAGAGTTATGGGCCTCTTCGGTCTCCTTCACACGGTTTTAGTGCCCATACACACCGTGATCTCGACTTCAGATTCAAGCCTGATAAATATATATATAATATTATTAAGGAATTGTCAAGATGATTGAGATCAAAATAGATGATAAGGATGTAAAGGATTTGTTAAGCTGCAGCCCAAATCCCTATGAAGAGGGAACTGAAAGGATACCTCACACAAAATGGTCTGTTTCATTTTTTCCATAGAAACACCTTTCTGTAAAACATTTTGTAGAAGACACCTTTCTTTGCTAATATATAAAACACTAAAGGATCTACAATGAGACCGGTAAAGTTTTCAAGACACGCAAAAAACAGGATGAGATTACACAGGATAAAAATGAAGAGGTCCTATCTGCCATTTCAGATCAGCATATATTGAGGCAAGAGCAGAAGGAAGGATAAACGCATGGATTGAAAGACCTGATGGAGGCTTCATAAGGGTCACATACGTAGAGGAAAGAAATGGATTTCTTGTAATCACAGCAGTAAAAAAGAAGAAGGGATGGAGGTGATGACCTACGAGAATAGAATACGATAGAAAGGCCGACGCCTTGTATATCCAGTTCAGAGAATCATATGTGGAGGACAATATCGATGTGGTAGAGGGTGTTACGGTCGATGTAGATGAAGAAGGACATATAGTGGGGTTGGAGATCCTCGATGCAAGTAAAAGATTGTCAATGAAGGAGATTGTCAATATATCCATAGAAAACTTACCTGTTGTAGATGTTGCATAAATCATAGATTCATTTTATGGCCCTCGAGCACCCGCTCTATTTCATCCGCAATGGTCCTTGTGTTTATGGGCTTGGCGATGTAGTGGTCTGAACCTATATCCATCACCCTTTTTCTGTCCCCTGCCATGGCAAAAGATGTTATAGCGATGATCTTTATGTCTTTGAAGTCAGGATCTGATCTTATCCTTTTTTATGGCCTCAAAGCCATCAAGGACTGGCATCCGCATACCCATGAGGGTGAGATCAGGCATAATCTTTTTTGCCATTTTTATCTCCTCCTTATCGTCTACTGCCGTATAGACCTCAAACCCATGGTATTCGAGGATGTCTATAATCAGCTTTCTATTCTTTTCGTTGTCCTCACAGATAAGTATCCGAAAAGCCATATCCCACCTACTTGTGCCTTCTGCTCAATGGGTATTACAAAGCAGAACCCGCTTCCTTTGCCAAAGGTGCTCTCGCACCAGATCTTTACCTTGTGGAGTTCAATGAGCCTCTTTGAGAGGGCAAAGCCAAGGCCTGTGCCCTCATATTTCTTGTCATATGGGATCTCAAACTGGGAGAATGGTTGAAAGACCTTTTTAGACTGAAGTTCCCCTCTAAAACCACTTAACCCATTGAAATCATTTACAATAGTATAAAATTACAGTGATATTTGTAGTCATTTATTAAGGCCCTTGCACCACTTATATTCCATGATGAAGATATAGACCGTAAGACAAGACATCCAGTAAGACCTCCTAAACCATCAGAATCAGCAAAAGGAAAAAAGACAAAAAAGCTTACCCCTTATGGACTGCCTGTCCATAGCTTTTCTACACTTCTTGCCCACCTGGGGACAAGATGTAGAGATAGATGCAGGGTTGCATCAGATGAAAAGTCTCCTGCCTTTTACCTTCTTACTGAACCAACACCTGTTCAAAAGATGGCTCTCCAGCTACTAAAACTGTAGTCAGTATCGGGAAATCGATATTTATTGTTTTGTGTATAATATCAATGGGATAGCGTCAATTTAGGGGAGGAACTTCGGCTTAGACAACATAAATCTGATTCTATTCGGAAGATAATGGTATATTGAACTCATCGCCTATATCTCCTTGCAAATCCTTTACTACAAAAGAATAACCCCCGTTTTTTCTTTTTCCTGTAATATAACGAAAATAGTATCTTGCATCGTTGAATGCCGGGAAATGACTCTGTCCCCCACCACCTGCAGCGATTATGTAGACAATACCATCTTTTAAAGAACGATTGTAGAGATGGTCATGACCGGAGACCACAAGGGATACACCTTTTTTTACAAAAAGTCTATGTAGTTCATCACGGGCATCCTTGAATCTATCGAGCCCCCGTCCTGAAAATATAGGAAAAAGTGGTCTGTGGAGAAATACAAATTTATATCTAAATGGTCTTTCTAATTCATTCTTCAGCCATTGAAGCTGTTCCCCTGCAATCATACCGGGTTCTTCAGGGGATTCGGTGTTCAGTATTATAAACAAGGTGTCTTCATGAGAAAAAGAATGGTATAAATCAGGAAAGAATCTCAAAAATATCTCCAGGGACCTTTTGTCTTTAATATCGTGATTCCCCGGTGCAAGATGTAATTTTTTATCTGAACCGGTAATCTGAAGGAATTTTCTCCATTGTTTTATGCTTCCTGGTATATGGATTGCGTCCCCTACATGGATGATGGTCTTTATGTTCTTTTCCTCCACCACCTTTATAAAATCTCCATATACAGAGTCCTCTGCCCCCACATGGGTATCACTTACAATACAGAAAGGGCTTATCTGTGCCTGTGCCAGAAAAGGCAATAAAAGTATAGAGATTAAAATCAGGGGTATTAAGTGCTTTGTTTCTAATACCTTTAATAATCGGCTTTTCACGGCTCTAAATATACATTAATTCAGGGAGGTTTGCAAAGAAACAGTCATTCTTTAGATATGTCATGGTTTTTTATTAGTCTACGGTCTATTATCCTTGCCTATTCGTAATTATCTTGTATTGGAAGTCAAAAATTAATATAATCATCACAGAAAAACACAGGAGGATCCCATGGAGGGACATATTTACAAGGCATTTGATGTGGAGTTAAAAGAGCTCAAGGAGTCAATTCTATACGAGGGCGGTTTGGTTGAAAAGGCCATAAGGGAGGCAATCAAGGCATTATTGGAGAGAAACTCTGATCTTGCAAAAAATGTTATAGAGAATGACGATATTGTCAATGCCAAAGAGGTTGAGATAGATGAGTTCTGTCTCAAATTGCTTGCATTGAGGCAACCTGCAGCAAGGGATTTGAGGTTCATAACCACGGCAATAAAGATCAACTATGACCTTGAAAGAATAGGTGATATGGCTGTAAATATATGCGAAAGGGTCCTGGAACTCAATCAAGAGCCCCAGTTAAAACCATACATTGATTTGCCCAATATGGCAGAGACAGTAGAATTAATGGTTAAGGAAAGCCTCGATGCCTTTGTTAAAGAGGATGTGGAGCTCGCATTAAAGGTTACAAAGGATGATGAAAAGGTTGACCAGCTTCTTGACCAGATTTTTCGTGAGCTCCTGACCTATATGATAGAAAACCCCAAGATCATATCCAGGGCCACGAGGATCCTCTTTATATCCAAATATCTTGAGAGGATGGCTGACCACGCTGTAAACATTGCCGAACTGGTAATATTTATGGTAGAGGGCAAGATAATAAGGCACATCAAATACAACGAATAAACAGTTTATGGTTAAAAAAATAGGAATTTTTTTAATAATATTCTCTGTTATCTTTGTGTGCTCATGCGCCAATAAAGAAAAGAAACATAGCGGTAAAAAGCACACCATTACCATTGCTGGCTCCACATCTGTTATGCCATTTACAGAAAAGCTTGCAGAGTTTTTTATGATACAAAACCCCAAGTTTATTATAGATGTCCAGGGTGGTGGCTCCACTGCCGGTATACAGGCATGTCTCAACAATACAGTTGACCTGGGAATGTCCTCAAGGAAACTAAAAGAAGGAGAGAGGCTAAACGAGATCATTATATGCTATGACGGCATATCCATTGTAGTCCATCCTGATAATCCCATCAATGGACTTACACTGGAACAGGTTAGGGCAATATTCTCTGCGAAGATAAAGAACTGGAAGGAGTTGGGATGGAAGGACAGGAGGATAGATGCCATCACAAGGGAAGAGGGCTCAGGGACAAGGGGCTCTTTTGAGGACCTTGTGATGCACGGTGAAGAGATAGATGACAGCATCATGGTCCAGGATTCCAATGGGTCTGTAAAAGAGATAGTGGCAACAGACCCGTATGCCATTGGTTATATCTCCCTTGGCCTGGTAGATAAAAGGGTAAAGGCAATGCCAATAGACGGGGTTATACCGACTGTCTCCAGTATAAAGACAGGGGCATATAAGATTATGAGGCCATTTCTTCTTTTGTCAAACGGGGATCCTGATGACCATGTGAGGGAGTTCATCGAGTTTATTCTGTCAAAACAGGGGCAGGAAATTTTGCGAAAAGAGGGTCTGATAGGGTCATATGAATGAAAAGGCATCCTTAAAAGAGAGGGTTGTAAAGACTGTACTGACAATTTTTGCTTTATCGTCACTGCTCTTTCTCTTTCTCATATTCATATTTATCCTTATCGAAGGGTCACCCCTCTTTCTTAAAGTGGGATTAAAGAATATAATATTCGGTTTTAAATGGGCACCAACAAAAGGTTCATTCGGCATATTCCCCATGATAATCTCATCTTTCCTGGTCACATTTGGTGCGCTTATCATAGGGGCACCGCTGGGGCTCTCATGCGCAATCTATCTATCTGAATATTCTGGTAAGAGGCTTAAGATGATTCTTAAACCTGCCCTTGAGCTATTAGCCGGGATACCATCGGTTGTCTATGGTTTTCTCGGTGTTATATACATAGTGCCTCTTGTGAGGAACTACCTTGGGGGTTCTGGGTTTTCACTTATCTCTACGTCAATAATACTGGGTATAATGATATTACCTACCATAATAAGCATCTCCTTTGACTCTATCATGAGCGTCCCAAAGACCTACAGGGAGGGTTCTTATGCCATGGGTGCCACAAAATGGCAGACCATCTATAAGATAGTTGTCCCATCGGCCAGGTCTGGGATACTGGCAAGCTTTATCCTCGGTATGGGCAGGGCAATAGGGGAGACAATGGCAGTCATAATGATTGCCGGTAATGCACTGAAGATACCCATGAGCCTGACAGACCCATTGAGGACATTAACAGGGAACATTGCCCTTGAGCTTGCATATGCCACCGGAGACCACAGATTAGGTCTTTTTTCAACAGGTATAGTGCTCCTTGTGATTATAATGGCACTTAACTATATAGCAAACTTTGGGATAAAGAGAAGGTCACAATAACATGAGGATTAACCCGAGATTTATAAATAGACTAATGGAGATAGCACTGAACACACAGGCGTTCTTTACTGTGGGGATACTCGTTGTTATAGTGGCTATTATCCTTATAAAAGGTATAGGCAACATAAACCTTGAATTTATATTCAGCTTTCCTGAAGACATGGGTAGACACGGGGGTATCTATCCCACCATTATTGGGACAGTAATGCTTGCAATACTGTCCATTATATTCGCCACACCCCTCGGGGTTGGAACAGCCATATTCCTCACTGAATACACAAAGGAGTCTATGCTGACAAAGATAATACGTTTCGGTGTCGAATCACTGGCCGGTATCCCATCTATCCTTTATGGCCTTTTCGGTTTTATATTTTTTGTCATTAAACTCAAGATGGGCTGGTCAATCCTCTCCGGTGTCCTTACCATAACCATTATGATACTGCCTACCATAATAAGGACAAGCGAGGAGGCTATCAAGGCAGTCCCAAAAAATGTAAGGATTGTTAGTTTTTCTCTCGGTGCCACTAAATGGGAGACTGTAACAAAGGTAGTTTTACCATCTGCTGCACCGGGTATACTTACTGGAATTATGTTGAGTATCGGCAGGGTAGTGGGTGAGACCGCAGCGGTTATATTCACCATGGGGAGTTCATTGAGGCTGCCTACATCCATAATGGATTCAGGGAGGACTATGGCTGTCCATTTTTACATACTTGCAAGGGAGGGTATATCTATGGAAAAGGCATATGCCACAGCCCTAATCCTCGTTCTGAGTATACTCCTTATCAATATTGTTGCCTATTATATTATGAACAGGGTTATATCGAGATATTCTTAATCAGCTATGGACATAAAGATAAAGGTAAAAAATCTCAGGGTTTTTTTTCATAAGCAAGAGGCCTTAAAAGGCATAACGATTAATGTTGCAAGAAACATGATTACCGGTTTTATGGGGCCTGCCGGGAGCGGAAAATCTACACTTATTTCCACTATAAACCGCATGATAGACTTTGAGGATAATATCAAGATAGAAGGGAATATCTATATCGATGATGTGGATATACTGGACGGGAGTATTAACCCAGTAAGCCTCAGGAGGCAGGTCGGGACAGTCTTTGCAGTCCCCATACCTCTACAGCGCTCCATATTCGAGAATATCGCCTATGGGCCAAGGCTCAAAGGGATAAATGATAAGGCAGAACTCCACAGGATTGTTGCTGACAGCCTTAAAAAGGCCTTTTTATGGGATGAGGTAAAAGACAGGCTTGATATCTCTGCCAATAAGCTCTCCGGGGGACAGCAGCAGAGACTCTGTCTTGCCAGGACCCTTGCCTTAAAACCAGAGATTATCCTCCTTGACGAGCCCTGTTCAGGCCTTGACCCCATATCTACCGCCAAGATAGAAGAGGCATTGAACGAGTTGAAGAGGGAGTATACAATCATCCTTGTTTCAAATAATACAAAACAGATCGCCCGTATAACAGATTATTCTGCATTCTTTTACCTGGGCGAGCTTATTGAATACGGGACAACAGAGAAGATATTTACCAATCCAACCCAGAAGAAGACAGAAGACTACATATCAGGTAAATTTGGATGATAGAAAATACAGTATTGTCAACAAGAGGACTTAACCTTTACTACAGCCAATTCCATGCCTTAAAGGATGTAGATTTCCATGTCTACAAAAACTCAATAACAGCCCTTATCGGTCCTTCAGGCTGTGGCAAATCTACACTGCTACGGTGTTTTAACAGGATGAACGACTTAATAGATGAGGTCAGGATAACCGGGGATATATTTGTAAACCAACAGAATATCCAGGAGATTGATTTGATTGAGCTGAGAAAGAAAGTGGGGATGGTCTTTCAGAGGCCAAATCCATTCCCGTTTTCTGTCTATGATAATATGGTATACGGTCTTAAGATCCACGGGATGAACAAAAGAAGACATAATATAAAGGTCGTGGAGAGGTGTCTTCAGGCTGTTGGGCTCTGGGATGATTTAAAGGACAAGATGTCCATGTCTGCCCTTGCTTTGTCTGAAGAGATGAAGCAGAGGCTCTGTATTGCCAGGCTCCTGACAGTGGAGCCAGAGATTATCCTACTCGATGAGCCTTGCTCTGCCCTTGACCCCATAGCAACCATGAGGATTGAGGAGTTGATGATAGAGCTTAAAAAAAATTATACAATCTTGATAGTAACCCATAACATGCAACAGGCAGCAAGGGTATCAGACTGGGCAGGATTTATGTTGCTCGGTGAACTTATAGAATTCGGCGAGACATCACAGATATTTACCTCTCCAAGAGACAAAAGGACTGAGGAGTATATAACAGGGAGATTCGGCTGAGATGGATTTTTTAAGGTCAATCACATCTAAAAAGGCCCTTGAGATAATACTCGGGTTTCCCTGTACACCTGATATAGAGATTGTGGGCATAGATGATGCATTAAACAGGGTGCTTGCCGAGGATATAATATCAGAAGAGGATATACCGCCTTTTTCCCGTTCCCTTGTAGATGGCTTTGCTGTTAAGGCTAAGGATACTTACGGCGCAAAAGAGACCAATCCTCGCTTTGTCAACATTAAGGGTGAGGTAAAGATCGGGGAGACAACCCAATTAGAGGTAGAAGATGGTGAATGCGTCAGGGTATCAACAGGCTCTATGATACCCAGGGGCGCCGATGGCGTAGTAATGCAGGAATATGCAAGGTATCTACTTGATTCTATTGAGATTACCAGGGTTATCCATAAAGGTGAAAATATCTGCTTCATAGGGGATGACTTTAAAAAAGGGGATAAGATATTAGAAAAAGGGAAAAGGCTGGGTTACTTTGACCTGGGGGTATTGGCATCCATAGGCATATCAAATATTAAGGTCTATAAAAGACCTCTCGTTGGTATAATATCTACAGGCGATGAGATAGTAGGGATAGATGAAAGTCCTAAACCAGGCCAGATAAGGGATATAAACAGATATACCCTTGCCGGACTTTTTAAAAGGGAGGGTTTTATAGTAATCCATTCAGGCATTGCAAGGGATAACCCTGAAGATATATTGAACAAGATTAAACTCATTGATGATGCAGATATAATGCTCCTATCCGGTGGCAGCTCCAAGGGTGAAAGGGATTATATCATGGAATCCATAAAAGAGCTGGGCGGTGAGATCTTTTTTCACGGGATAAACATAAAGCCCGGTAAGCCTACAATATTTGCAAGGCTGGGGGATAAACCGCTTTTTGGGTTACCAGGGCATCCTGGGTCGTGCATCATGGTTGCCATCAGGTTTGTCTTACCCCTTTTAAAGCTTTTGGAGGGAGAAAAGATACAGGGACATGGAAAATCTATATTTTCAGGTATCCTTACGGCAAATGTCCCTTCCTCTGTCGGTGTAGAAGAGTGTGTGGACGTTACGGTGGAAAGGGGAAAAGAGGGTATTTTTGTAACCCCTTTATTCGCCAAATCCTCTGTAATCTCTTCATTTACCAAGGCCTCAGGTTACATAATAGTCCCAGAAGAGAAAGAGGGCTATGAAAAAGGCGAGGTGGTGGAGGTATATACTTTTTAGATGAAACGTTATCTTGATACCATAAGGATTGATGATGCAGTTAGCAGGGTCCTTGATTATGTAGCTATGATTGAAGAGGAAGAGTGTATACCATCCCATAAAAGCATAGGGAGGATAACAACAAGGGCTGTATATGCACATAAGTCCTCCCCGCCATTTATGTGCTCGGCCATGGATGGTTATGCAGTATCTTTCGAGATAACCCTTGATGCAGATATAAATAGACCGGTCACCATATCAAAGGAACATGCCTTTTATGTAAATACCGGAGACCCATTACCTCCAGGCACCAATGCAGTGATAATGATAGAGGATGTGGAGGAATCAGGGTCTTCCATAACCATAAGACACCCGGTGCACCTGTGGCAGCATGTCAGGATGATAGGCGAGGATATTATAGAGACGGATATGCTGATTCCAAAAAATCACAAGATACGGCCCTATGATATGGGGGTTATTATCTCTTCAGGGATTCAAGAGGTCTTTGTCCGTAGAAGACCCAGGATGCTTATCATACCAACAGGAAAAGAGCTCATAGATATATTTGAGCCTGATTATGATAAGTCAAAGGAACAAAAATTGATTGATTTTAATTCCTATACCCTCCAGAGATTGGGAGAGGACATAGGATTTGAGGTTGAAAAGTTTAAAATACTTTGTGATAAAAATGAATTAAAAGACATTATTAATAATTTGGTTGATAAATTTGATGTAATTATAATAAATGCTGGGACAAGTTCAGGAACAGAAGACTTCACAGTAGAGGTAATAAGGGATTTAGGACATGTTGTCTTCCACGGGGTCTCCATGATGCCAGGGAAACCAACTCTGTTCGGTGTTATTAAGGGCAAACCAGTATTTGGAATCCCGGGCTACCCTGTTTCCGCTGTCTTAAGCTTCAGGACTTTTTTTACCCCTATCTATGAAAAGATGTGCGGTATCAGGATATTCGATGAAACCATCCATGTGAGGCTCCCTTATAAAATACCATCCAAGATAGGGACAGAGGAGATAATAAGGGTGAGTATCCTGGAAAAGAACAGCATCAATTATGCAGTGCCCTTACCGAGGGGTGCAAGTATATTTTCATCCATGGTAAAGGCAGACGGTCTAATAAAGGTCCCTGAAAACATAGAGGGTTATGACGAGGACGAGACAGTTGAATGCACGCTCCTTGTAGAGAAGGGGCGTTTAAGAAACAGGATTAACCTCATAGGCAGCCATGATTTGATACTCGATGTAATAAGGGATATGATAAAGACAAGATATAACAGGCTTGATTTTATCTCAACCCATACTGGAAGCCTTAGCGGTATAATAGCCTTTAAAAAGGGTATAGTAGACCTATGCACTACCCATATCCTCGATGAAGAAAAGAGAATCTATAACATACCCATAATTAAAAGGCATCTTGAGGGTATCCCCTGCGTCCTCATCCATCTGGTTAAAAGGACACAGGGCATAATTGTAAAAAAAGGAAACCCGAAAAAGATAAATAGTATAGAGGACCTTGCCCGTAGAGATGTTAGATTCATTAACAGGCAATTCGGTTCAGGGACAAGGATTCTTTTTGACATGATACTCAGAGATAGAGGCATTAAAAAAACAGAGATTAATGGATATGACCGTGAGGAATCATCACATACAGCAGTGGGTATCATGGTTAAGGAATCCGTTGCCGATGCAGGTATAGGTATATACAGCGCTGCAAAGATATTCAACCTTGATTTTATCCCCATAGCCCAGGAGGACTATGACCTCCTTGTTGCCGGTGATTTTTACAATACTGATAGATTCAATCTTATCGTGGATATAATAAACTCAGATGAATTCAAAAAACGTATCCAGGAGATGGGTGGATACGACACAGAAGAAACTGGAGGCATCAAATACAGGGCCTAATACAGGGCCTAAAAACAGACCAGTCAATTTAGCAGAGGTCATGCCCCATGAGGACACCGTATCGGACCCCATGGGCACTGACCATTACATCTTTGAAGTCAAAATAAGACATAATCTCATAGAGAAGCACCATCCCCTGGAGAATTGTGTCCTCTCTACCCTTTTCAAGGCCTGCTATATTACTCCTCTGTGAGATCTTCAGGCCGACAAACCTCTTGATTAATCCCTCCATGTCTTTTATGGTTATCCTGGCCCCGTGAATCCTCTCTTTCTTGTATTTCTCCATGCCTGCCATGATAGCTGCTATATTGGTTATTGTCCCCCCTGTGCCTATGAAACTACACCCATGCCCGTCAAAAGGGATTTTCAGGATTGCCTTTATGTATTCAATGGTTTTTTCCATCTCTTTTTCCAGGGGTGGGTCGTTTTTTATAAACATATCTGTAAGTTTTACAGAGCCAACAGGGAGTGATACAAAGTCAATAAATCTCTCTTTATCCCCTTTTATGACCTCAGTGCTCCCTCCTCCTATATCTGTTATGATGCACCTGTCTACATGGATACTATTATCTCTTATTACAGAGAGATATGTATAGTATGCCTCATCTCTTTCACTTATGACCCTTACATCCAACCCAAGACTGTCATGGATTTTTTTCAGGAATTCGGTACTATTTTCTGCCTCCCTTAATGCGCTCGTCCCAACACAGAAGACCTGCCCCACCCCTTGCTCATGGATGATATCTATATAGGCTTTTAAGGCAGATAGTGTCCTGTCCATGGCCTCTTGAGATAGATGCCCTGTCTTTTTCAAACCCTGTCCAAGCCTCGTTATGGTGGATATGTCCAGTATATCGTTAATGCCTGAACTTTTTTTAGATTCTGCTATGAGCAGGAGTACGGTGTTAGTCCCTATATCAATGGAGGCATATTTCATTTGACAACCCCTTTATAAATAAATATTATAGCCTTAAGATGATTTTTTCAGGCCAGACATCTCTTCTCGATATAAGCGGGATTGTTGCCTTTGGCGCAGGGGTATTATCTTTCTTCAGTCCCTGTGTCCTTCCCCTTGTCCCGTCATATCTCATATTTATAAGCGGTATCACATTTGATAATTATATAGAATCAGGGTCAGAGAAATACAGAAAAATCGTCCTTATCCACTCTCTGGCATTTATCCTTGGTTTCTCATTAATCTTTGTATCCTTGGGTTTTTCCTCCTCCCTGCTCGGTAGTCTTCTGTCAAGGTATCAGGATTATATAATTAGGGTAGGGGGGGTATTTCTCATTATAATGGGACTTTATTATCTCAACATCATAAGACTTCCTTTTTTAAATCAGCACAAGGTCATACACATAAAGGAAAAACCTGTAGGCCTGTTCGGTTCTTTTATTGTGGGCATAACCTTTTCTCTGGGATGGACACCCTGTGTAGGCCCTGTGTTATCTTCCATATTGATAATGGCCACGGCATCAGAGAATGTCCTGGATGGGGCATACCTTTTGAGCCTTTACTCCCTTGGTATGGCAGTCCCATTTTTATTCTCTTCTATGATATTTGACAGGCTTTTAAACCTCATGAAAAGATTTGGCTCTGTTATGAGGTATTCGCAAAAGATATTGGGGATATTGTTAATAGTTGTGGGTTTTCTCCTTGTCTCTTCTTTATTCACCAAAATTAGCTTTTATTTAGGACAGGTTATCCCTATGGTGGGGCCTTAAAGGAGGTAACGGAGATAAAAGATTATTATCTAAAAGAAGGGGGGATTCATGGCAGATTATAGATGGCGTTTTTTTAGGGCAGGCGGTTTTGACCAGGTTGCCATAGACACAGGTGCTGATATGCTGTCTTTAAAAGACCTGGACCAGAAGCTTTGGGCAGCTTTAAGTTGTCCTGTAAAGGACCTTGAGTTTGATGGTAAGACCCTTGAATATCTTGATACTGACCGTGATGGCCATATAAGGGCACCTGAGGTTATAGAGGCTGTAACATGGGCAGGGTCAATGCTTAAAGACCCTGATTTTCTCGTTAAAGGGAAAGAGGGTATTCCTCTTACAGCTATTAATGACACTTCAGAGGAGGGCAAAAACCTATTAAGCTCAGCCAGAGAGATATTAAAAAGTCTCGATAAGGAGAATAAAGAGATAATAACTGTTGAAGATACAGATAATGAAGATAGGATTTTTTCCCAGACCAAGTTTAACGGCGATGGCATAATACCCGCTGAATCAGCGGATAGCGATGTAAGGACTGTCATTATAGATATTATGGATTGCTTTGGTTCTGAAAAAGACCGAAGCGGAAACCCCGGTATATCCCTTGAAAAGGTAGAGGGCTTTTTCAATGAGGCACAGACATACCTAAAATGGCAGAAGGAGATAGAAGATGACCCATCAATACTCATACTTGGCGAGTCTACCAAGGATGCATATGATTGTCTTGTAGCAGTAAGAGACAAGGTGAATGACTATTTTATCCGATGTAACCTTGCCCGTTTTGACCGACGCTCAGCAGAGCTACTCAATCCATCTGCTGAGGATTATCAGAGGATTGCACCACAGAATTTATCTTCTGCTGCCGAGTCTTATGCCTCTTTCCCTATTGCCATTATAGAGCCTGAAAGGCCAATGCCACTTACAGAGGGTGTAAACCCAGCATGGGTAGAATCAATGAAAAATTTCAAAGAGCAGGTTGTTAAACCCTTGCTCGGTGATAAAGATAGTATGGATATTGATGAATGGAATAAATTGAATCAACTCTTTGCCCCTTATGAGACATGGTGTAATAAAAAACCCCAGACACAGGTGGAGAAACTGGGCATAGACAGGATTAAAGAGATAGTAGATGGAGACTATAGGGAGTCAATAATTGCATTAATCGAGAAAGACAGGTCCTTTGAACCCCAGGCAAACGCCATTACCTCTGTTGACAAGCTTGTCCGTTACTGCAGGTATCTCCATACTTTTATCAATAATTTTGTTGCTTTCCGTGATTTTTACAGTCTCAAAAACAAGGCTATTTTTCAGGCAGGTACACTATATCTTGATGGTAGGAGTTGTGACCTGTGTATAAAGGTCGATGATATAGGCAGCCATGTCACGCTCGCCAACCTGAGCAGTGTTTATCTTGTCTATTGTAGCTGCATTCGCAGGGGTGGGACAGATAGGATGACTATAGCTGCTGCCTTTACTGCAGGGGATTCAGACCAGCTTATGGTAGGTAGGAACGGTGTTTTTTATGATAGAAAGGGGCAGGATTGGGATGCAACAGTGGTGAGGATCCTTGAGCATCCCATAAGCATAAGGCAGGCATTCTGGTCACCTTATAAACAGGCAAGCAAGATGATAAGCGAAGCACTTATGAAGATCGCTGCTGCCCGCTCAAAGGCATCATCAGAGAGGATGGCTGCACAAGCAATGCAGGCCGGTGCCCAGACCGCAGCAGGAAAGCCTCCGGTAGCAGAGAAGGCCTTTGATGCCGGTAGATTTGCAGGTATATTTGCCGCCATAGGCCTTGCAATAGGTTTTATCGGCTCAGCAATCACCTCTTTGGTAACAGGATTATTTAAGCTTGCATGGTGGCAATGGCCTCTTCTTTTTATTGGTATCGTACTCATAATCTCAGGTCCATCCATGTTTATTGCATGGTTAAAATTGAGAAGACGTAACCTCGGCCCCATCCTTGATGCAAATGGATGGGCAGTAAATACCAGGGCAAAGATTAATATAAAGTTCGGGACATCCCTGACAGGATTAGCGAAGATACCGGAGGGATCAGAGAAATCCCTTGCTGACCCCTATGCGGATAAAAAAAGACCCTGGGGTGTCTACATCCTTGTCATCCTTATTGTAATCGCCATTATTGTATTATGGAAGACTGGGTACCTGGTAAGGTTTTTCAGACCATAAATGGGCAAACCATAGAGGTTTTGCAGGAGTTTTTCCTGTATTTTATGCATATAGAAAATATTTGATATTTTTTACATTTTATAGTATTTTTCTAAAATTTTTTGGGAAAGGAAACATCTTCCGCATAACATCTATCTTTGATAATCATAGTAAAACATGCACTGAAAAGTCAATTTAATAGGAGGAAAGTATGATACACGGAGAGTCAGGAGAATTTTTTAATGTAGCAGATTACTTCATAGACAGAAATATAAGGCAGGGCAGGGGACATAAGGTTGCTGTATATACAGAACACCGCAATTATACATACAATGATATACAGAAGATGGTTAACAAGACAGCCAATGCATTGAGGGAGCTTGGTGTAAGGGTCGATGACAGGATAATCATTATAATGCTTGATGTCCCCCAGTTCTATGCTATTTTCTATGGTGCAATAAAGATAGGGGCTGTCCCGATACCCTTGAACACCATGCTCACACCGGACGACTACGAGTATTACCTCAATGACAGCAGGGCAATATGTCTTGTCATATCAGAGGAGCTATTACCTGTTGTTACAAATATAAAGGGTGACCTGAGATACTTAAGGGATATGATTGTTATTTCTGAGAAACAAGGGGCCCACATACCATTCAAACAGAAATACAGACATGCCCCGGAGGCCATAAAGATAGAATACACAACAAGGGATGATGTGGCATTCTGGCTTTACAGCTCTGGTTCCACAGGCTCACCAAAGGGGGCAATTCATTCCCAGAATGACATGGTGGTGGTCTCTGATTCCTACGGGCAGGGTGTGCTCGGCTTAAAAGAGGATGATATACTGTTTTCAGCAGCCCGTTTGTTTTTTGCCTATGGACTTGGCAATGCCGGGTATCTACCTTTTTCTGTAGGGGCATCAGTGGTCCTAAACCCCAAACCGCCAAGACCCGATAATGTCTTATATTACCTTGAGCGTTTCCGTCCCACCATATTTTTTGGTGTCCCCACCCTTTACGGTCAGATACTCGAATATGCTGAAAAATTAGATACTGAAAAGGGGACAACACCTGACCCCAATAAAAACCACGCATTCTCATCGGTAAGGATATGTGTTTCAGCAGGGGAGGCACTACCAACAGATATATATTACAGATTCAAAAAGCGTTATGGTATAGACATCCTTGACGGGATAGGGTCAACAGAGATGCTCCACATATTCCTCTCAAACCGTCCAGGGCATATAAGACCCGGCTCAACAGGGAAACCTGTGCCTGGGTACGAGATTAAGCTTGTGGATGATGAGGGGAGAGAGGTACAACAGGGAGAGATAGGGACCCTTCATGTCAAAGGCGGCAGTGCTGCTCAGCAGTACTGGAGAAAGAGGGAGAAGACAAAACTCACCATGCAGGGTGAATGGATAAATACAGGTGACAAATACTATGTTGACAGTGATGGGTACTACTGGTGTGCAGGTCGTGGAGATGATATGCTGAAAGTAGGAGGTATATGGGTTTCACCTGTAGAGGTAGAGAACTGCATGATGGAACACCCTGCTGTATTAGAGGTGGCAGTAGTTGGTCATAAAGATGAAAAGGAACTTATAAAACCAAAGGCATTTGTGGTCTTGAAAGAAGGGTTTGTGCCATCAGAAGAGCTTGAGAATGAGCTTAAACAGTGGGCCTTAGACCGTATGGCAAAATATAAATATCCAAGATGGGTTGAGTTTGTAAAGGAGTTACCCAAGAGCTCCACAGGAAAGATACAGAGGTTTAAATTAAGGGGTTAGGCAGATTTCCTGCCCCTTGGGCGAAAGGCTTTTATGATTTTGGGTGCAATAATACCCCGCTACTTGTGGCGGGGTATTTTATTTAAGACTATGCAAAATCCAGCATAGGTGTAAAATTCATCATAGACATATCCAGTTTTAATTCATATAATATCTCCACTCTCTATGAAGCCATTTAGAAACCCAGATTTTGCAAGGGCATATTACCAGAAAGGAAATGTTTTTTTTGAGAAGGGAGACTTCAATCAGGCGATAGAGAATTTTTTAAAGGCAGTAAGGCTTGACCCTGAATTTACTGATTTATTAGTGAAACTGGGGAGGTCTTTTCTAGAGATAGGAAAGACCCAGGAGGCTATAGATTATTATTCCAAGGCAATAAAACTCGAGCCAGAAAGGCATGATTTGTATTTAATGAGGGCTGATGCCTATGCCAGGATCGGTGATTTCAAAAAAGAGATAGCGGATTATAATAGTTCAATAAGATTAAACCCCAATGACCCTGCATTATATGGTAAGCGTGCTGCGGTCTTTATGCAATCAAAGAGATATGATGATGCAATAAAAGACTACACTAAGCTTCTTGAGCTTAGGCCTGCATTAATATGGGTAAGGGTCATAAGAGGTGATGCATATGCTGAGATTGGAAAATTTCAAGAGGCAATAGATGACTATAATGTGTTTATAAAATTACATCAGGAATACCCGGAGGTATATTTGAAACGGGGAAGGGCATTATATAATCTCGGGTATTTTGAAAAAGCCGTGGAAGATTTTACAAAGACAATAGAACTGGCACCGGAGATGGAAGAGGCCTATCTTTTGCGTTCTCAGTCTCTAAAGAAGATGGGCAAGATAGAAGACGCACATAAAGACACAAAAAGGGCCACACAGATCAGCCAGGCGAAAAATCGCCATTTAGAATAGACAACAGGGGGCATACCCCGAATATGGATTCGGGGTATGTTGGAGGGTAATATGTTTGCGATAACTTAGGAGGAGTTATCAAACGGGGCTATATGCAGATTTTGTTGCAAAGGCAGAGAAAAAGGTTTTTGTAGATTCCCTGTCCTGTGCAGGGGTTATATAGGTAAGGACAATAAGGCTGATAAAGCCACCCACCATTGCCCAAAAGGCAGGGAGCATTCCAAAAAGCATAGATTTCGGAACAATACCAAGGGGCAGGATAATAGATAAGAACTGGGACACGATTATAGAGCCGAATACAGCAGTCTTTCCACAACGCTTCCAGTAAAGGGCAGCAATAACAGGAAAAAACATACATGCAAAACCACCAAAACTCCACTCAACTATATTAATTATACCCTTTGGTTGCATGAGAGCTCCGATAAATGCAATTACTGCAAACAGGATAACAAGTATCCTTCCAATAATCGCATCATTTTGTTTTAATGTACCACTTTTTCTGATAGGTAAAATTATATCTTTTAAGAATATCTGACCGATTGCAATTAGTTGACTATCAAGAGTGGACATAAGGGCTGAGAATATTGCTGCTCCAAGGATACCGGCTATCCAAGCAGGAGCATATTTTGCAAGAAGCATAGGTAAAATACTATCCGATTGTGCACCTTTAAGCCCTGGGATAGCAATGCGCCCCCACATGCCTGCATATGCCATAAGTATAAATATCAAAGCCCCAGCTATAGGATATAATAGGACTGTTTTTTTCAATTCTGACGGCTTTTTTCCTGTTAGAAGTCTGCTGTAGACATTGGGAAAAACAGGTACAGCTAAAGACACTATAATCCCATAACTAAAAAATCTCTGCCATGACATATTAGACCTATTTAATCTCTTATTTTGAAATCGCCTTTTTTATCATGTCTTTCTTTGTTATTAATAAGCCATTTATACTGTGGAAGCCTCTCAATGGTCATACTCAATAGTTCATCCATCATCTCGTTATCGTTACCACCCTTGTCTGTTATAAACTGTGTTTTCATCATTTTTTTTCACCCCCTTCTTTTATTTTTATCGTTTTCTCAGCTTAAAACGCTGAATCTTCCCTGTTGCTGTTTTTGGTAGTTCTTCCACCATATAGACATCCCTTAGCCATTTATACTTTGGTAATCTTTCACTTACAAACTGAAGTATCTCATCTGTCAGGGAGTCGTTTTCAGAACGGTCTTTAAAGTCTTCATTAAGGGATATATAACCAAAGGCCTTTACCAATCCCTCGACTTCATGTCCAACCACTGCTGCCTCATTTACTGCAGGGTGCTGGACAAGGACATTCTCTATCTCTACCGGGGAGACCCATATACCGCCCACCTTCAACATATCATCCCCTCTACCCTGGTATATAAAATATCCATCTACTATAGAATACATATCCCCTGTCTTAAACCATCCGCCTTCAAGGAATTTCTCCTCATTATCTTTAGGCCTATTCCAGTATCCCCTTGTTACGCTCTCACCACGTATTACAAGATGTCCTGCTTCCCCTTCGGGCATCTCATTGCCCTCTTCATCTATTACCCTTGCCTCATAACCAGGGACAACCCTGCCTGATGTCCCGGGTTTAATATCACCTATTCTGTTGGATATAAAGATATGGAGTGCCTCTGTAGAACCTATACCGTCTAATATCTCAAGCCCTGTCTTTTCTTTCCATTTTTTGAATATCTCTGGTGGTAATGCCTCACCTGCTGACACACAAACCCTTACAGAGTCAAAGGGATTATCCTTAGAATCCCCGATCCTCTTGAGAACAGAATTATACTGGGTAGGGACACCAAAAAATACAGTAGGTTTGAAGGTCTTGACTGTATCGATGACATTTTCAGGACTTGGTGGCTGAGATAAAAGCACAACAGATGCACCATGCCTTAATGGAAAAGCAAGGCTATTGCCAAGACCGTAGGCAAAAAAAAGTTTGCTTACTGAAAAACATATATCATCCTGGGTTAAACCTAAGATTGACACAGCATAGTTATCTGCTGAATGTGCCATATCAATATGTCTATGTGGAACACCCTTTGGTTTTCCTGTGCTACCTGAACTGTAAAGCCAGAACGCTATATCTTCCTTTTTGGAGGGATATGTTTTAGCCTCGCCTGATGCCTTTTGGAGGTAGAAAGGTAGAAAATCATCTGCATACAATTTATAGCAAAGGTGTTGGACCTTTGCCCTTGCAGCCTTACTGTTCCTATCTGTTACAAGCACCCTTGCCTCGCTATCTGATAGGAGATATTCATAATCCTCTTCATTAAGCATGGTGTTTACAGGCACTGGCCATGCCCCGTATTTAATGCTCCCTAAAAAGGCATAGAAAAACATAGGCGAATCAGAAAGGTGTATCATCACCCTTTCCTTTGGCGATATATTCAATTCAGACAGGATATTGGCAAACTTATTGACATTTTCCAGTAGTTCGCCGTATGTAACCTTTTTGTTTCCACAATATATTGCCACTTTATCCTTATTATATTCTGCATTTTTCTCAAGGAGCTCAGAAGCTATATTGAAGACCTCTTTTTTTCCTTTATTATCCATTTTCAACCTCCTAAAAATTTTTAAAACAACTATATTAAGATTAATCAAAAACTGTGCCAAAACCCTTAAATCAAAAATATGTAGTTATATTAATTTGTTAGATAAAAATAGAATTAAAATTGAAGATTGAAAAGACTTTTAAAAGATTTAAATTTTTAAAAGACTTTAAAAAATTAAAAAAGGAAGGGCCTTTGAAAAAGGTATAAATTTGGGACGTATACCTAAGCCCCCCTTACATAACATATCGATTTCTTTAGGCCGTAAATTTCATCAGTGGTTATAAAAAACCTATACAGAAGAATGAATGCAATCAACATCCTGCTCCATGGGCCATAGTAGTTTATCTGTCTCATCACTGACGGGGTTTAGATTGTATGCCATAGTATTTCATTTTTTTATTTAAAGTAGGTCTTGAAATGCCGAGGACCTCACATGCCTGTCCATAATGCCATTTTACCTCGTTCAAAACCCTTAAAATCCTGTCTCTTTCCGGCTCTTTGTCGTTTATTTCTCTTTTTTCTGTTTTTACTGATTTTATTGAGATTAAACCATTGTAGTTATACAAAAGAGGTTCTATTACATTATCCAGTATTGTATCTCCTTTAGTCTGTATAGCCGCCTTTGTCAGTACATTCTCGAGTTCCCTGATATTACCAGGCCACTGATACATGACCAATCTGTCCATTGCCTTTTCTTCTACATTTTTGATCTTATTCCCTAACTCTGTATTTATCTTCTTGATAAGGTATTTTACGATAAGGGGGATATCATCTTTTCTCTCCCTGAGAGGAGGCATCTTTATAGTGGCCACGCTTAATCTGTAATATAAATCCTCACGAAATTTCCCCTGCCTTACTAAACTTAGAAGGTCTCTATTTGTTGCCGCAATGATTCTTGCATTCAGTTTTATAGTCTTTGAGCCCCCCACATGCTGAAATTCCCTTTCCTGTAATACCCTCAGGAGTTTTGCCTGTAATTCAATGGGTAATTCTCCTATCTCGTCGAGAAATACGGTCCCGTCTTCTGCTATCTCAAATAGACCTCTTTTTAGGGATATAGCACCGGTAAAGGCACCCTTTTCATGTCCAAATAGTTCGCTTTCAAGGAGATTCTCCACAATAGCTGAACAGTTTATTGCAACAAAAGGCTTATCCTTATAAGAACTGTAAAAATGTATTGCCTTTGCCGCCAGCTCCTTTCCTGTCCCTGTCTCCCCCTCGATAAGGACATTCACCCTGTTCGTTGAGAGAATACCAATAGTCTTAAATATCTCGTTCATCTCCTTTGTTTTGCCAATTATCTCGTTTTTTTGAAACTCCCTCTCAGTTATCGTTGAGATATGTGCTGTTTTATGTTTGAGTTTTATAAGCTCTTTTGCCTTCTCAACGGCCTTTTCAAGCTCATCCACATCAATAGGTTTTGGTATATACTCAAATGCACCGAGCCTTATAGCCTTAATTGTTGTAGACATATCATGGAATGCCGTTACTATTATTATATACGGAGAATTTTCTTGTTTTTTCAAGGCCTCAAGGATTGTGAGTCCATCTATGTCCGGTAATCTTACATCGAGTATTACTATATCTGGAAAAAAGGAGTTGATTTTTTCAATACACTCCTTTCCATTTTTTGCGCATTCAATAAAATAACCCTTATCAGAGAGGTAGCCTTCTAAGAGTTCAAGAGAGGTAGGTTCATCGTCAACAATAAGTATTTTAGGTTTTATCATATCTACACACCTTTAGACTTGTTTTTCTTGGTCTTCCATGTAACAGGTAATGTAACAATAAAACACATTCCTCCGTTTTTCTCCGGAGAGGCATCAATAGTTCCTTCATGGGCCTCTATTACCTTTTTTGCATTGGCAAGGCCGAGCCCTGTGCCTTTTGGTTTTTTACTGAAATACGGGTCAAATATGTATGGCAAATCTTCTTTGCTCACACCGCAGCCATTATCTTTTATGTATAGCTTTATCACATTGTTTCTCTTGAACTTTTTTATAGTTATCCATATCCTGCCTTGAATGTCTACGGCATCCACAGCATTTAAAATGAGATTTATTAATGCCTGTTCCATCTTCTCCCTGTCCAGAAAAATATGGGGGAGATTTTTATCGTATGATTTTTTTATTGTTATTTCTTTTTCTTTTATCCTCTCTTCCACAATATCAAGACAATTGTCTAATAAATCTGGAAGATGATTTTGTGTAAACTCAAATTTCATAGGTTTGGCAAAGTCAAGCATCTCTGTGACTATCTTGTCCAGTCTTAAGACCTGCTGTGACAGTATCTCCAGTCTCCTTCTATTGGTCCCCTGGATAGAATTATCCTTAAGGATCATCTGGATACTCATCTTTGCAGAAGAGAGTGGATTTCTTATCTCATGGGCAAGGGAAGTGGTTAACTGGCCTATATGGGCAAGGCTCTCTGCCTCACGCATCCTCTTCTCCATCTCCACCCTTTCTGTTATATCTCGGCATATCCCTATGGCTGCAATCTTGCCTTCATAGTTTGTAAGGGTTACAGTGTTTTCAGTAGGCAATAAATCACCCTTTTTTGTAAGGCGATAATACACATACTGCTGTTTTGAAACCCCTTTTGTAATCCTGTCGTTGTATATCTCTTTAACCTCTTCCAGGGACTTAGAGGATACAAACTCTGTGTATTTTTTCCCTATAGCCTCTTTTTTTGTATACCCATGCATTTTACAGAATGCCTTGTTTGCAAAGACAATAATGCCATCCTGATTTACAAAATACCCATCCCTCATTTTTTCTACCAGCATCCTGTATTTTTTCTCGGACTCTGCAAGTTGCCTTGTCCTTTCTGCCACCTTTTTTTCCAATGTCTTTGCATATCCCCGTATCTCAGCCTCATGCAAGGCCTGATAATAATCGCTAAACCTGTGTATTGTATGGGCCATAAGCTCGTTTATTTTTTGGATAGCAGAATAGGCATCCTTTATTTCCAATTCTTTTTCGAAAAAAACTATTAATATTGTTCTGTATAGTTCAAAGGCTTTTTGTATCTCTGTTAAAGAAAAACCAGAGCGAGACCTTAGGTGTGCTATCCACTGGATAGTATCATCTAATTGTCTGTAATCATTTTTTATCAGGGCTTCAAAGTTTGCATCTGTTACACGGGTTATTGTTCTATACAGGTTTTCTATGGGTAAGGCAGAGTATTTAGGGCTCACCTCTTCCTTGAGTCTTTTAACCCATATGTCTATGATATTGTTTCTGTTTTTTTTAAGTAAATCAGCAAGCAACATAATAGAGAATCAGCCGCCTATATTCCTTAAGCTTCTCTGGCATTTTTTTATCTGACCTAATTCGTATTTTCTGTGGGGTTTTTCCTTTACAGCATTTCTTATAAAAGATTTAACATCATCATCGCCTGCGTCAGCCCTTATGAGCCTTTTTACGTCATATTTAATGTCAGAGAAGAGACAGGGCATGATATTTCCATCAGATGTAAGCCTGATTCTATTACATTCAGAGCATATATGGGTTGAAACAGGGCTTATAAACCCTATCTGACCCTTGCCGTCTTTGAGTCTGAACATCTTTGCTGGTCCTTTGTGGGTGTTTATGGAGGGCTCAAGCTCATATACAGACCTAATAATATCCTCTACCTCTCTGGAGCTTACTATCTTTGACGGACCCCATAATTCTGGGTCGCCAAAGGGCATAAATTCTATGAACCTTATATGGATAGCCCATTTTCTGGCAAGGGAAGCAAAATCCAATATCTCGTCATCATTGAATCCTTTTATAATTACCGTATTAATCTTGATAGGGTGCAAACCCTCCTGTATAGACCTTTCAATACCTTTAAACACATCGTTTATGGCATCAACCCCTGTAATGTATTCATACCTATCTCTCCTGAGTGAATCCAGGCTTATATTTACCCTTTTAAGCCCAGACTTTTTGAGTTCAACAATCTTTTCTGCCAGAAACACACCGTTGGTCGTCAATGCTATATCATCTATACCATCAATTTTGCTAATCTCTCCGATGAGGTATGATATGCCTTTTCTTACCAAAGGCTCACCGCCGGTTAGCCTTATCTTTTTAAATCCAAGCTCTGCGCATAGCCTGACAAATCTTATAATCTCTTCATATCTCAATATCTCTTCATGGGGGTTGAATTTCAGATTTTCATTGACACAGTATCGGCATCTTAGATTGCACCTATCTGTGATGGAGATACGTAAATAATTTATAACCCTGTTGAAATTATCTGTAAGCATAACCAAAAAAATAGACTATAGACAAAAGACTATAGACTTTAAAAACAATCTTAATTTTACATCCGTATAGGCCCTAAAAAAGGTTCTGCAGGCCTATTTCTTCCATCTACTATTTATTTTGTCATTTTATAACCTTATAACCCTCTTTTTCTATGGCAGCCTCTATCTGCTCCAGCTTTACCTTTGATTCATCATACACAATATATGCACTGCCAATAGAGATATCAATTTTCTGGACGCCGCCGACACCTGTTATTGCCTTTCCAACACTGGCAACACAGTGCTGACAGGACATGCCGCCAATCTTTATTGTTGCCTCAGCCATATGAATATACCCCCTTTTTTTAATCTATCTCTCTGTGATATTCCTGGAGGGATTTCACCTCTATAGTCTTTTTATTATCCAGATACGCCTTTATACCTTCTGCTGCTGCCTTTGCTGCTGCTGTGGTGGTTATATAGGGTATCTTATATTTTATTGCCGCCTTTCTGATGTATGAATCATCATGGATGCTGCTCTTGCCTGCAGGGGTATTGATTATAAGATGGATATCCTTGTTGTGTATGGCATCTACAATATTAGGCCTACCCTCCTGGATTTTTTTGATAGGTCTTGATTCTATGCCATGTTCAGCAAGATACCTCTGTGTCCCATTGGTGGCATAGATATTGAAGCCTGCCTCTTTAAGGTATTTTGCCACACCGAGGATATCCTCCCTGTCCCTGGAGTTAACAGTTATGAGGACATTTCCCTTTGAAGGCAGTCTCTGACCCGCAGCATCCTGGGATTTAAAAAATGCAAGTCCAAAGGAGTTGGCAATACCAAGTACCTCCCCTGTTGATTTCATCTCAGGTCCCAGTGTGGGGTCTACCTCAGGGAACATATTGAATGGGAATACAGCCTCTTTTACACCTACATGATGGTATGTCTTTTGTTTGAGATTCAAATCCTTTAGTTTTTTACCGAGCATAAGCTGGGTTGCAATGCGGGCCATCTGAACCCCTGTTACCTTTGACACAAGGGGGACGGTCCTGGATGCCCTTGGGTTGGCCTCAAGTATATATACCTTATCATCGGCTATGGCATACTGTATATTCATGAGCCCTATAACCTTGAGTTCAATGGCAATCTTTTTGGTGTATTCATTTATAGTGTCTATATGTTTCTTGGAGATTGACCTCGGAGGTATGGCACATGCGCTGTCTCCTGAGTGGACACCGGCAAGCTCTATATGTTCCATAATAGAAGGGACAAAGGCATCCTCGCCATCAGCTATGGCATCCGCCTCTACCTCAATGGCATTTTGAAGGAATTTGTCAATCAAGATGGGTCTGCCTGGGGTTATGTCAACCGCTGCCTTAACATAGGATATGAGCATACCCTCATCGTATACTATCTCCATACCCCTTCCACCGAGGACATACGATGGCCTTACCATCAAGGGGTATCCTATATATCTGGCCACTGCAAGGGCATCCTCCAGTGTTATGGCTGTCCCGCTCTCAGGCTGTGGTATACCCAATTTTTCTATTACATATTTAAAACGCTTCCTGTCTTCGGCAAGGTCTATGCTCTCTGGGGATGTCCCCAGTATATTGACCCCTGCCTTTGCCAGGTCATTGGCAATATTGAGCGGGGTCTGACCGCCAAACTGGACAATGACACCTATAGGCTTTTCCTTATTATAGATACTCAAGACATCCTCAACCGTTAAAGGCTCAAAATAGAGTTTATCAGATGTATCGTAGTCTGTAGAGACTGTCTCGGGGTTGCAGTTGACCATTATGGATTCATATCCCTCATCACGCAGGGCAAATGCTGCGTGAACGCAGGTGTAGTCAAACTCTATGCCCTGGCCTATCCTGTTAGGGCCACCACCCAGTATCATTACCTTTGGCCTATCACTTACACTGACCTCATCAGGGGCATTATAGGTGGAATAATAGTAGAAAGCATCTGCCCCGCTCACAGGGACCTTACACCAGCTCTGTGTCTTCCCCAGGGCAATCCTTTTGTTTCTTATCTCTTCTTCTTCTACCTCAAGTATCTGGCTGAGGTATCTATCAGAGAAACCATCCTCCTTTGCCTTGATGAGGAGGTTATCTGGGAGTTCCTTGCCCTTGTATTTCAATATCTCCTCTTCAAGCTCTACAAGCTCTTTCATCTGCTCGATGAACCAGTGTTTTATCTTTGTCCTTTCATAGAGTTCTTCTATTGTAGCGCCTTTTCTCAATGCCTCATACATGATGAACTGTCTCTCTGATGTGGGCTCTTTTAACATACCCAACAGGTCATCAAGGGAGAGTTTGTTGAAATTACTTGCAAAGCCAAGCCCGTATCTCTTTATCTCCAGGGAACGGATTGCCTTCTGGAATGCCTCTTTGTAGGTCTTCCCTATGCTCATGACCTCGCCAACAGCCTTCATCTGTGTCCCCAGCCTGTCCTCTGCCTCTCTGAATTTCTCAAATGCCCAGCGGGCAAACTTAATAACCACATAGTCCCCTGAGGGTGTATATCTATCAAGGGTGCCTTCACGGTAATATGGTATGTCTTTGAGTGTATAACCCCCTGCGAGTTTGGCTGAAATGAAGGCTATGGGGAATCCTGTTGCCTTGGAGGCAAGGGCAGATGACCTCGATGTCCTTGGATTTATCTCTATGACAACTACACGACCATCTACAGGATTGTGGGCAAACTGTATGTTTGTCCCTCCTATGACCTGAATTGCCTCCACAATACGATACGAATATTCCTGCAGTTTTTTCTGAAGCTCCTCTGATATGGTGAGCATGGGTGCTGAGCAGAAGGAATCACCGGTATGGACGCCCATGGGGTCTATGTTTTCGATAAAACAGACTGTAATCATGTTATTGTCTGCATCGCGGACCACCTCAAGCTCAAGCTCTTCCCAGCCTATAACTGCCTCTTCTATGAGGATCTGACCAATCATGCTTGCCGATATACCCCTGCTTGCAATTGTCCTTAATTCCTCCTGGTTATAGGTTATGCCCCCTCCTGTACCTCCGAGGGTGTATGCAGGTCTGACAACAACAGGGTAGCCCAGTTCATCGGCAATCTTTAATGCCTCTTCCACAGAATAGGCAGGTGAGCTCTTTGGCATGGGGATATCGAGTTTCTCCATGGTCTTTTTGAATTCTATCCTGTCTTCACCTCTCTCTATAGCATCAGCCTGAACACCGATTATCCTCACGTTGTGCTTCTGGAGGATACCCTTTTTGTATAGTTCTGATGCAAGGTTAAGACCTGTCTGACCACCCAAGTTTGGCAAAAGCCCATCCGGCTTTTCCTTTTCTATTATCTTTTCAAGGACATCCACATTAAGAGGTTCTATGTATGTAACATCTGCCATCCCGGGATCCGTCATGATTGTTGCAGGGTTAGAATTAACAAGGATTATCTTATATCCTGCTGACCTCAGTGCCTTACACGCCTGCGTCCCTGAATAATCAAATTCACATGCCTGGCCTATAATTATAGGGCCTGAACCTATAATCAAAACCTTATCAATGCCTTCTATCTTTTTTATGTTCATGAACTTACCTCATTAAAAAATTTGTTTAGCATACTAACAGAGCCGCCTCATGGTAGTCAAGGTTTTTTGTTTGTCATTGACACTGTGTAGAGGCCTGTCGTATATTCACTAAAAAAGGAAAAAACATGAGATATGCCATTAAGATGTGGAGTAATACAAGGATGATAGTCCTTGTTGCAGTAAGCGCTGCCATATATGCAGCAGCACTTATAGCCTTCAAGACAGCAATACCATTGATACCTGGTGTTACAGAGGTTAGGGTAGCAGGGATATTCCTTATGACATTCGGAATACTCTTTGGTCCTGCCGGGGCCTGGGGACTGGCTATAGGTAATCTTATAGGGGATATATTCGGCGGGACATTAGGGCCTGCATCAATAGCTGGCTTTTTTGGCAACTTTCTTTTAGGTTATCTCCCGTATACCATGTGGCTAAATTTTTTTCCATTTTCGGAGAAGAGCTATGAGTGGAATGTCAAAAATCCAAAAAGCTGGTCTGCATATATATCCATAACAATTATATCGTCCTGTTCTTGTGCAGTACTTATTGGACTGGCAGTGGATATACTCGGGATTGTGCCATATGAGGTTGTCTCGAGGATTATTGCATTAAACAATATAGTAGGTAATCTCATAGGTGTGGTGTTACTCATTGCAGTCTACGAGTTAACGAAGAACCAACTTGGGCTTTTATGGACAGATATAATGGGGATAAGGCAAGATGGTTTATCTATGAGGGGTATTATGGGCTCGTGGCTTGTGGCAATAGGGTCAATTGCAGGTATGCTTGCAGGGTTTATACCTGGTCTATCTGTAAATCTTGTAAGCTGGTCTTCTGTTATCTTTATTGTAGTTGGGAGTCTGATCTTATAGCCATATATGGGTGTCTCAATCTCTATAAAATCTCTATCCTTTACATATCATAACTCTAAACAACCTGCTATCAAGGATATAAATGGTGAGATAAAGGACGGCGAATTTGTGGTTATAATGGGGCATGGCGGTGCAGGTAAATCTACGCTCTGTTATGCTACAAATGGCATTGTCCCTCGTTTCTACAGGGGTGGTGAATACAGGGGTAACGTATATATTGCAGACAGGAGTGTAAGGGAATTCAGCATCTCAGAGATGGCGAAGACAGTAGGGCTTGTATTTCAGGATTTTGAGGCACAGCTTTTTTCAACAAATGTAGAACTTGAGATAGCATTCGGCCTTGAAAATATAGGTCTTCCAAGGGATGAGATATCGAGGCGGATTGATAGATATATAGATTTTTTGGATCTTAAGGGAAAGAGGCTGTCCGATACATCTATACTCTCTGGCGGTCAGAAGCAGAGGCTTGCAATAGGGGCTGTTATTGCCATGGAGCCATCAGTTGTGGTGATGGATGAGCCTACCTCAGACCTTGACCCATTGGGGAGGGCAGGTGTGCTTTCCCTTGCCGGGCTTTTAAGGGAGAGAAAAAGGACACTTGTTATGGTGGATTATGACCCTGATACACCGGTAGGTGCAGACCAGTTGTGGCTGATGAAGGATGGTGAGATTATTGGACAGGGCAGGCCAGAGAAATACCTATCAGATGAAAAACTTCTTTTATCTTGTGGTGTTATGCCACCTCAGACCGTATCTCTGTTCAACAGGATGGGTTGGGAGGGGTCACCGTTGACAGTAGAGGCAGCAAAAGACCTGATAGAGAAGGGCAATCTCGTAAAAAGACGAAATCAAAGAAAACAGAAAGATAGCTATTTTAATAGCAACAATTTTTTTATCGAGGCCAGGGGGGTATATTTTCGCTACCCCAATTCAGGTAATGATGTGTTGAGGGATATAAACTTTGGCATCAAAAAGGGAGAGTTTATAGCCATTTTGGGGCAAAACGGCTCTGGCAAGACCACCATAGCAAAACATTTGAACAGGCTCCTTGCACCTACCTCAGGCGATATACTTATAGACGGTAAACCAACAACGAGATATAGACATAATGAGCTGGCAAGGCTTGTTGGGTATGTGTTTCAAAATCCCGACTACCAGATATTCGCCTCTACAGTACAGGAAGAGGTTGGGTTCGGGCTAAAGACCCTCGGTGAAGACCATAAAACTATAAAAAGGAATGTGGCAGAGGCCCTTGCTGTTACAGGGCTTGAGGGTTATGAGCACAGGTCTCCGTTTGTTTTAACAAAGGGTGAGAGGCAGAGGGTTGCTGTTGCCTCTGTGCTTTCTGTAAAACCAGAGGTAATAATACTCGATGAGCCCACTACAGGACTTGACTACCAGCATCAAAGGGATAGCCTCGAGATGTTAAAGGATCTGAATAGAAAAGGCCACACTGTTATAATTATTACACACTCCATGTGGATAGCTGAGGAATATGCCCACAGGTGCATTGTTATGAAGGATGGTAAGGTATTAGATGACGGCGAGACAAGAAGCGTATTTGCCCATGAACAGAGGCTTAGCCAGGCATCTCTTATCCCTTCACCCATTGTCCGGTTGAGCAACTGGCTTGGGGCAGATGCCATGACAGTGGAAGGACTTGCAGAGGAGTTGAAATCATATGAATCTCTCACTGTATCAGGATAAAGACACATGGCTACATAATATTGACCCGAGGACAAAGCTTGTCGGGGTCGCCATTATCTTTATCATCTGTTTATGTTTTAATAACCCCATTTATATGGCTGTTGTTGCACTTTGCGTTTTTTTTATAGCATTGTCTGCAAGGGCACAAAAGGCACTATGGACATTAAGATATATTCTTTTACTCCTTGTTATCTTCAGTGTTTTGCTTTGGCCTTTTTTTACTGTGGGAAAGACGCCTTTATGGTCCTGGAGGTTTCTGAGATTAACAAAAGAATCGCTTTTTTACGGTATAGCCATGGGTATCAGGCTGTCTACTTTTGTTATTGCAGGGCTTATCCTCCTCTCCACTACAAAAAATGAAGATATAACAAACGGGCTTATCAAGATGAAGATACCTTATCCACTGGCATTTGCATTTTCCACTGCATTACGCCTCGTGCCCACTTTTGTAGGGGCAGGGGCTACGATTGTCCAGGCACAGGTATCCCGTGGCCTTGACCTTGAATCAAGGAATATAATCAGTCGTTTTGGAAAATTTATACCCCTTGCTGTCCCCATGTTTATCTCTGCCATCAGGTATACAAACCTACTCTCCATGGCACTGGAATCAAGGGGCTTTAGCCCTGGTTCCCCGAGGACGCTTTATTATGAGCCTGTAATGAAAAGAAGGGATTGGCTTATCCTCTCTTTTATGATAATTGTACTCATTGCCTGTCTTTATATGAGGATTTTTCTCAATCTCGGTGTGGTTATGTCAGGGAGGCTATAAATCGTCGTAAATCATAAATGGATTTTATATTGTAATAGGGAGGGACAATGAATATTTTAAATCTGGAATCTTTTCTCCAGAGAGCCATTGAATGGCTCTTGACCAATGGACTCCATATACTTATAGTCATTATTCTCGCATGGCTATCCCTTAAGCTTACAAAGAAGGTATCGGAGCGTTTTCTTAATTTCATCATAAGGCAGAAGGATGATGTAGAGTTTCAGAAGAGGACTCACACCCTGGGGACTATAATCAGATATGTCCTTATATTTACCATAATAGCCATTGCATCCATGACTGTTTTAAAAGAGCTGGGTATTAATATAGGGCCCATCCTTGCTGCAGCAGGTATAGTGGGACTGGCAGTGGGTTTTGGTGCCCAGAGCCTTGTTAAGGATGTAATAAGTGGTTTTTTTATAATCCTGGAGGACCAGATAAGGGTAGGGGATGTTGTTGAGATTGCAGGAAAGAGCGGTCTTGTGGAAAAGATCAACCTCAAGACAACAGTCCTGAGAGATATGGCAGGAAACGTCCACTGTGTCCCTAACGGCCTTATTCAGGTTGTCACTAACATGACAAAGGAGTACTCAAGGTATATCTTTGACATAGGGGTTGCCTATAAAGAGGATGTAGACAGGGTTATAGAGGTGATAAAGGAGATAGACGAGGATATGAGAAATGACCCTGATTTCAAAAACGATATTATAGAGCCCATCGAGATACTCGGGCTTGACCAGTTTGCAAGCTCATCGGTAATCATCAAGGCAAGGACAACGACTTTGCCCATAAAACAATGGAGGGTTGGCAGGGAATTTAATAAAAGGCTAAAAAAGAGGTTCGATGAGCTTGGAATAGAGATACCATTCCCCCATGTAACTCTTTTTATGGGCACAGACAAAAAAGGCAATCAACCCCCTATAAAGATAATCAAAGAAGAGGGGTAACCCGAGGCCTTGAAAAATGTCTCATGGGGTACATCAATCCTGCTTTAGCGGGATAGAGAATTGCAGAATATAGAAATTCATCAGCCCGAGGCCTCTTTAGAGGGCCTCGGGCACAGAACCTATTTTTTAACACCCATAGGGCTTTTCTTTTTTGAATTTTATAGATATTTTTTAATCAGGACCTCTGCAATCTGGACGGCGTTCAGGGCTGCACCCTTTCTTATATTGTCTGACACTATCCACATGTTCAATCCGTATTTTACAGACTCATCCCTTCTTATCCTGCCCACAAAGGTATCGTCCTTACCGGCAGCATATATGGCAAGGGGATAGATATTCTTTGATGGGTCATCAGTGACCTTAACCCCCGGGGCCTTGCTTAAAAGCTCCCTTGCCTTTTCAGGGGTTATATCGCTTTCAAACTCTACATTTACCGATTCAGAATGCCCATAAAAGACCGGGACCCTCACGGTTGTTGCTGTAACCTGGATGCTCTGATCCTCCATAATCTTCTTTGTCTCATTGACCATCTTCATCTCTTCTTTTGTGTATCCATTTTCTAAAAAAGAATCTATGTGTGGTAGGCAGTTAAAGGCTATCTGATGGGGGTATACCTTTTTCTCTATCTCTTTGTTGTTGTATATGGCAAGGACCTGCTGCTCCAGCTCATATATGGCCTTTTTGCCTGTCCCTGATACTGCCTGATAAGTGGATACGACAACCCTCTTTATCTTAGCAAAATCATGGAGTGGCTTCAGGACCACAACCATCTGTATGGTGGAACAGTTGGGATTGGAGATTATGCCCCTGTTTTTATATCCCGCTATAGCATGTTCATTTACCTCCGGGACAACAAGGGGGATATCAGGTTCCATCCTGAATGCGCTGGTGTTGTCTATAACAACACATCCACTTGCTGCTGCTATAGGTGCAAACTTCATACTTACAGCACCACCCGGTGAAAAAAGACCTATATCAACACCCTTAAAGGAATCCTCTTTCAGTTCTTCAACCTTTATATCTGTCCCCTTAAAAGATATTGTCTTGCCGACGCTCCTTGATGAGGCAAGGAGTTTAAGATTTTTTACAGGGAAGTTTCTCTCCTCCAGGATTGCCACCATTTCATTTCCTACAGCCCCTGTGGCACCTGCCACTGCTACATTATAAGTTTTCATGTCTTTCCTCCAGCTTTTTCTTAAGATAATTCATCAAACCACCGGCCTCTATGAGCTCTACCATAAAAGGCGGGATCGGCTTTGCCTTAACTGTTGTGTCTTTTGTCTTTATTATCCCTGAGAATACATCAATCTCTATTTCATCACCTTCTTTGGCCATATTATAGATATCTGCCTCCATAAGTGCCAGCCCTTTATTAAAGGCATTCCTGTAGAATATCCTTGCAAAACTCCTGGCTATAACAATAGGTATGCCAAGTGCTGAGATGGCAATGGGTGCATGCTCCCTTGATGAACCACATCCAAAATTAAAACCCGCCACTATAATGTCACCCTTCTTTACTTTTTTACTGAAATCCGGGACCAATGGCTCCATACAGTGCTGTCCCAGCACCCCAGGGTCGGTGTGGGCAAGGTATCTTGCAGGGATTATTATATCTGTATCTATGTTGTCACCGAATTTCCAAATATGCCCTTTTATTATCATAAAAACTCCTTTTTTAGTTTCTCATCATACCAGAAGATTAATTTATACATCTGCATTGAGTTTTATGGGTTTTAGAACCCTTCAGGGTGCATAATCTTCCCTGCTATGGCGCTGGCAGCAGCTACTGCAGGACCTGATAGATATACCTCGCTTTCAGGATGACCCATTCTACCTATAAAATTTCTGTTGGTCGTTGCAACGGCCCTCTCGCCTTTGGCGAGCACACCCATATGGCCGCCAAGGCATGGGCCACAGGTAGGCGGAGATATGATGCAACCTGCATCAGCGAATATCTCTATATACCCGAGCTTGAGGGCATCCCTGTATATGTCAGGTGTAGCAGGGATGACTATACAGCGGACCCATGGGGCTATTTTTTTGCCCTTCAGGATATCTGCTGCCATCTTAAGGTCTTCAAGCCTGCCATTGGTGCAAGAGCCTATCACAACCTGGTCTATCTCTATATCTTTTAAATCCTCTACATCCTTTACATTGGACGGCAGGGAAGGGCAAGCCACTTTAAGTCCTAATTTGCTTACATCTATCTCAATAACCTGTTTGTATTGGGCATCTCTGTCACTTTCAAAGACCCTGGGTGGTCTTTTAGCCCTTTTTTCCACATAGGCCATGGTTTTTTCATCTGGCCTGAATATCCCGTTTTTAGCACCTGCCTCTATAGCCATATTGGCAATGGTCATCCTTGAATCCATTGACAGGTTAGAGATGGCCTCTCCATCAAACTCCATGGCAGAATATAGGGCACCGTCCACGCCTATCATGCCGATTATATGGAGTATCAGGTCTTTTCCAGTAACCCATCTGTTCCATTCGCCATAACATAGAAATTTTATGCTCTCTGGCACCTTAAACCATATCTTACCTGTAACCATAGCATACGTGATATCAGTGCTGCCCATGCCTGTTGCAAATGCACCAAGGGCACCGTAGGTGCATGTGTGACTGTCAGCACCTATTACCACATCTCCAGGGACAACTATACCCTGTTCTGGGAGGAGGGCATGCTCGATGCCGCATCTACCTCCTTCGTAGAAATGCTTAATCCCATGTTTTTTTGAAAATTCCCTTATCTTTTTACAGTTTTCAGCAGAGATTATGTCTTTATTGGGTGTAAAGTGGTCGAGGACAAAGACGACCTTATCCTGGTCAAATACCTTTTCTGCCCCCACCTTTTCAAACTCCTCAAGGGACAGGGGTGCTGTTATATCATTTGCCAGGACAATATCCACGTCTGCATCAATGATCTCTCCGGGTTCAACAAAATCTCTCCCTGAATGTGCTGCAAGTATCTTTTCTGTTATAGTCATACCCATATAGAACCACCTTATTCTTTTGTAGTTTTTATAAACTCAAGCCTGTTCAAGGCATTTACATATGCCTTTGCACTGGCAACTATTATATCTGTGTCCGTGCCCTTACCTATGGCGATTTTGCCTTTTTCTTCAAGCTTTACAAACACCTCGCCCTGGGCATCCATATCCTTTGTTATGGAATTAACTGAAAACTTCAGGAGTTTACTGTTGGTCTTAACAATCTTCTTTATTATCTTATATGTTGCATCAACAGGGCCATCCCCAACCCCTACCTCTTGATAGACATTTCCATCTACCTCGAGTCTTACTGTTGCCGTTGGTATTGTTGAGTTGCCACAGCTTACATGGAGATAAAGTAGCTTGTATTTTTCAGGCACCTTGTATAACTCGTCCATGATGATCATCTCTATATCTTCATCGTAGACATATTTTTTTATATCTGACAATGCCTTGAATCTCTTGAATGCATTGTTAAGCTCCTTTTCTGTAAGGGTATACCCAAGACTCTCTATCCTGTCCCTGAATGCATGTCTGCCTGAATGCTTGCCCAGGACAAGGGAACTCTTTGGGATCCCCACAGACTCAGGTGTCATAATCTCGTAGGTGAGCTTTGCCTTAAGGAGCCCATCTTGATGTATACCGGACTCATGGGCAAAGGCATTGGCACCTACAATAGCCTTGTTTGGCTGAACTGAGACACCTGTTATGGATGATATGAGCTTGCTTGTAGGATATATCTTTTCTGTGATAATGCCTGTTGTTGCATCGAATATATCCTTCCTTGTCCTTAGTATCATGGCGATCTCTTCAAGGGATGCATTGCCCGCCCTCTCCCCTATGCCATTTATTGTGCATTCTACCTGTCTTGCACCATTCTGGATAGCTGCTATAGAATTGGCAACGGCAAGACCGAGGTCATTATGACAGTGGACGCTTATAATGGCACTGGATATGTTGGGGACATGTTCCATTATATATCTTATAAGCCTCCCGAATTCATCAGGGACAGCATATCCTACTGTATCAGGGACATTTATGGTAGTAGCACCTGCTTCTATTACCTCGGCAAAGACCTTGCATAGGTAATCCCAGTCACTTCTTGTGGCATCCATGGCAGAGAATTCAACATTTGGCGTATATCCCTTTGCCCTTTTTACAGCATCCACAGCAATCTTTAGTATCTCATCCCTTGTCTTACGAAACTGATATTTCAGGTGTATATCTGATGTGGATATGAAGGTGTGTATCCTTGGCCTCTGGGCAACCTTTATGGCCTCCCATGCACGGTCTATATCCTCATTGTTTGCTCGTGCAAGCCCAGCAACCTCACTGTTTTTTATAACAGATGCAATCTGCCTTACTGCATCAAAATCACCATCAGAGGCAATGGGAAAACCTGCCTCAATTATATCCACCCCCAGGGCCTCAAGCTGTTTTGCTACCCTTATCTTTTCCTGGGTGTTCATTGTGTTTCCCGGGGATTGCTCACCGTCTCTCAGTGTTGTATCGAATATATATACCCTTTCTGACATGGCTACTCCTTATATTATTGCACGTATGTTTTAAATCTCGATTGCTGGATCCTTGACAGTATATTACCCATAAATTCATTCTCTCTCTCTATCTCTATATCCACGGCAAGATAAAAGAGCTTTTCTGGTGCATGGGACTTATGGATTTTTACTGCATCCTTTGCCGTTGTAACCATTAAGTCTATATCTTTAAATGCTGACAATCTCTTTATATCCCTTACACTATAATCGTGGTGGTCAGGAAAGGGTATCTTATAGATTATCCTTCCGCCTAAATCCCCTATCATTTTAAAAAATGATGCATTATCTCCGAGCCCTGAAAATGCCAGTATATTTTTTTCTTTTAAGAGATTATAGTGGGCTATCATGTCATGTCTTATGTTGTATAGATAGGCTGGTTTATATCTCATCCTGAATCTTGGTATACCCATAGTCATAAGGTCAAGCATATGGTTTGGTTCGCCTTTATGGATAAGGGCTATATCAGCCCTTTTTATGGATTTGATGGGCTCCCTATATGGACCTAGAGGGAATAAATCTGTATTTACAGATGGATTGCCACCCTGGATAACAACTATCTCCAAATCCTTTTTAATAACCCTTGTCTGAAACCCATCGTCCAGGATAGCCACATCTATATTAAAATCCCTTATCCCCATCTCCACTGCCTCATGTTTTTTGTCGCCTACCAGGACAGGTAGCCTTGTCCTGTGGGCAAGCATAAATGCCTCATCTCCAACATCGTGGGCACTGTCTTTTTTTATATCTACACAAAAAGTCCCTTTTCTTTTTCGTTTATATCCACGGGTTACAATCCCTGGATTCATGCCAATCTCTTTAAGGCGTGTTGCCAGCCTCTCAACCACCGATGTCTTGCCTGTGCCACCAAGGGTAAGATTCCCTACGCTTATTACAAAAACAGCGGCTTTTGCTGTTTTAAAAAACCCCCTTTTATAACCGTATTCTCTTAATGAAAGCAACACCCTGTATATCAGGGCAAGAAGGGAAAGGGGGATATAAAGAGCCCACCTTAAAAATCTAAGCTCATTGTTCCATACCTTTATTATGGTATCATGCATTAAACCAGTGAATTTTATAACAGAAAAGCCATTAAAAATCAAAATATATAATAGAAAACCATGTATAGGAGGGTTAAAGTTAGAGGCTATTTATTCAAAAGGTTCTTTAGCGCATCTAATGTTGCACCTTCTTTTATCTGACCTGTGCCAAGCTGTTTTGAAAGCTCTATAAGGTTGTTTGGTATTGACGGCGGTTTTGACTCATTTTGTGGTCTTTCCTTATCCTTTGATTCTTTTTCCTGTTTTTGAAAGGCTTCATCTTTCTGTGTTACAGCAGGGAATTCCCAGATATAGATTTTTCCCTCTTGAGGTCTTTTTACCATCATATAATTATTGGGCATCTGTATTTTCTTGAGTTCCTCATCTTTTAGCTGATACACCCTTAGGTTGACTGATGCCATGGGCATGAGCTCATATACAGATGTAGCCGACCCCTTTGTTTGAGAAAAAGCCATAGGTATGTTTATCAGAAAGAGGGTAATAGCAAATATAAATATAATATTTTTTGCTACCATATCTGAAAAAATATATTGATTATCTCAATCTGTCAAGAAAATAGCTTAGATAAAGCAGCATTGTAGATAAAGAGTTTCTGCGGTTATGTTCAGTTTTATTGACAACCCTATTTTTATTATGATAACTAACATAAATAGATATGGAAAACAGATACCCTAATTTATTTTCAACAGGTAAAATCGGCAACCTTGTTTCAAAAAACAGGGTAAAATATGCAGCCACAGAGACAAACTTTCCCTATGGTGATGGCTATGTAAGCGACAGAGAGGTTGCCTATATGGAGGCCCAGGCAAGAGGAGGGGCAGGGATTGTGACTACCCAGGGTGCATATCCTGACCCAAAGGGCGAGGGCAAGGGCTTTAAGGGCATGATGGCCATATATGATGACCGTTTTATACCAGGTTTAAGCCGAATCGCTGAGGTGATAAAGAGACATGGTGCCCTTTCATGCATACAGATACTCCACTGTGGAAGGGAAGGTGGTGTAGAACTTGATTACTGTCTTATGCCTTCTGTGGTACCCCAGAGGCTTTCTTATTTTAAAAAACCAAGAGAGATAACAAAGGATGAGATTAAAAGGTCTGTAGAAGACCATATCCAGGCAGCAAGAAGGGCAGTTCAGGCAGGCTTTGACATGATTGAGCTCTCCGGGATAGTGGGGTATCTCATATCGACATTCATATCAAGCTATACAAATCACAGGACAGATGAATACGGTGGAGATATAAAAAATAGATGCCGATTGATGGTGGAGGTTATACAGGGTGTGAAGGCTGAGGTGGGGGACAAAGTCCCTGTAGGCATCCGTCTATGCGGCATGGAACTCCTTGATGACAGGGGGGGTAATACCTTTGAGGAGAGTATAGAGAGTTTTAAGATCGCTGAAGAGGCAGGGGCAGATTATCTAAGTGTCACCATAGGCTGGCATGAATCCTCTATACCGGTAATAACAAGGGATGTCCCTATGGGTCATTGGCTGTATGTGGCCAGGGAGATAAAGAAGGTGGTTCATGTCCCTGTCATGATGGCCTTCAGGCAGTTTCTCCCTCATATACCGGATAAGGCCATAGGAGAGGGTGCAATAGATTTCTGGGAGGCATGTAGACCCATGATTGCAGATCCTGAACTGCCAAACAAGGCAAAAGCAGGGAAGGAAGACGAGATCGTCCCTTGTATTGCCTGTAATCTCTGTTTCTCACGGCTCTACTATCACCAGCCTATAATGTGCACTGTAAGACCATCCCTCGGCCATGAGGGTGAACCTCAGTGGGGATATTACGGCTTTCCAAGGGTAGAAAAAAGAAAAAGGATTATAGTTATCGGAGGAGGCCCTGCTGGTCTCCAGTTTGCCTCTGTTGCAGCCAAGAGGGGCCATGATGTTACCCTTTATGAGAAAGACGAAAGACTGGGCGGGAGTATCCTGCTGGCATCAAAAGTAGATGCCGGTGAAGAGGAACTCTTGAGGCCTATTAATTATCTTGTTGGAGAGTGCAGCAGGGTTGGGGTCAAGATACATACAGGCCAAAAATTTTCCCTTGAGGTCGTTAAATCTCATAATCCAGACGCCATTGTTGTTGCAGCAGGGGCTAAGATAAAGACATTCTTAAACCTCCCTCAGGATAGTCTCTATACACCAGAAGACATAATAGGAAAAGGAAAGATACCCCCTGCAAAGAGTATTATAATTGGTGGTAGTGGGGTCGGATTGGCCACCGCTGTGTTTCTTTTGAGAGGCGGTCAATATGAGCTTACTATAATAGAAGAGGCCAGCCGTCTAGGCAGAGATGTTAATCCCTTTTACCTGTGGCGTTTTGTCCAGATATTGAAGAAAAACAAGGTGAATATCTTAACAAATTCAAAGGTTTTAGGCATAGATAACGGTAAAATCACTGTGTCTACACCAAAAGGGGAACAATCTATTGAATACCATGGGGTCATCATGGCTCAAAGGGACGATTGTGCAGGAGATTTCAACCACCTCAAGACACTGGCATCTGAGGTCTATTATATAGGTGATGCAAAAAAACCAAGGCGACTGAATAATGCCATCCATGATGGTTTCAAACTAGGGATGATAATCTGATGATACCTTTAATTGACAGGGATATATGCACAGGCTGTGAAAACTGCATAGAGGTATGCCCCCCCAGTGCCATATCTATGCAGGATGGAAAGGCATACATAGATGGAGAATTCTGTGAGGAATGCGGCTTCTGTGCCTCCAACTGCCCTGCTGATGCCATAAAGATAGAATTTCCACTCCTTTATCCATAAATCGATTCATCTATCTCTTTACCTCACAGGCCCCTTCTTTGACCTTCTGGCTTGTTTGCTGGCCTGCAAGGTCCCATCTCTTCATAATTATATGGAGGTCAGAAGGGCAGTAGGCCTGTGGTGGTGTTGGCACAGAACCCTTCATTACCTTGGAGAAGTGATTTTCAGGTATTGTTACCATCTGGTTAGGGTAGGCCGGATTATAGACAGCTATGGATTGGGACATGGAATAGATGGATGTGCCTTCTCCCTCTGTCTCTGTAAACCATTCTGTCCCCCTTGCACCTATAACTGCAGTAGGTGTCCTTATCTCAAACCTTGAGTTGGAGACTGCAAGGCTCTCTGCCTTTGCATGTAATGCCCCTGTTTTTATGAGGATGATACCTTTCCTTGTATCCCTGTCCAATAAGAAATCAGTAATCTCAACCCTCGAGTTGTTACCTATATTGAGGAGGCTATTGTCTATCAGTATCAGTTTTGTCCTTGATACCTCGCCTGTTATTACAAGGTCTTTTATTACAACTGGGTCATTTATAGACGGTTTTATTGTGGTCTTAATTCTTTTTAAGGATACATCACCTCTTATATCAGTGAACCTACCCACGGTGTCTGCAAGCGCTGTACTTATGCATATATAAGTGAATAGAAACGAGAAGAATATGTAAAGGAGGCCAATAAAAAAACGCTTAATCACAGCCATATTTTTGAACATAAGATGTAACATGTTGAAATTTCTGATTAATATAAATTTATCCGGGTTGGATTGCAAGGCATTTTTTCAGAAATTATATTTAGAATCTTAATGGGGTTTAAAATAAGTTTAACAATAAATTGAGATAGTCTTGTCTTTGACATTCTCACTCCTGTTGTGATATTAAATCTCCATGATAGTTGAACTTGACGGAAAGAAAATCACAGTAGATAGGGCACCTACTGTGCTGCGACTTATGGAGGAGCTATCCATAAACAGGGAGGCATACCTTGTCATCGTAAATGACAGGCTTGTTACAGAGGACCACAGATTAAATAAAGATGATTCAGTAAAACTTATTAAGGTGGTATCAGGCGGTTGAAGTGCAGGGTATGCGGTAATGATGCGGTTATAAATCTAAAGGCATATAACAATGCCCTATGTGCAAGGGATTTTATCGCTTTTCTTGAAAACAGGGTTTTAAAGACAATACAGAGATATAGACTCATTGATAAAGATGAAAAGCCCCTTGTGGCAGTTTCAGGGGGCAAGGACAGCCTTTCTCTTTGGTATATACTAAACAGGCTTGGTTTTGCCTCGGATGGGGTCTATATTGATTTAAGTATAGAGGGGTATTCCAGCCTGTCCCTTGATAAGGTAAAGACTATGGCGGACAGGATTCAGAGGAGGGTCTTCATATTCCATCTTATGGAGACACTGGGCAAAGGCATAGACAAACTGTCCAGGGTTATAAAAAGGTCAACCTGTTCTGCCTGCGGTATGATAAAGAGATACATAATGAATAGGGTCTGTATGGACAGGGGATACAATGTAATCATTACAGGACACAATCTCGATGATGAGGCATCGGCACTGCTGGGGAATATCCTCTACTGGAAGGATGAATATCTATGGAAAAAGGGCCTTGAGCTAAAGGAGAGCGAGGGGCATCTGTCAAAGAAGGTTAAGCCCCTTTTTTTATGTTCCGAGAGGGAGATGGCTGCATATGCCATATTAAACAGTATAGATTATATCCGTGATGAATGCCCTTTTTCCATTGATGCCAAGTCCCTTGTATATAAAGACATATTAAACAGGATTGAAGAGTCATCGCCAGGGACAAAGCTACAGTTCATAAAGGGCTATTTAAAGGTATCCAGGGCAATGAAGACCCAGAGAAGAAAAGATAATTTAGATTATTGTGCTGTATGCGGATACCCTGCCTCCGGTGGTATCTGCAGCTTTTGCAGGATTATGGAGAGGTTTGGCATAGAAGGGGACATAAGATTTGATGAGTATAAACCAGAGGGGCTACCTACCTGATATTATGTAAGACCAGATAGAAATGACCATAATAGACAGATTTTCACACCTGATATTCAATATATATGAGGCCTTTACAGTGGCCCTATACATAAAGGAGAAAGACAATCTGAGGTGCATATCCTCTGTTACATTCTCCCATAGTTTTGACAAAGGAAGGCTTTTATCCATAGAGGGGACCCTCCCGGGATGGGTTATCAAACACAATCAATCCCTCATCATACCCAACTTTGACAAGGATGAGAGCACACTGGGATATTATTCTGGTAATGAGGATATCAAATCATTTATGGGCTATCCCATGGGCACAGAAGGTGTGATTGTGGTAGATAGCAAGAAGAAATGGGTATTTACCGACAAGGAAAAAAAGATACTCAGTGGATTTGCCCAAGCCATAAGTGAGGAGCTGGAGAAGGAGAAGAGGTTTTCTGAGGCAGAGGAGAAGATGGATGAACTTATCAATGAGAAGAGGGTCTTCACGCTCTTTAATTATCTCCTGTCATCACAGGTTACAGTGAGGGATATATTGACCGAGGCACTCCATATCTCCGGTGCTGATTTTTGTTTTATAGGCATAGAACATAATGGAAATTTGGTAATCCATGATATAGCAGGCATCCCTGAAGAAGAGTATATTAACAAAAGGTGTCGTGCAAATAGCTGTATATCTTCAATGGTCTTAGAAGGCGGGAGAGAGCTTTTGCTCCCTTACAATAGTGGTTTTTTCAAGGAAAAGCCCATGTTTTTTTCAGAAGAGTCGGTGAGGGCAAGGCAGTTTTTCGGTTTTCCCCTTGTTATGGATGATGTAACCTTTGGCGTAGCTGGATTTGTATCTGTCTCTGATTCCCATCTCTCGGATAAATCAATCGGTATATTGAGAAATATAGCCATGTTTTTGTCTATGTATTACTCTTCCCTTTGGGCAAAAAGAGAGTATGATAAGATAAAAAACATAGACCCTGTTACAGGCTCTATGCATTTTTCAACGTTTATCAGGCTTCTGGAAGATGGGGTAAAAAAAGGTGAAAAGCTCTGTATACTATCCATAAGATTAAAGTTTTTAGAGGAATACAACAGGAGGATGGGTATTGAACCGACGGATAGGCTACTGAAAAAGGTTTCTCATATTATAAGACAGTGCACAGGAGGCAATGCATTGATAACCCGTAAAAGCGGCGGCCATTTCTATGTGTTGCTGGATATTAAAGAGAGGACAGGGGCAAGGAATATACTCAATTTCTTAAACCGCATTGTCTATAAAAATATATCCGAGGATAAGGATTTGGATATCAAGGATGTGATAGATTCAGGGTTATCCTATTATCCTGAAGACAGTAATAATATATGGGGGCTTATAGAGAGGGCGGACAGGATGAAAATCTCATGAAATACAATAAGGAGGGGTTATGGATTTTTTAAAAAAGATGTTCGGGTTTTTTTCGACCCATTTTGCAATGGACCTTGGGACTGCAAATACCCTGATATATCTTAAGGGTGAAGGCATAATACTTAATGAACCTTCTGTGGTGGCAATAGAGAATACTACGGGCAAGGTAATAGCAGTGGGCAGGGAGGCAAAGGAGTATATAGGCAGGACACCACAGAATATAAGCGCCATAAGACCTTTAAAAGACGGTGTTATTGCAGATTTTGATGTTACCAAGGCCATGATAAAATACTTCTTGCATGTGGCAAGACAGAACAGAAAGGTATCAAAACCAAAGATGGTTGTAGGTGTACCTTCCGGTATAACACAGGTGGAGAAAAAGGCAGTAATAGATGCATGCATCCAGGTAGGGATAAGAGAGGTGCATCTCATAGAGGAGCCTATGGCCGCAGCTATTGGTTCAGATTTGCCTATTGAACTCCCCAGGGGAAATATGGTGGTAGACATAGGTGGAGGGACAACAGAGGTGGCTATCATAAGCCTCTCTGCCATAGCATACTCAGATTCCTTGAGGGTGGCAGGGGATGAACTGGATGAATCCATTATGAGGTATCTCCAGAAGAAGCATCAGGTTGCCATAGGTTATATCGCTGCAGAGAAACTCAAGATAGAGGCTGCCTCTGCATATCCCATAGATACAGATGGGGGTGTTATAAATATAGTGGGTAAGGATATAGTTACAGGGATACCTAAAAATATAAAGATAACGAGAGAAGAGGTAAGGGAGGCTGTGGAAGAACCTGTATCTGCCATAGTAGATTCTGTAAAAAGGGCACTGGAAAAACTTCCGCCTGAGTTTGTCTCTGACTTAAATGACTCAGGCATGATTCTTACTGGTGGCGGGGCACTCCTTAAAGGTCTTGATAAGAGGATAGAGATGGAGACCGGTATTAAGGTAAGGGTTGGTGATGACCCATTGCTATCCGTTGTCCTCGGTGCAGGCAGGGCACTTGAGGAGATGGGTAAGTATAAGAGGGTGTTTATAAATTAAAATTAGATTCTTTTAATTTTACGGAAATATCCCTTACACAAAGGCACGATAATTTTAACCTATAGTCTTTAGTCTATCGTCTATAGTCTGTATCTGACACCTGCCACTCGTCGTATGTACTACCCCTTAGTTCAGATATGAAGCGGGAAGGTTTGAGTATTATATGACCTGCCTGTTTGTCAAATGTTATAAGGGGATAGCACATATATAGTTCATCCATAGCCCTTGTTACTGCCACATAGAAGAGCCGTCTCTCCTCTTCTATATTACCCTCCTCTACTGCCTTTGGATTGGGAAACCTTCCATCTGCGCACCATATAAGGAATACAACCTTCCACTCGAGACCTTTTGCCTGATGTATGGTGCTCAAGATGACCCTTTCATCCTCTCTGTCAGCTGATATAATCTCTTCGCCGCTTATGCCACCCATAAGTGACAGCTCGTTCAGGAATGTCTCGAGGGAGACATACTTGGAGGAGAAATTAATGAGCTGCCCTAAATCCTCAAGCCTTGCTTCAAAATTTGGGTAGTTGTATTTGAGATATTCGGTATAACCATTTTTAAGGACACAGGATATCATATCCCCAAGTGCCTCTTTTTCATAAAAAAATAAGAGTTCTTTAAATAATCTTGCCCATATATCTATATTTTCCTTATGAATATTCTTGAAATGTTCACCTATCTTTTTGGAGATAAAAACACCAACAGGGTCTTCCAGCGTCTTTATGTAATCAAATATGTGGTCTGAGGTCCTCTTTCCTATCCTCGGAAAGAGTTTGAGCATCCTCTTCCAAGATATCTCATCTTTATTATTGACCATTATCCTTAAAAAGGACACCACATCTTTGATATGTGCCTGTTCAAAAAATCTCAGCCCGCTCCTTATCTCAAAGGGTATATCCCTTCTTGTTAGCTCCATCTGGAGTTCCATAGAATGATAGTGGGCCCTGTAGAGAACTGCCATCTGTTCAAGGGGTATGCCATCGTCTCTCAGCTCGAGTATCCTCTGTGCTACAAAATCTGCCTGCTGCATAACATCTCTTAGGTGTGTCAGAACAGGTATATTACCGCTCTGTTTTATGCTTCTAAGGTTCTTTGTAAATTGTGTTTTATTCTTAGATATGGAATTGTTGGCCAGCTTTAGTATCTCAGGGGTACTCCTGTAGTTTGTCTCGAGCTTGAATATCTTTGTCTCAGGGTATTTGACGGGAAAATCCATGATATTTTTAAAATTTGCCCCCCTGAAAGAATAGATACTCTGGGCATCATCACCTACCACCATGACATTCCTGTTTATAAGGCCCATAAAATCCACTATCTCTGCCTGTATCCTGTTTGTATCCTGATATTCATCAACAAGGATATGGGAGAATACCCTGGCATAGTATTCACGCAAATCCTTATTTTCCATGAGTAGTTTATGCCAGTAAAAAAGGAGGTCATCAAAGTCCATGGCATTAGCTGCCTTCTTCTTCTCTGTATAGAGTTTTTGAATATGGGAGAGTTCGTCCCTTATCCCGAAGAAAAAAGGGAATCTCTCTAAGATTACAGTATCCATATTGTTCATTGTATTTACTGAATAGCTGAATATCTCCTTTATAAGGCTGGCCTTGGGGAATCTATTTGCCTTTTTGTCTATCTTTGCATCTTTAATAACAACATCTATCATATCTTTGGCATCCTCATTATCGAGGATGGTGAAGTTTTTATTAAAGCCTATTAGGTGGCTGTTTTGCCTTAGGATTATGTTCCCGATATGATGGAATGTCCCGCCCCATATAAAACGTGTATCTATCTTGAGTAGGTGTTCCACCCTCCTTAGCATCTCACGGGCTGCCTTGTTGGTAAATGTGAGCAGGAGAATGCTATGGGGGGATATACCCCTTTCCAATAGCCTTGCCACCCTGTAGGTCACAACCCTTGTCTTTCCACTCCCTGCCCCTGCAATAACAAGTATAGGGCCATCATCATGGAGGACAACCCTCAATTGTTCCTCATTTAGTTCCTTTTCATATTCTATATGTGATGTGGTCGTTGCAATATCCTTTTGGATTATATATTTTTTCATGGCTGTAAATTACTTTAAGTTTGGGTGTATGTCAAGCTGCTCTGTCAAAAATGCTTTACAAGATTGTATTGTCTGCTATAATAAGATTAATTATACAATAAAAAATGATGGGATTTATTAATGGTGCAATACTATTCAAGGATTATAGACTTTTTTATAGGAAAGGATTTTGCTGTCCCCATATGGGAGGTCATGCTCCTTGTGGTTATAAACTCTATATGCCTTTTGCTTGGTAGGCATAGACTGGGGCTTATTGTATCCTATCTCTTTGTTTTTTATTGGGGCTTTATAATAAACAGGGGGTATTTCATTGACTTCCTCGGCAATATGACATGGGGTTTATACATATATGCTATATCAGGCGTGTTTATGCTCATTGTTACTGTTTTAGGTTTTTTTATAAAGGGCAACAGGTGATTTTATTGTTGAACCTTTTTGATAATTCTGATAGGTTTTCTTAATTGGCTTTTTAATGGAATTTTCTAATGGGGGTATTATGAACAGTATTATCTTAGGTGTTGCTGCATTAGCCATTGTAGTAACTGCGGTTGTGTTTATTTATTTTTTAATGGAGATTAAAAAGACCATTATAAATTTAGAAAAGACAGTTAAAAACATAGAAGAATCGCTGATGCCAACCATGGAGGAACTGCCCAAGACCATAGTATCTGTAAAAAATTTTTCTGATAATATGACAGATATAACAGATGATGTAAAGGCACTATCAGGCTCCCTTAGAGGTATGGCGACCAACATAAGCAACATAACCAATTCTATTGAGAGGATAGCAAGGGTTACAGCAGGAGAGGTATCAGGTATAAAGGCTGGATTTGATGCAGCATTAAGTGTGATTGCAAGGCATTATACAAGACGAGTTAACAAACAATAATTATCTATAAAAAGGAGGTTTATTATGTCAGAGGAGAGAGGATTTGGAGCAGGTTCAATTATTCTATCATTTTTTATTGGAGGTATTGTAGGGGCGGGCATTGCGCTTCTTGTTGCCCCTAAATCTGGCGTTGAGACGAGAAAACAGATAAAGGAGTTTGCCGAAGAGGCAAAAGAAAAGGCAGAGTCATACATAGAAAAGGTAAAGGAAAAGGCATCGTCTGTAGTGGAAAAGGGTAAGGATTTAATAGAAAAGGAGAAATCTATTATTAAATCCGCAGTAGATGCAGGTAGAGAGGCCTACGAGAAAGAAAAAGAGAAACAGGCATAAAACAAAAAGGGCAAGATAACCATTTTTTAGCTTTCAGGTGAAAGAACATAGAAAATAACAGATTTTATACCATTACGCTGCTTTTTATTGTTTTGGTCTTTGGTTATCTTGCCTATCTTGTATTAAAACCATTTGCCTACCCTATTATATGGGGAATTGTTTTTTCCCTTATATTCTATCCTATCTATGTCTATCTTATTAAATACTTCAAGAATCCCACTATATCATCAGTAATTACCCTCTTGATAATAATATGCATTGTTATCGGACCTTTTATGTATCTTGGCTATCTTATAACACTGGAGATAAACCATCTAATCGAGTATTTTAAAACCCATGAGCTTACCACATTAGATAAGATTATGGACTACCCTGTTATAAGCAGGCTCAGCAAAAAGGCCCTATCTGCATTCAATCTAACGCAGGCTGATTTGAAAAAGACCATAGCAAATAATATATCAGGATGGGGCAAAGCCATGTTCGGCGGTATTACAAGCAGCATTGGAAATATTTTATCCTCATTGCTCGATGTTGTTTTTATATTTTTAACTGTTTTCTTTCTCCTTCTGGATGGCCCTAAGTTTCTGGAGAAGATACAGAGCTACATGCCCTTCTCAAGCCATCAAAAAGAGAGGCTTATAAAGCAGGTAAAGGATATAGTTGTATCGACAATATACGGTGGTGTAACAATAGCGCTTATACAGGGCATAATAGGCGGTATTGCATTCTCCATACTCGGCATACCATCTGCTGTACTGTGGGGTCTTTCCATGTTCTTTTCTTCATTCATACCCATAGTGGGGACGTTTGTCATCTGGGGGCCTGGTTCAGCCTATCTTTTTTTAAAAGGATTTTATTTGAAGGGCTTTATTTTGATCCTCATCGGTATATTTGTCATAAGTATGGTAGATAATATTTTAAGACCCTTGATTGTCAGGGGTAAGACAAAGATGCCCACTTTATTAATTTTTTTCAGTATCTTAGGTGGGATTAAATTATTTGGCTTTGTCGGTATTATTATGGGTCCTTTAGTCCTTGCACTTTTTATATCTGTCCTGGAGATATTCCGTTATTCTGAGGGGAAGGGTAAAGATGCCTGATAGTCAAAGAACCATTATAATTTATGCCTTGAAAGAAGATGCAGTTAATGATATAGGTTATCTATGAGGGGAGATTATCTTTTATACCTGAAAGTGGGCGATCAGGTCTACCACAGGCATTATACAAGGTGGGGACTTGGTGTAGTGGTGGAGGAGAGAAGATCTGAGCTGCCAGGCGGTTTCTGTTATGTCCGTGTGTGTTTTCAGGATGGCAAGACAAGGGTCTTTGACAATAATTTTAAAAGTGATGGCTGCTGCTATTATGCAGGGGTTGAAAAGATAGAGGTGGCCTACGAGATAAAAGAAGAAAAACAAAAGGATACAAAGGTCATAGGTGCAGGACAACGCACCCGTAAACTAAAGGGTTGAGGTCAGGGATTTTGGATATTGAATTGACAAAATACGTCAAAGGTGCAGGGTGAGCATCTAAGATAGGTCCAGGGGACCTCTCTAATATACTCTGCGGTATAGATATCCCCTCTGACAGTGATGTTATTGTGGGTATAGAGGGTTTTGAGGATGCCGGCGTCTACAGGATTGCCGATGGGGTAGCTATTGTTCAGACAGTGGATTTTTTTACACCCATTGTAAATGACCCTTACTCTTTTGGTCAGATTGCTGCTACCAATTCCTTAAGCGATATATATGCCATGGGTGCAACCCCAAAGACTGCCCTCAATATAGTGTGCTTCTCTGTAAAAAAATACGGGGCACAAGTCCTTAAAGAGATTTTAAGAGGGGGGATCGATAAGATAAGAGAGGCAGGGGTAAGTCTCCTGGGTGGGCATAGCGTAGAGGATGAAGAGATAAAATATGGATTATGTGTTACAGGGGTTGTCCACCCGGATAGGATATTGAGAAATTATGGGGCATGGGAAGGGGACTGGCTCATACTTACAAAACCCCTTGGCACAGGAATTTTAAACACCGGTATAAAGGCAGATATGCTCGGTGAAAAATCCATCGCCAATCTTATTAAGATTATGGCAACCCTGAACAGGGATGCCGCCCATGTCATGTTGTCTGTAAGGGTGCATGCTGCTACAGATGTTACAGGATTTGGGCTCATAGGTCACTTAAAAGAGATGATTAAAGACGATATAGGCGTTGAGCTTTTTTCTAAAGATATCCCCTATTTTGAAGAGGCACCGGAGCTTGCAAGTTTTGGTATCCTCCCCGGCGGTCTATACAGAAACCGTGATTTCTACAGCGAGCATGTAACTGGTAAAAAAGAAGGGTTTATCTTTGATGTAATATTTGACCCCCAGACCTCAGGCGGTCTTTTATTTGCATTGCACCAAGATGACC
>Ga0208461_1000267_pt1 | contig 51600 bp, 34 predicted proteins | sample AD_JPNTR4_MetaG_FD_184448 | JGI IMG/M metagenome (GOLD analysis project Ga0208461, IMG submission 184448) | Active sludge microbial communities of municipal wastewater-treating anaerobic digesters from Japan - AD_JPNTR4_MetaG (SPAdes) (version 2) | ecosystem: Engineered > Bioreactor > Anaerobic...
GGGTCAACTCATAAGATATGATTTTCTTTCTTTTGTGTGATTCAGTTTAGTTGAGACTCCTCAATACGTTCAATGCTCAACGTCCGACTCTCATTTTACCTCAAGTTATGGACATTGGGAGACATCTTGTTTGCGACGCCCGCGACCCAACAAAAAGGCTGAACGCTGAACGCCCAACGCCGAACTTCGAAGTTGGGCGTTCAGCGCTCGGTGTTTGACGTTTTTCTTTTTTGATGCTCCTTTGCCCGACGATCTGGCAACTTCTTTCGGAGCCTGAACATGGTTATTCTGCTGGATACACATATTCTACTTTGGTGGCTAAATGATGACAAAAGGCTTAAAAAAGCCGAACGGCAACGTATCGCGTCTTTAGACACCATTGTCTATGTGAGTGCTGTAAGTGCCTGGGAGATTGAAATCAAGCGCTGCCTTGGGAGGATTCACTTGCCAGACGACTGGCCCACGCATGTCGAGCAGCAAGGGTTTCTTTGGCTGCCCATTTCGTGGAAACACACGCGGCAGCTCTCCTCATTGCCCGACATCCATCGCGATCCTTTCGACAGGATGCTGGTGGCCCAGGCGAAAGCAGAACAGATCACACTGATCAGCTATGATGCGGTGGTGCGTCAATACGGTGTTTTCAGAAGCACCGGGTGATGTCTCTTGGCAGCGATTTCCACGTCTACCGCCGCAACCGGCTGCAGGTGATTCCGCTTCTGTCGCCGGCGTAATTATCTCCGGAACTGGCGCGCGGCGGTGACGAAGGCCGCGAAGAGCGGATGCGGCGCGACGGGGCCTGACTTGAATTCCGGATGGTACTGGCAGGCGACAAACCAGGGATGGTCGCGCAACTCGACCACTTCAACCAGATGGCCATCCGGCGAAACCCCGGACACCACCAGCCCTCCCGCCTCAAGCCGTTCCCGATAGAGGGGGTTGAATTCGTATCGGTGGCGGTGGCGCTCACGGATCTCCGCGCAGCCGTATGCCGCGCGCGCCTGCGTGCCCTCTTTCAGACAGCAGGGATACGCGCCGAGCCGCATCGTGCCGCCCATGTCGGTCACAGCCCGCTGTTCATCCAGCAGCGAAATCACGGGGTGCGGCGTGCCGGGGGCCAGCTCGGTGCTGTTGGCATCCTCCAGTCCGCACACGTTGCGCGCGAACTCGATGACGGCGCACTGCATGCCCAGGCAGATGCCGAAGAAGGGGATCTTCTGCTCGCGGGCATAGCGGATCGCCGCGATTTTTCCTTCCACCCCGCGGTGACCGAAACCGCCCGGCACGAGCACGCCCTGCACGCCCGCCAGCTTGGACGCCGCACCCGCAGTTTCGAGCTCTTCCGACTCCAGCATGCGGATGTTCAGCTTCACGCCGGCCGCGACCGCGCCATGCGTGAGAGCCTCGTAAATGCTTTTGTACGCATCGCGCAGCGTGATGTATTTGCCCACCACCGCGATCTCGATCTCGCCGTTGGGAGGATTGAGCAGGCGCTCCAGCATGCCGTTCCACTCGTCCATGTCCGGGCTGCGGGGCGACAGCTCCAGCAGCTTGAGGATCTTGACGTCGACACCCTGTCTTTGAAGATCGATCGGCACCTCATAGATCGTGTGCGCCACATCACACTCTTCAATCACATGTTCCGGTCGCACACCGCAAAAGAGCGCGAGTTTGGCCCGATGCTCGGCGGTGAACGGCCGTTCGCAGCGGCAGATCAGCAACTCGGGCACAATGCCGATCGAACGCAGAATGCCGACCGACTGCTGAGAGGGCTTGGTCTTCATCTCGCCGGCCGCGCGGATGTACGGCACCAGCGTCAGATGGATGAACAGGCTGTTGCCGGGACCGAGTTCATGGTGGTACTGGCGGATCGCCTCCAGGTAGGGCTGCGATTCAATGTCGCCGGCCGTCCCGCCGATCTCCGTGATCGCGATATCCGTCTGATCGTCCTCGATCTCGCGGATGGCGCGTTTGATCTCGTCCGTGACGTGGGGAATGACCTGAACGGTTTTGCCCAAGTATCCGCCCGCACGTTCGCGCGCAATCACGCTGCCGTAAATGCGTCCGGTCGTGTAATTGCTGTGCTGATCGCACGGAATCCCCGTAAAGCGCTCGTAATGGCCGAGATCCAGATCGGTCTCGCGTCCGTCTTCGGTGACATACACCTCACCGTGCTGGTACGGCGACATCGTCCCCGGGTCGACATTCAGGTAAGGATCCAGCTTCTGCATGCGGATGCGGTATCCGCGCTGCTTGAGCAGCAGGCCGATCGAGGCCGCCGTCAGCCCCTTGCCGAGAGATGACACGACGCCGCCCGTCACAAAAATATGCTTACAACTCATGGCTCACTCCTTTGGGAAATGAATCTCCGCCCGTACAAGCACACGTTTTCATTTTAGCCAAAATTACAGGATTCTCAGGATTTCATCACGATCAGCGCTTGATCTGGGTCAAATCAAGGCCCGTGCGGCGCGGCAACCGGCTCGAACCGCCCGTCAACCATTCATCCACCGCGGCGGCGCAATCACGTCCCTCAGCAATCGCCCACACGATCAGAGACTGTCCACGATGCGAATCGCCTGCGGCGAAAACACCGGGTTTTTCTGTCATGAAGCGCGCGTCGGTCTTGATCGTGCCGCGCTCATCCACGGGGATTTCCAACCGCGCCAGGACGTTGTCTGTCTCCGGCCCCAGGAAGCCCAAGGCCAGCAACACGAGATCGGCATGCCACGTCTGCGCGGTTCCCGGAATTTCCTGCAATCGCGGACGTTCGCCGCTCTTTGTCGGCTTGACCCACTCCACGTTCACAGTCTCCAGCGAGCGCACACGCCCGTTATAACCGCTAAACGATTTGGTCAGGATGCTCCAGTAGCGATCCCCACCCTCCTTGTGCGACGTGCTGGTCCGCAGCTTCATGGGCCAGAAGGGCCAGGGCTGGTCTTCGGTCCGCGATTCAGGCGGGCGCGGCATCACCTCGAAACTGTGCACCTCGGTCGCACCCTGCCGCAACGCGGTGCCGACACAATCACTGCCGGTGTCACCGCCGCCGATCACAATGACGCTCTTGCCTTTGGCGTTGATCCGGCCCCACTCCGGCGTGCCATCGGGATTCTCGCCCAGCAGCCTGTTCTGCTGCTGCAGGAATTCCAAGGCAAAGTGGATGCCGTTCAACTCGCGCCCCGGAATCGGCAGGTCGCGCGGGCGCCCCGCACCGGTCGCAAGCACGATGGCATCAAACTCTTTCAGCTCGTCCACCGAGGGATCGGTTTGGGTCTTAAACTGGATGCCCTCCGCCTGCATGATCGCGAGCCGCCGGTCGATCACCCACTTCTCCAGCTTGAAATCCGGAATGCCGTAGCGCAGCAGGCCGCCAGGCTTCTCACTTTTTTCAAACACCGTCACCGTATGGCCGGCGCGGTTGAGCTGTTGCGCGGCGGCCAGACCGGCAGGCCCAGAGCCGACCACCGCCACACGTTTGCCCGTGCGCGCAGCCGGCGGCTGCGGCTGCACCCACCCATGCTCGAACGCATGCTCGACAATCGCCTTCTCGATCGTCTGGTTGGTGGTCGGCCCCTCGTGAATGCCCAGCACGCAGGCCTCTTCGCACAGGGCCGGGCACAACCGTCCCGTGAACTCGGGGAAGTTGTTCGTCGCCGACAGCCGCTCCCAGGCCAGCTTCCACTGGCCGCGATACACGAGATCGTTCCACTCCGGGCACAGGTTGCCCAGCGGACAGCCGCTATGGCAGAACGGGACGCCGCAATCCATGCAGCGCGCCGCCTGACGGATGATCGCCTGTTCATCCATCGGCTGGTACACCTCTTTAAAGTCGCGCAGCCGTTCTTCGACGGGACGCTGTTCCGGCGTCTGTCGGGTGTATTCCAGAAATCCTGTGATCTTTCCCATGAGCGCTCTCCTCGAAATTGACAGTTGGGTTTTGAAAGTTGGCGTTCATTCGATCCGCGTTTCGGCCTCTTCGCGCTCCAGGCGCGCCAAAGCCCGCTTGTAATCGCGCGGCATGACCTTCACAAACTTGGCCCGACAAGCCGGCCACGCATCCATCACCCGCTTGGCGACCGGGCTCCCTGTCAGCTCGTGGTGGCGACGGATAATCCCCAGCACCTCCGCGATTTCGCGGTGATCAATAAGCTCTTCCAGATCGACCATTTCGCGGTTGCAGTGCTGGTCGGCGAACAGCCCGTCCTCATCGAGCACATACGCGATACCGCCGCTCATGCCGGCCGCAAAGTTACGGCCGGTCGGGCCTAGTACCACAACGCGTCCGCCGGTCATGTATTCGCAGCCATGATCGCCCACGCCTTCGACCACCGCCTGCGCGCCGCTGTTACGCACACAGAAGCGCTCGCCCGCAAGGCCGCGAATGTAAACCTGCCCCTGCGTCGCGCCGTACAACGCCACGTTGCCGACGATGATATTCTCCTCCGCGACATAACCGGCATTGCGCGGCGGGTACAGGATCAGTGTGCCGCCCGACAGTCCCTTGCCAAAGTAGTCGTTGGCATCACCCTCGACCTCAAGGGTCAGTCCCGGCGCGGCGAAAGCGCCGAAGCTCTGCCCGCAGGTCCCCACGCAGCGCACATGCACCGTGTCGTCCGGCAGCCCACGCGCGCCGTATTTCTTGGAGATCACACTGCTCAGCAACGTGCCGACCGTGCGGTTGACGTTGCGGATCTTGACCTCCAGCCGTACAGGCATGCCGCCCTCCAGGGCAGGTTCGGCCTGCCGGATCAATTCGTGATCCAAGGCGTGTTCCATGCCGTGATCCTGCTTGCGGGTGCCGCGGCGCTCCTCCGGGGCCGACGGCACATGCCGCAGGATCGCCGAGAAATCCAGACCGCTTGCCTTCCAATGCTCGGCGGCCTGCTCCGCGTCGAGCAGATCGCTGCGCCCCACCATCTCATCCACGGTGCGGAAGCCCAGCTCTGCCATGATGCGCCGGAAATCCTCAGCGATGAAGCGCATGAAGTTGACCACGTACTCGGGCTTGCCGGTGAACTTCTGGCTCAGGCGCGGATCCTGCGTGGCGATGCCCTGCGGGCAGGTGTTGAGATGGCAGACGCGCATCATGACGCAGCCCATCGTGACCAGCGGCGCGGTGGCGAAGCCGAACTCCTCGGCACCCAGCAGACAGGCGACCGCCACATCGCGGCCGCACATCAGCTTGCCGTCGCACTCCAGTCGCACGCGGTCACGCAGTCTGTTCGCGAGCAGCGTCTGCTGCGTTTCGGCCAACCCCAGTTCCCACGGCAGTCCCGCATGCTTGACCGAGGTCATCGGCGACGCGCCGGTCCCGCCGTCCCAGCCGCTGATCAGGATCAGATCGGCCTTGCCTTTGGCGACACCTGCGGCGATTGTCCCGACACCGGCTTCCGACACGAGCTTGACGCTGATGCGCGCGTCCGGGTTGGCATTCTTCAGATCGTGGATCAATTGCGCAAGATCTTCGATCGAATAGATGTCGTGATGCGGCGGCGGCGAGATCAACTGCACGTAGGGGGTTGAAAACCGCGTGGCCGCGATCCACGGGTAGACCTTCTCGGCGGGAAGCTGGCCGCCCTCGCCCGGCTTGGCACCCTGGGCCATTTTGATCTGCAGCTCGCGGGCATTGACCAAATAGTGGCTGGTCACGCCGAAGCGCCCGGACGCCACCTGCTTGATCTGGCTGATGCGCCAATTGCCGGAGGGATCAGGACGGAAGCGCTCCGGCGCCTCGCCGCCCTCGCCGCTGTTGCTGCTGCCGCCGATACGGTTCATGGCGATGGCCAGCGTTTCGTGCGCCTGACGGCTGATGGAACCGTACGACATGGCCCCCGTCTTGAAACGCTTCACAATCGAGGTCCACGGCTCCACCTCATCCAGCGGCACAGGCCGTTGCACCTTCTTGAAGCGGAACAGGCCGCGCAGCGTATAGAGGTTCGCCTGCTCGCCGCACAGCGTCGCCACGTACTTGTCAAACAGGTCACGGTCATTCTGGCGCACGGCCTGCTGAAGCAACGCGATCGTCGCCGGGTTATACAGATGCGCTTCACCGTCGCGACGCCACTGATAGATGCCGCCCGGCGGCAAATCCAAGCCGCCCGAAACCCCTGTCCCGAGATATGACGCGTGATTGCGCCGCGCCTCTTCGGCGATCTGCGCGAGCCCGACACCTTCCACGCGCGACACGGTGCCGGTGAAATAGTGCTGCGTCACTTCGCTGTTGATGCCGACAATCTCGAAGATCTGCGCGCCACAGTAGCTTTGCAGCGTGGAGATGCCCATCTTGGACATCACCTTCAGCAGACCTTTGCCCACAGCCTTCACGTAGTGCGCACACGCCTCTTCGGGATCATCATCCAGATACAGTTTGCGCGCACACAGGTCGCGCAGCGTGGCCAAAGCGAGATAGGGGCAGACCGCGTCCGCGCCGAATCCGATCAGCGTGGCGCAGTGATGCACCTCACGCGCGTCGCCGGAATCCGAAATCAACGCCACATGCGTGCGAAGCTGGCGGCGCACCAGATGCTGATGCACGGCCGACAACGCCAGCAGGGAGGGGATGGGCGCGTGCGTCTCATCGGCCGCGCGATCCGACAGGATCAGGAAGCTCCGGCCTTGCGTGACGGCCAGCTCGGCCTGTTCGCACAGCGCATCCAACGCCTGTTGCAGGGCCGGGCCATCTCCTGCGACATCAAAGACCGCAGGCAACACGACGCTGCGGACCACGTCGTTTTCCGCATCGCGAATCCGCACCAGCTCGCTTTCGTTGAGAATCGGCTGCTTCAGCCGCAACACGGCACACTGTTCGGGCCCTTCATCCAGCAAGTTGCCGCGCTTTCCAAGGTAGGTTTGCAGCGAGGTCACCAGCTCCTCGCGGATCGCGTCCAGCGGCGGGTTGGTCACCTGTGCAAACAGTTGGTGGAAATAGTCGAAGAACAGGCGGGGCCGTTCCGACAGAACAGCCAGCGGCGCGTCGTTGCCCATGGAGCCCGTCGGTTCAGCGCCTTGACGCCCCATCGGGGCCAGCGTGATCTTCAAATCCTCCATGCTGTAGCCGAAGAGGCGCTGGCGTGCCGCCAGAGCGTCGCCCGACAATGTCAGCCGTCCGTTCTCGCGCGGCGCGGGCAGGCCGTCAAGATCCCGCAGCGAAATTTGAAGCCACGCCTGATACGGCTTGCGGGCGCACAGCTCCGCCTTGATCTCGTCGTCATCCACAATGCGCCCTTGCCGCGTATCGACCAAAAACATACGTCCGGGCTGAAGACGCCCCTTGCGTTCGACGTTCTCAGGCGCGACCTCGAGCACACCGGTTTCGGAGCCCATGATGACCAGCCCGTCTTGGGTCACGGTGTACCGCGAAGGCCGGAGTCCGTTACGGTCCAGCACCGCGCCGATCACCTCGCCGTCCGTGAACGGAATCGAGGCCGGCCCGTCCCACGGTTCCATCAGGCAGGCGTGATATTCGTAAAACGCCTTCTTCTCGGCGGCCATCGTCGTATGATGGTGCCACGCCTCCGGGATCAACATCAGCACGGCATGCGGCAGGGAACGTCCGGCGTGATAGAGCAGCTCGATCGCGTTGTCCAGAATCGCCGAATCGCTGGCCCCTTCCGTCAGGATCGGGAACAGCCGTTCCAGACCGGTGCCGAGCAGCTCAGACCGGAACAGCCCCTGCCTGGCCCGCATCCAGTTCAGGTTGCCGCGCAGCGTGTTGATCTCGCCGTTGTGGCTGATGAAGCGGAACGGTTGAGCCAACGACCAAGACGGGAAGGTGTTGGTGCTGTAACGCTGGTGCACGAGCGCCAGTCCCGAAGTCACACGCGGATCACGTAATTCCGGATAGAAGTCCGCAACCCGGAACGAGCGCATCAGTCCCTTGTACACGAGGGTGCGGGAAGAACAGCTCGGCAGATAAAACGTGCCGTCGCCGGCCAGGCCGTCACGCCGCACCACATTCTCCGCCACCTTGCGCGCGATAAAGAGATGCCGGTCGAGATGTTGACGCGCCACGCTACCACATCCGACAAACACTTGGCGGATGACCGGCAGCGTGCTGCGTCCCAGCTCCCCTACCGCCTCCGGGCAAACCGGCACATCGCGCCAGGCCAGCACCTCCAGCCCTTCATCCTTGAAGCATGCATCGAGCGCCTGTTCACAGCGTGTGCGGCAGACGGCATCCTGCGGCAGGAAAACCATGCCCACCCCGTACGCACCGGCCTCAGGCAGTCCGACGACCTCCTCACTGAAAAAGGCGTGCGGCACCTGCAACAGAATCCCCGCGCCGTCGCCCGTGTCCGGATCATAGCCGGTCGCACCGCGGTGCTCCAGGTTGGCAAGCACGTCCAGCGCCTTGACGACGATATCGTGGGACTTCTCGCCGCGCAGGCTGCACACCATCCCCACTCCGCATGCATCCCGCTCAAAAGAAGGATCATACAAACCATGCCGCAGCGGCTCACACACTTTCTGCTCGTGACTCATTCACACCTCATGCCGTTACCGGCTACTACTGCATCATCACACCGTAACGGTGGTGACGGTCTTCCAATTGATCAGGCCCGCTGCGCTCAAGCGCATGCTTACACACCACGTGTTCCGTGCCGCAGACGTACCGTCCGGTGAAACAACCGTAGCAGTAATGTCCAGAGTTCGCCAGAGAAGATTTCAAGCCCTCTAGACTCAGGTACCCCACCGAGTCCGCGCCGCACAGCGCGCAAATCTGCTCCTCGGTTCGTCCGGCCGCCACCAACTCGTTGGTCTCAGGAAAATCGATGCCGAAGTAACAGGGATGGCGCGTCGGAGGGCAGGCGATGCGCACGTGAACCTCGCGCGCGCCGGCGCGCCGCAGCACATCGATGCGCTTTTGAATCGTGTTGCCGCGGATGATGGAATCATCCACCACCACCACGCGCTTTCCGGCCACCGCCTCGGGCACCACGGCCAGCTTGAGATCCACGCTGCTGCTGCGCGACCGTTGGCTCGGCATGATAAACGTCCGGCCGACATAATGGTTCCGGATGAACCCCAGCTCGAACGGGATGCCGCTCTCATGGGAGAAGCCCAAAGCAGCCAGCACCCCGCTGTCGGGGATCGGCACGACCACATCCGCGCTGCAGGGCTGCTCCCGCGCGAGCGTGCGGCCGTTCGCGATGCGTGTCGTGTAGACACTCTGCCCGAAGACATGGCTGTTCGGACGGGCGAAATAGATCTGCTCAAACACGCACTGGCCATACCCGCTCACCGGCACATCGGCAAAACGCAGGCTCTTCACCCCGTTTTCATCCAGTTTGACCAACTCGCCGGGGTTCACGTCGCGCACAAACTCCGCGCCGATCTGCTGGAGCGCGCAGGTCTCGCTCGCCACGATGTAGCCATTTCCAAGTTTGCCCAGCGAGAGGGGCCGGATCCCCCAGGGGTCGCGTGCGGCGTAGACGCAATGCGGACGCGCGATCACAAAGGCGAACGAGCCGCAGAGCTCGGCCAACGCCGAACGGATACGGTCGCGCTGTCCGAAATACGCGGGATCGGCAAGCTGATGCAGCAGGATCTCGCTGTCGGTCGTGGTTTGGAAAATCGCCCCCTGCTTCTGGTACTTGTCACGCAACTCGCCCGCGTTGACCAAGTTGCCGTTGTGCGCGATCGCCCACATCCCGTCACGGCATTCGGCCAGAAAAGGCTGGACGTTCACTGTTCTAGAAGCGCCGGTCGTGGAATACCGTACATGGCCGATACCGATATGGCCGGGCAGATGTTCAGCGAAATCGCCGGTGAAGACCTCACTCACCAGCCCCATGCCCTTGCAGTAGTGGAGGGTCTTGCCGTCACTGACAACCATGCCGGCGCCCTCCTGCCCGCGGTGCTGCAGGGCGAACAAACCGTTGTAGAGCGTCAGCGCGGCGTTTTCCACGCCATACACCGCCACCACGCCGCAGGACTCACGCGGGCCCTCTCGCTGGCCACACTGGCCATCGTCGCTGTTCTCGGTTACACACATACGGGCATCCATTAAGCACACGATATGCCAAGCAGACAAAAACCACTGCTTTTTGTGGTCTAGGCCGTTAAACGCGCTGAAAATAGCCGCCAGCCGACGTTGAAAATCGTCTCCCGCCACAATTGTGTGGGCCTTGACTCGGAGACATGAACGCCATGCGACATTTTTGTCTGGCTGGTGTCCGCAGATTCACCAGATCATGCATGGCGGCGCGCGTCTGGCGAAATCGGCGTGTTCCATACGGCTTATCGCGTGGCTTGAAAAGATTTTTTTCAGCATCGGCAGTGGCTACCGGTTATCAGAGCGAGTCGTCGTCCACTGCATCAGCCCCCACAGCAGATCGTGCTGCGATGTCCCGTCCGGTGTGCGGGTACGCTCGTACAGCGTCCAGAAGGGTGCCCAGTTGCGCTCGATGCCGCCGCTGTAACGGATCAGGTTGAGTTCCAGCACGCGCAGGCGCGTGCGTTCGGGTGTCGCCTCACGTACATAGAAAGGCCAGACGCGCGTGTAGCGCTCAGCCTCATACTCGGTTCCGGCCCTGTCGGTCTTGCAAACAGTCTCGTGCGTGTAAAACGGGAAGAAGCGTGTGCGCTCGGCGCGACGGTTCTTGCTTTCCGAACTTGAATACCAGATCAGCGGCCACGCCGCATACCAGCGACGATCGCCTTCTCCGGTCACGTCGCCGTAAAACGGCCAATAATGACGCTTCTGCGCAGACTTCGTGGTGGCCGTCGCCCACGTTTCTTGCGTCTGATAAAAAGGCCAGGGCATGCGCCAACGCTCCGACGAGTCGGTGCGCGCATAAGAGAAGAAAGGCGGCAGCACCAGGCGTTGCGTTTCGTTGGCCCGGTTGACCTCGCCGTAGAGCGGGAAGAGCAGGAAAGAAGAGCCCGGATTGCGTTCGCCGCCATAAACCGCCGACGTCCAAAACGGCCAGAACGCATAGCGGCGTTCCGTCTGGCGTTTGGTGTTGATTTGACGGCACCAGAGTGGAAAGACCCCCTCTTCGCGCAAGTGCGGATTCTCGGTCAGCCGCGAATAGAAGGGCCAGGGCGTGTAGACCCGCTCGATACCGTTGACCGAATAATTGAAATAAAGAGGGAACAACGTGAAATCAATATCGTCCATCAGGGCCAGGTGCGGCAGGTGGCCATGGATCGGAAAGAGCGCCCAGTACGCCTCACCCAACCTGCGGCGCCCCTGAAACCAGACCGGAAGTACTGCGAATTTCCAGCCGGAATCGTCACGTGCGACGTCGTCATCCGAACCGTATGCCAGCAAAAAGCGCCACCAGGATTGCTCACGGTCACGGTGAAAAGTGCTGAACGGCCAAGCGACATCCGTGACCCGCGTGTCGATCATAGGATCCTGGACTTTTGAGTAGAACGGACGCACGGCCCAAAACGTTGCGCCATCGCGCGTCGCACTGTACTCAAAAAACGGCCCGAGCCGGAAACGGCTGACCACATGATCCGGCGTGCGGCGCACCGTCTCCTCTGCAAAGACCGCCGTGGACGCCAGCGCAACTCCAACGGCCACGCACGCGATCCAGCGTGTCTTGAGAACGCACATTTTGTTTGCAGGGCGAAAGGTCATGAAAAAGAAGCCGACAAACACGGTTCGACGTTTCACGCCGTTCAATTGTTATGCCGGAAATAGTCGTGGATACGTTTCTCGCAACCGAACGTCATCGCGATCAAGGCCGTGCGGATCCACATGCCATTACGCATTTGGCGCCAATACATCGCGCGCGGATCACTGTCCACGGCGGTCGCGATTTCATCACGCCGCGGCAGCGGGTGCATGATGATGGCGCGGGGCGGCAGGAGCGCGAGCTCCTCCAGCCCGAACTTGAAGCGACGGGTGTCAATCGCCGCGCTCTCGCCCTTTGAGCGGTCCCACTCATCCTGAATGCGCGTCATGTAGACCGCGTCCGCCTCACGGATCGCCGCATGGAAATCATCGGTCCGCTCAAACTGCACGCCTTTCTGTTTGAGGATCGCAAGAACGTCCTCTCCGACCTGAAGCTGCTCGGGCGCCACAAAGATCTGACGGATGTTGGAATAATTGGTCAGCAGGTATGAGAGCGAACGCACCGTGCGGCCGCGCAGCAGGTCGCCACAAAAGACGACCGTCTTATCGCGCAGCCCACCGCCGCGCTCAAAGCTTCGCAACAGGGTGAAGATGTCAAGGAGCGCCTGAGTCGGATGCTGGTCTTGCCCTGATCCAGCATTAATGATCGGGATTGGACGGTCGGAATTCGAGAGCACCCAGGCCATGTGCTCCGCCAAGCCCTTTTCCGGCGTACGCATGATAATCAGATCGAAATACGAGCTGAAGGTGCGCACCGAATCCTCGCGTGACTCGCCTTTGAATTCGGACGAGATGGAGGTGTCGCGCACCTCGCCGGTCTGCACGCCCAAGATTTGGCAGGCCGAGACGAACGAGAGAAAGGTCCGCGAGCTGGGTTGGGAAAAATACAGCATGGCCCGCTTGTGCGTGACCTGCTGGCGCAGAAACTCAGCGCCGACACGGGTCTTGGCGATCGCACGGATCTCGTTCGCCAACACCGCGAGCTGGTCGAGCAGCACATAGTCGAACTGCTGCGCGAAAAGCGTGTGATACGGCGTACCGTCTGGCTGCATCAGATAAGGCGTCTTCTCTGTCAGCGGCAATGCGCTGAAGGTTTCCCATGCAATGTTCGCCAATCTTTTCGTCATATCACCTCCCGCTCCGTCCCAGCCATCACAGTGCGGACAGGTCGGCCATGGCCGACACGTACAGCGCCTTGATCGTGTGCATGCGGTTTTCAGCCTCGTCAAACACCTTGGAGAAAGGCGCCTCAAAAACCTCGTCCGTCACCTCCAGTGCTCCGCTTTCCGCCGTCACCGCAGTTTCGTGATCGTGAAAGGCCGGCAGGCAGTGCAAGAAGATCAATTTGCCGTCAGCATTACCTGTCGCCTTGACCAGATCCATGTTCACCTGGTAAGGGCGCAGCAGACGCATCCGGTTTTCCTTCTGCGCTTCCTCACCCATCGAGACCCACACGTCCGTATACAGCACGTTGGCACCGGCCACGCCCCGTTTGGGATCATGGACGACCTCGGCCGTCACGCCGTTGCGCGCCGCCACCTCGACCGCCTCCTTGACCAACACCGGATCGGGCGACAACTCGGGCGGCGTGCAGTTCACATAGTGGACACCGGCCTTGGCGCAACCGAGCATCAGCGAGTTCGCCACGTTGTTGCGACCGTCGCCCACATACGCCAACTTGACGCCCTTCAGCCTTCCGAAGTTCTCCTGGATCGTCATGAGGTCGGCGAGAATCTGCGTCGGATGGAAATCGTCTGTGAGACCGTTCCAAACCGGCACACCAGAATAACGCGCCAAAGTCTCGACCGTCTCCTGTGAGAAGCCGCGGAACAGGATGCCGTCGAAAATCCGCCCCAACACGCGGGCCGTATCCTTGACCGACTCCTTGGCCCCCAGATGGATGTCGTTCTTGGTCAGATACTCCGCAGAGCCGCCCTCATCACGGATCGCCACCGATGCGGAGTTGCGCGTGCGTGTCGAGCTTTTCTCAAAAATCAGCGCGACCTGACGACGTCTGAGCAGATCGCCGCGAATGCCCGCACGCCGCCGCGCCTTGAGCGCGATCGCCAGATCAATCAGATCCAGCATTTCCACATCCGTCAGATCCGCCAGCCTCAATAGCGAGCGTCCGTGTAGCTCTGGGGTCCATTTCAACATGTCGTCATCTCCAATCGGCTCCATTATAGGAGAGTCCCCCCCCGACACACAAGGCCGATAAGTCGATATCGCGCGGGATCGGTCAGTGGCAGGGGCATGCGGGTTTAGCGCGTGATGGATGTGAGGCACACCTGGGAACGCGGGGCTCCGTACCCGCTCCATAAGTCTGCGTGCGAGTCTGGCGCTAAACCGGGCGGTCTCGCCGAGACCGCCGCGGACGGCCCGGCGGTCCGAACCTGCCAAAAGCGGTTTTGCGTGACCATCATAACCACACGCCGCCCATTAGCACGACACGTTGTTGCGGGCGAGGACGCCCGCAACACTGGCTTCTGACGCGGAGCCTGTGATATCGCAAGCCTCCTCACAACGTTTGCACGGCAGCCTGATGCTTTGATATGGTCAAAGACAGTTCATACAATGTCCATCTTTACCCGTATGACTGGAGCGCGGCACCCGAGCAGCTCGATCTGCTGGAGGCCGACCGCAACGCGCCAGCCCCGTTAACCTTCGAACAGAAATTGTAACCAGGAGTCTTGCACATGCGCACAGATCTTTCACGTCGCTGTTTCATGTCTGCCGCCACGGCGGCGCTCGGAGCGATCCCCGTCGCCGCCACGCGCGCGGCGGCACCTGCGCCGGCGTCGGTCGGCACCTTCCGCTACGCGCTCAACACCGCCACGCTCCGCGGCTACAAGCTGTCGCTCCCAGAACAGATCGCCGTGACGGCCCAAGCCGGCTACAGCGGCATCGAACCGTGGGTTTCGGATATCGCCAAGGCCGTCGAAGAAGGGATCCAGTGCGCTGCGCTGAAAAGGCAGTGTGACAACGCAAGGTTGTCGGTGATTAGTGCGATCGGCTTCGCGGCATGGGCCGTGGACGATGACACCGCTCGCGCCAAGGGTATGGAACAGATGAAGCGGGACATGGATCTTGTCGCGCAGCTCGGCGGCACCCACATTGCGGCTTCTCCCGCCGGCGTCTTCAAAGCCGACGTCAAACTCGACCTAGACCGTGCTGCCGAGCGTTACCGTGCCGTCCTGGAGTTAGGGCGCAGTCTGGGCGTGATCCCGCAGCTTGAGTTCTGGGGTGCCTCTGCAAATCTCTCGCGTCTCGATCAATGCCTCTATGTCGCGGCGCGTGCCGGACATCCCGACGCCTGTGTGCTGGCGGACGCCTTCCACCTGTATCGCGGGGGCAGTGATGCGGCTTCGCTGCGGTTGCTGAGTCGCAGTGCGGCGCACTGTTTCCACATGAACGACTATCCCGCCCAGCCAGTGCGCGAAGCCCTCAAGGACAGCGACCGCGTCTGGCCGGGCGACGGGATCGCGCCCCTCACGGAGATCCTCGCGGCCCTTGAGGAAAACCGCGCAGGGGTCTGGCTTTCGGTTGAACTCTTCAACGCCACCTACTGGCAGCAACCGGCCGCCGAAACCGCGCGCACGGGCCTTGAAAAGATGAAAGCAGCGGTCGCCAAAATGCGTAAGGCCCGCGTCATCGGCTAACGACAGCGGGGAGGCGGCATTCCGTCGCCTCAACCGCCTTGTTGGGGATTGGTTTCATCCAAATCGCTGCCGCCATCGGGATCCCGAGACCGCCGCGGGCGCCTTGGCGGGGCGTCCCTACGAGCGGCGGGTGTCTCACGGCGCGCGTTGCTGCGCGTAGAAATCGAGCAGCGCGCGCAGATTGACCCGCGTGTAGGGTTCGTCGCAGGCCGGCGTTTTCTTGCCGGCATCCGAGAACCACATGTCGAGCGTTTCCGGCATAAAGATGGCATTGTGCAGGTTCGAGCGCATGGCCACCGGCCGCTTGATGATCTCGATCATCACTTCCGGCGTGATCTTGCCGAAGTGCGCGTGGAGCCTTTCGGAGAGGGCCTTGGCGCGGCCGCCGGCCGAGAACATCACGGTGTCTTTGGGCACAGTCGGCAAGTGCTCATCCTGCTGACCGGGCTCCAGCACCTGTAGCGCACCAGGCGTGGCATAGACACCGACCATATTGCGCGAAGCATCGCTGATCACGTAATAGTACTCGCAGGTGCGTGGCACGGTACGCATGATCGTGAGTGCCTGCTCAACCGTCTCGGCGCGCTCCGCGATCTCACGCATCAGGAAGGTCATCGGCATCCCGTCCCAATCCCCCTCGCCCTTGCCGCCCATCTCACCGATCGCCAGCCCTTTGGCGTTCATCGCCGTGACCGTCCCTAGAAACCCGGCATATCCCACCGACATCCACGGAATGCCCCCCTCGGGGACGAACACCTGCAACACGGTGTATTTCTGCAGGTTGATGTCACGCATGTAATCCAGCACACGCGCATGCACCACACGGCCATCGGCACTCGCCGAGTTGCGCACCGCCACCCCACTGCAGTGGAAGAGTTCCGGAAAGAAATTGCCGCTGATCGCCGCCCGCTCCGCGATGCCGGCCGCGGTCGCCATCGCGCGGCATTCGCGCAGAAATCGCTCGGGCGTATGCGGCGCAGCACGACGGTGAATCTCATCGATCCGGTCATAGAACCAATCGCCCTTCTGAACGGCGAGTCCCGCACCGACCAGCGCCATCGTGCGCGGCATCACATTCGGCACCAGCTCGGCGAGGAGGCGACCGTGCGCACGGCCCATCTGCTCGGGCGTACCGCTCACGATCAGCACCCGCTTGCCGTTCACCTGACCCAGCAGGCCCTGACCGTCCGGATCGCGCGCAACGACCTGCATCACATCCTGCGCGTGCACCGCCGCGCAGCCGGTCAGGGCCGCCGCCGCAACGATCACCGTCCAAAAAACCGTCTGCCGCTTCATTCCGTAGCCTCCACCGCGAATTCAAACACCGCCGCGAACATCCGCAGCACATCCTCCTGCAACACCGCCTGGCGCGGCAGGTCAGGCGGCGGGTCAAACAGGGCGTCATCCGTGACGGCGTTCAGGCGCCAATGGCTTAAACGCGCCGTACCCGCCACGTCGCCAAACGCCCAGGAGGCGTTCAACGGCGTACCGTCAGGGCTGAAGGTCAGCTCAAGCCGACCGCGCGCCTTCTTGTGATTCACGTTGACCTCGACCAGGCGCTCCCCGTTCGAGCGCTTCAGCTCGCCCAGCGTATAGTACTGCTTGAGCGCTTCGGGCGCGAAGGCGGCGGCCGCAAGCGCGCCCGCCGCCACTTTCATTTTCATCAGCCGTTGCGGCTGGATCAACGACGCGGCAGTCAGGCCAGTGCGGCTGGCCTCGGTACCACAAAAGACCCGCTTACCCGCCCCAATCAGCCACGGAAACTCCCCCTGCCCCAAACCGGCTTTGCCGATTTCGGGAAAGGTGCCTGTCAGTTTGAAGCGCCCACGCGTACCGCGCAGGAAATCGAACGCGGCGGCATAGCGTTTGCCGTCAACCGTCACCTCCGCCGCCCCGCCCACCATGTGCGCACGGTCCTCGACCGGTTCGCCGCACAGCAACGCGGATAGACCGGATAGAAACCCTCCCACCAGTTCGGAAGCGCTTTTCTCGCCATTCGTCTGGGGCGGTTGCCATGTTACGGGCACGTCTTGTCCAAAGAATGTGACGACTTCCTCCATGATTTGCGGAAAGCTGGCCATCGCCGAATAGTGATCCATGCCTTTCAGCCAGGTGACACGATCCGCGCACCCGGCGGCCTCCGCCAGCCGACGGCTGCACGCTGGCGGCACCACCTGATCCAGTTCGGCGCAGGTCATACGCAGGCGGTCGTCCTGCGCCAAGCGCCTGAGCCCGTCCCGCGCACGGATGGGATCAAGCCGATCCAGGCAGTCGAACACGCGCTGACGCGCATCCGGCGGCAACTGCTCGATAAACGCGCGCAACTTGCGCGTCTCATGCGCCGTCATGACAATCTGACGCACGTCGCCCCCCCCCAACATGAGAAATGCCTTGTAGATACGCGGCTCGATGCCGCAGACACTGGCCGATTGAATGGCCCCCATACTGACACCCGTGACCCCGACACGCGCCGGATTCACTTCTGGCAAACTCTGCATGATGTCCACCGCACGGCGGGCGTCCTGCAAGCCCTGCTCCAGGCCGCGCACAAAGATCTCTGCGTTCGAGACCAAAATCGCCTTGCCCTCTGATCCGCCGCGTTCGGCGTAATAGGGCTGTTTAAAAAACATCGCGGGCACCCCGTTCTGCGCCAGCCGCGCACAGAGCATGCGCTCCAAATCAAAACTGCCGTGAAAGATGTGCAGACAGACCACCGCTGGAAAAGTGCGGTCACAGCTCATGCCCAGCGGCAGGTAAAGTTCGGCAGGCACCGTGTTGTTCGGCTCGAAGTCGGTCACTTCCGGCGACGGATAAATGACGTCATATCGCTCATGCCGATGGTTGCGCTCCCGTAACAGCCGCGTATAGACGAACGCCCGGCCATCGAAACTGTCCCGGGCCGACACCTCGACACGTTCCTGTTGCTGGGGTTGCGCGGCGGGCTGTGCGCACACGATCCCGGCGACCATCAGGGCCGACACAAGTCTTCTCATCATGCTACCGTTCTCTCCTTTCATCCCCATTCCTCTGTGCGGCCGCCTCAGCCATTCTGTATTGCCTGCGGAAAAACGCGGTCCACTCACTCAACACATCCAGGCGTGACTGCCGCGCATAATAAGCCAATGCACTGTTCCAGTCCAGCGGAACCGGCGTGTCGGGCATCGCCTCCAACAGGCACATGGCCTCGGGATTGCCCGCCGGCCCTCCGTTTTTCAAGATCGTCTGCCAGGCGCGGCGGAGTTCATCGCCGGCATCCAGACACATGGCGCGAATCAGATCACGCTGAATACCGAAGTGACGACCGGTCCAGCGCGCCTCATAGTGAAAAGCCTCGCCCAGTCGATAGGCGTCGACCTCCGGTTGCCACAGAGGGTCTGAGAGATGTGGCCGATGCCCCTCCTGTGCCGCCTGCAACAGGGGATCGGCCGATGGATAGAAATCGCGGCGGATCGGCAGACGGCGCAGCGCGTACCGAACTGGCCCGCCGGGTTCGCCGACACGGTAATTCCAAAGTTTCTGACCCTCTTCTCCCAGCAAATACTCGATAAAACGCACCGCCAGCGCACGATGCGGTGCCCCCCGCAGCAGGCTGACCGGATCGGCCGTCACGCTCGAGCCGCCGACCGGCGTCACATAAGTCATGACCGGCGCGCGTCCAGGCGGCGTGGAGAGTTCCGACTGAAGCCGTCCGTAGAAGTCAATCACGATGCCGGCTGCCGCCGCCCCCATCCCCACGTCATTCGGAACCTTGCCGGCCGCATCCGTGACGTAGCGCGCGTTGGCGCCGATACGCCGCACCAGATTGACGCCCGCCAGCCACCCCTGCTCCACCGCCTCCTGATAGGCGGGCGGCACGCCAGCCGGCACACCGTGAGTCAAGGCCGTCGCCTGCGCGAAAAGCGCTTCGTAACGCTGAACCTGCTCGCGGGTGAACCCGGCTTCCGCCACGTACTGCGCACAACGGGCGTGTATCATCATCTCGTACGCTTTGGCCACACTGCCGCTCTTGGTGGGGTCTGCCAGTCCCAAATGGCCGGCATACCGCGCATCCGCGAGATCCTCCCATGCTTCAGGCGGACGTTCGATACCCAGGTCGGCGAGGCGATCCCTGTTGTAGCAAATGCCGAAGGCGCTCAGCACACAGCCGTAGTAGGCACTCCCGCACCATACCTCGCCGTTCATGGCCGTAGGGATCAACACGTTCCCGGCGGCATCCTTGAAAAGCCCCACCGGCGGCCCCGCCGTGCCCCATGCCGCCACGGTCAGACCCTGCCGCTCCGCCTTCGCGTGATCAAAGACCCCACCGCCGAAAAAGAGATCCATGCGGCAGGTCACCTCGTCCGGCGCATCGCTCGCGCGAAAGGCCTGCCACAGCGCCCACCGATCCTCGTCATCCGGCCGACTGGCAGACAACACCACCTGAGCACCGTCCGCCGGCCAAGCCACACCCTGCGCCTTGAAAAAACGGCGGGCCGAAGCCGCATACTCCGAGGCCAGGTAACGCATAATCTCCGTCGTACCGCCAATCACCCGCCAGTCGACACGGACAGGAGAACCGTAATGCGCCCGGTGCCAACGCGAGAATCCCTCTCCAAACTCGTGACGGATCGCCTCATTGTGCGGCGTGACGATGATCAACTCGGCATCGCCCGGGCGCCACTCCCCACCCCCCGGCATGCGCCGGAAAAGGAAGGGCAGCACGACAACCGTCACCGCCAATAACATCGCCCAAAACCACTTCATTGCGAGCAGTATATCAAAATCCACCGTTCTGCCATAGACTCTGTGGGAATCTGTGTCATCTGTGCCATCTGTGGAGAGTGATGGGCCAGCGACAGGGGTCATGCGAATTGAGCGCGTGCTGTGACCCGCGCCCCAGACTCGCTCTTACGCTTTTCGACAGAAACGCCAACCGCAAGACTTGCGCTTTGACGCACAGAATTGAATCCGTTAAAATGACGTTTCATGCCACATAGAATTCTTTCTTTACAACAGGCCGCGCGCCATATCCGCATCCCGGAGCGCGAGCTGTTTCATCTGGTACAGCGCGACGAGATTCCCTTCCTCCGCCAGGGCGACGACGTGGTTTTTGAGCACCGCGTTCTCGACGACTGGGCGCAGCGCCGGATTCTGGGTCTTCCCAGTCGCATGCTCTCGGAGCAGCATCGCCAGGAGACTGTGAGCCGTGCCGGCAAGGATTCGTCCGACATCCTCATCGAACGCCTTTGCCGGCCCGAATGGATCCATCCGGCCCTGTCGGCGAAAACCAAACCGGGTGTCATCCGCGACATGGTTGACCTCGCTGTCACCACCGGTCTGCTCTACGATGACGCCGCCCTGCATCGCGAGATTGAGGAGCGCGAGAGTGCCGGCTCCACCGCGATCGGCGGCGGTGCCGCCTTTCTGCACGCGCGTTACCACGATCCCTACTACGCCGCCGACTCGTTTGTGGTGCTCGGCAAGGCCATGCAGCAGATCTTCTACGGGGCCCAGGACGGTGCCCCGACCGATCTTTTCTTCTTGATCTGCTGCACCGACGATGCCTTGCACCTGCACGTTCTGGCCCGGCTCTGCATGATGGCGCATGGCACCATGCTGCTTTCCGACCTGCGCGCCGCCACGACGGGCGACGAGATGTACCAGACACTGCGACATGCTGAACTCGATCTGTTGAAAGCCATGTGATCCCGTGCTGTGCATGCGACACAGACTGTGGACACCGAATCACCCACCCGATGTAGCCGCCGACAACCCCACACTGACCATGTGAAGACCTGACAATACGCACCCGACAGGAGTCTCCTATGCTGATATGTGCTCTCGCGACCTCACGCCTGACAAGAATGCTGCGCGGCACCATATGGGCCTGTGCGACCGTCGCCCTTACGGCCGCCTCGCAAACCCCGCGTGATTTCGCGATCGACCTACATGCGACGGTTTCCGAAACCGCGCCTTGCATCACTCTCTCCTGGTCGTTGCGTCAGGCCGCGAAGATCTCCTCCCAGACGATCCATCGCCGCGTCAAAAACGCCGTCGGACTGCCGTGGGAACTTCTCGCAACCCTGGCCACCGACGCCACCTCCTTTGCCGACAGCAGCGCCGTGCCGGGCGTCGAATATGAGTACTGGTTGCAACGTTCCTTCTCGGGCCTCTCGCCCTCTCCGGCCGTCGGCTATCTCAGCGCCGGCGTGAAGGTGCCGGAAGTCCATCAGCGTGGCATCCTGTTGCTGGTGATCGACAACACTTTCGTTGCCCCGCTGGCGCCGGAGATCGCACAGCTCTCGGCCGACCTCGCCGCCGACGGTTGGACGCTGCAGCCTATCGTTGCCCCGCGCACCGGCACGCCCGCCGCCGTCAAGGCGCTGATCCAAGCGGCCTATGCCGCCGATCCCGCACAGGTCAAGATGGTCTACCTGCTGGGTCACGTGCCGGTCCCCTATTCCGGCAACATCGCGCCAGACGGGCATAGCGACCACGTCGGAGCCTGGCCCGCCGACGGTTATTATGCCGACATGGACGGCATCTGGACCGACACCACCGTCAACAACACCAGTGCCTCGCGATCGGCCAATAACAACATTCCCGGCGACGGAAAGTTTGACCAAAACGATCTCCCCAGCGCCACGGAGCTCATGATTGGACGCGTTGATCTGCACAGCATGACCCGTGCCCCCTCCGCTGCCGCCACCGAGTTGATCTTGCTACGACGTTACCTGCGCAAGGCGCACGACTACCGTCACAAACAGGGCGCGTATGCTGCCATTCCGCGACGCAGCCTGATCCGCGACGGATTCGGCTATTTCAGCGGCGAGGCCTTCGCCATCAACGGCTGGAGCTGGGCTTTCACGACCGTCGGGCCGACAGTCGACGAGGCTCCGAGCGGCCAGTGGTTTTCGGCCTCCTATGCGGGCGGCAAGGACTACCTCGTTGCCTACGGCAACGGCGGCGGAAGCTATGAGAGCTCGAGTACGGTCGGCACATCCACGGACTTCGGCCTGCGTCCCAGCCGCGCGGTGTTCACCAGCCTTTTTGGCAGTTACTTCGGCGACTGGGACGCCAACAACGACTTGCTGCGCGCACCGTTGGCGGGTAACGCCACCGGCGACTCGCTCGGTCTGACCTGCTTCTGGGGTGGGCGCCCCAACCGTTTTATGCATCACCTTGGCATGGGTGAAACCTTCGGCTTCGCGACCCTTGTCTCGCATAACTCCAGCTTCTGGAGTGCCCGTTATCAGCCTGGCACCTATGCCGGTGCGCATTGCGGCCTGATGGGCGATCCCGCCCTGCGCCTGCATGTTGTGGAGCCGCCGCGACACCTGCGTGCCACCAGTGCCAACTCACAGGTCATCCTCACATGGAATGCCTCGTCTGAATCCGACGTCCAGGGCTATCACGTCTACCGGGCGTCTACGCCCACCGGGCCCTTCTCCCGATTGACCGAAGACCCCGTGGCCGTCACCACGTTCACTGACTCCAACGTGATCTCCGGCCAGACCTACACCTACCTTGTCCGTACACTGAAACTCGAAGCCGTGCCTGGCGGTTCCTACTATAACCTCAGCGTCGGCTCTGCGCTGACATTGACCGCGCGATCCGCCTCCAGCGCCATTCCCTCCAACCCCACGGCACTGACCGTCGCGCAGAGTAGTGCCACACAAGCGACGCTCACGTGGACCGACACGTCCGCGAACGAAACCGGTTTTCGCATTGAGCGCCGCGTCGATGCCGCAAGCACCTTCACGCTGCTCGCGACGGTCGCCGCCAACACCACGGGATACACCGACCTCGGCCCTTTCACGCACGGCAGCACGTATGCTTATCGCGTGATCGCCACGAACGCCGCCGGCAACTCGGCCGCTTCGTCCGAAGCCTCGTTCGATGCGATCGCCGGGCACTTCACCTTACCCGTCACCCGGCTGAAGGTCAACAAGAGCGCCATCAACGCCGTGATCAACGTCGAACGCTTCGGCGGAATCAACGGCGCTTGCTCGGTGAACTACGCCACCGCCAACACCTCGGCACAGGCCGGCACGCATTATTTGTCGACAAGCGGCACGCTCACCTGGGCGGACGGCACGACCGGCGCCAGGGCGATCACCGTGCCTGTGGTCAACACCTCAACACCGCAGCCTGCGCGCCAGTTCACCCTCACGCTGAGCGGCAACTCCGCCGGGACCGGCTTGACCGCCAGCCAAAAAGCCTCGGTCCTGATCGAAGACCCGACCGCCACGCTCGGGGCGCCGTGGAGCCAGGCGACCGTTGGAAGCGTCACCGACTCCTCTCCCGCCGTGTTGATCGACGGCACCCTCAGCAGCACCGTGATCGGCGGCTCGGGGGTCACATCCGGCACCAGCGACGGCGGACGCTTCATCTATCAGAGCCGCAACGGTGACGGCAGCATCACGGCCTATTTCCCGGCCGGCATCCCGAACGACGCCAACGCGCGGATTGGCGTCATGATCCGCGCATCAACCGCCAACAACGCCGTTAGCGCGGCGGCGGTCGCCGGCGCCACCAGTGCCTTCGGCACCAAGCTGGCCTACCGCGCCACGACCGGCGGCAGCGCGACGGCCATCCCATCCAGTGCAAACGGCCTCTATCTGGGATGCTGGCTGCGGCTCACCCGTGCTGGCTCGCTCTTCACCGCCGAAGCGTCGAAAGATGGGGCCGCCTGGACCGTGCTCGGCACCGCCACGCTCAGCAGCATGCCCGCCACTGCGTTGTGGGGTATGTTCCACCTCTCCTCCAACAACAACGATTTTCACCTCGCCTCTGCCTCGTCTATCGCTTTCGCGGATCTGCCACTGCCTTCGCCCCCCTCCAACCTGGTCGCAAGCGCTTCCACGCCGACTGCCGTCACGCTGACCTGGACGAGCGTACCCGGTGCGTCCGGTTATGTGATCGAACGCATGACGGAAGGCGGGGGCTTTACTCTGCTCGCCGATATCGCGACGGCCACCGGTGCGAACCAAACCTATATCGACACCGGGTTCAGCGCGGATACTGCTGTGGCCTATCGCGTGCGCGCCTATAACGGCTCGGGCAGCAGTGCTTTCAGCGCACCGGTCACCGTGACCACCCCACCGCCCTATCTCATGGTCGCCGTCACGACCGCTGACACGGGCGGTGCCGACGCGACCTTGCAACGCGACATGCCTTCAACCCCGCTCGGCAACAATGCCGTGATCTCGGTAGCTGGCTACTACTATGACGATGGCATTTCGTGGTCCGTCTTGGACAGCGCCTGTAAGAGCTATCTGCGATTCGATCTAACGGGACTCCCGACTCCGGTCAGTGCGCAGTTGGCCATGACCTTTGCCGACGCCCGGCTGTTTGAGCAGTATGGATACTTTGACATCAACGCTGATCTGCTCGCCGATACATCCGACACGTGGAGCGAATCCGCCATCACATGGAACAACGCCCCGCAGAACGCCGTCAACTCCTACGGATTCACCGGAACCGTGCGTTACCTCGGCAATATGTACGAAGAACGGCTGCCCGCCGCCGGCGAGATCGTCCGGATGCCTCTGGATGTCGCCACACTTTTCAACAACCGTGGTGCCGACAACCGCGTCACACTCGGATTGTATCAGTATTACGGCGCCAGCACCGACTGGGCATCGCGCGAACATGCGACGTTCGCCCCGCCCGCGATCGAGTTCGCCTGCGTGAATCCGGCCCCGCTGCGGCCCGGGTTCCTGACCGCCACACCGGGCCGTCTTTTCAGCATCCGACTTGACTGGGCCGATCTCGCCACCAACGAAACCAGCTATGCGCTGGAACGCAGCGTGAACGGTGGAGCTTTCCTGTTGTTTCAGACGCTGCCGGCAGGCACAACGAACTTCATTGATGACACCACTCAGCCTGACACGGCCTACGCCTACCGCGTGCGCGCCGTGAACGCCGCCGGACCGTCCGCTTGGTCGTCGGTCGCCACGCTCGCGACGCCCGGTGACTTTCAAGCCTGGGGCACCGTCTGGGATAGCGGCGGACTGGTCAATTATTTCTCATGGCATCTTAACTGGGATCTCGACCAGACGCCACCGTTCGACGGCACCATGCCGCTGAACTTCGCTTCCAGCGGCACCGTTGCCCAGGTCAACACCGAGGCGCGCGCCAGCGGCATTAGCTTGCACAGCAAAGACCCCTTCACGTTGCAGGACAGCAGCAACGGCTCGCTGATTATCGGCGCAGGCGGCATCCGCGCCTTCAACCCCAACAGTCACACAGCGATTGCCTACACCATTGAATCCGACATCACACTCGCAGCCGACCAGACCTGGGGTGTGACCAACAACAACGGCGCAGGACTCACCACCCTGATCGTCACCGGGCCGGTTCAAGATGGCGACGCGACTTTCGGTTTCACCAAGACCGGCGACGGGTGTCTGGTTCTTGCCGGTGCCAACACCTACGACGGTGTCACGCGGATCACCGACGGCCTCGTGAAAATACAGCATAATCACGCCCTCGGCAGCGCGGTCGGCGGCACATGGGTGGAGGGGGCCGCATGGCTCGAACTCGGCGGCGGACTTTCCTTATCCGAACCGCTGACGCTCAATGGCAACTCGCCGGATGGCACGTTGCGAGTTGTCGCCGGCACGAATCTTTTGAGTGGTCCACTCACTTCCTCAGAGACCTCCCCGTTGCGCGTGCTGAACGGCAGCCGCCTCACACTCACAGGCGGCGTAACAGCCTCATCCGGGCTCACACTGGAGCCTGACCCCGACGCAACGCTTGCGGTCGCCGGCGCTCCTCTCGTCGCCAACACTTCAGCCAAAATCATCGCGCAAGGTGGCGGTACCGTCGTCTTCGGCGCTGCCAGCAACCGCTGGGACACCCTGGAAATCGCCGGCACAACCGTGCGAACCGACGTCAGCCATGCCTTCCCTCCAAACTCCATCATCTTGATGGGTCGGAGTGGAGAACTCAACGCCACGCTGGATCTGAACGGGTGCGACCAGACGGTCGCGCAGCTCAAACGCGGCCCGACCGCGTCCGGCACGCGTATCGTGACCAGTCCTGTGCCCGCCACGATGACCATCAACTACAATGGCTCACCGACGATCTATTATGATGGCGCTTTCAACGGCGCTGTCAACGTGACGAAAACCGGCAGCGGCACACTTTATCTGACATCGACCAACCACAACACGACCGGCGACTTCTCAGTCCTCGGTGGGGTGCTCCGTTTTTACGCGACGCCCGTCATCGCCGACACCGCCCGCCTCAGCATCAGCTCGCCCGGCAGACTTCAGCTTCCGGCAGGTTATGTCGAAACGGTCGGTGAACTGGTTATCGACGGCGGACGCAAGTGGCAGGGCACCTGGGGCTCTTCGAGCAGCCCAGCCGACAACAAAGACGACGACCACTTCGCAGGCGAAGGCATGGTGCTGGTTCCATCCGGCCACAGCTCAGCCTGGGACGGCGGCGCATCCACGCCGGACATCAACGCGCCGTTCAACTGGGACTATGACGATCTGCCCGCCCTCTACGACGGGTCGCGGACGCTGACCTTCGGTGTGGGCGGCCATCTGGCGGTGGTGAACACGGATGTCCATTTCCGCGGCATCCTGCTCAACCGCGCCGCCGATTTCACGTTCGCACCCGGCGGCGGCACGCTGACGCTTGGCGCGGACGGCCTCTGCGCCGCCCTGCCCGGCGATATTCCCTACACCTACACGGTCGGGGCACCGCTCGTGATGGCCGCACCCCAACTCTGGTGCGTGACCAACGCCGGCACAGCGCAGACCACCGTCCTCGTCACCGGCACACTCTCCGACGGTGGGGCCGGATTCCCTCTGGAAAAGGAAGGCGACGGCACCTTGGTGCTGGCCGGTGACAACCGTAATTACGAAGGTTCGATCATCGTGCGCTCCAACAGCGTGCTGCGCGTCGCGCATGCGTACGGACTGGGCAGTGCCAGCACGCCAACCCGCGTTCAGGCCGGCGGCCGGCTTGAAGTGGGCGGGAACGCGGCAGTGGCAGAGCCTGTGATTCTTGAAGGCCCGGACAGCGTTCTCTGTGGTGTCAGCGGCAGCAACCTTTGGAGTGGGCCGATCACGCAAAGCTCACCCGCGCGCATCCTCGCTAAAGACGGTGGCACGCTGCTGTTCGCCGCGCCGCCATCCCCGAGCTACGATCTATACCTCTCACCCGAGACGGGAGCCTGCGTGGCGCTTGTTGACCGGCCGCAGCTTCTGGGCACGCGGAAACTCTGTGCCCACGGCGCCGGCACCGTCGCCATCGCCGTCAGCGGCAACACCTGGAATACGCTGGAGATCGGCGGAACGACCGTGCGGCTCGATGTGCCCGGCGCGTTACCCGCATCCGGCATCGTCACTCTGGGCATAACCAACAATCTGAACGGCACGTTGGATCTGAACGGCAACGATCAGACGGTCGCGCAGATCAAGCGCGGCCTGACAACGTCGGGGGTTCGTACCGTGACCAGTGCCGCGCCCGCCACGCTGACAGTCAATCAAAGCAGCAGCACCTACTATTGCGACGCCAGTCTCCAAGGGGCAGTCAGTCTCGTCAAGGCCGGTGCGGGAACACTCCACCTGCTGGGCACCAACAGCACCTTCACCGGCACCGTCACCGTTCAGGCCGGCACGCTGCAGGTCAACGCGACCTCCAGCTTGGGCAACAGCACACGCGTGACAATCTCCGGCGGTGTCTTGCGGCTGGGCAACAACGACAGCATTCCGGACGACGCCGATCTGATCCTGGCGGCCAGCGGCGCCAGGCTGCAGTTGGATGCCGCCGGTGAGGAAACCGTGCGCACGCTGCGGATCGGCTCTACCTTAATGCGGCGCGGCACCTACAGCGCGAATGCCGCGAGCGGTGCGCAGGTGATTGACACCCAACGCTTTGCCGGCACCGGTGTCCTGCGCGTGTTGCGCGGCACCGAATCGGTCATCACCCTGCGTTAACGGAGCTTGACGTTTCATGACGGTGCTTCACGGCGTGATTTGGGGCGGGCCATCGCTCGCTCATCACTGCCGTGCCGGGTGGGCAGTCTGGCGACAATGCCGCCGGCGATCTGGCCGGTCCGAGAGGCATCGCTTTCGGCCTTGGCCGCCATTGCCCTCACCAGCGCGTCGCGCCGCGCCAACACCGCATCCAGCCGGGTCATCTGCGCTTGCAGCGCCGGCCCCAGCATCCAGGTGTTCACCGGCTGGTTGAGAGAGCCTGAGCCGCTGATGATACCGTTGACGACAAACTCGCCCCCGCAGGGCCGGTACAATGACAAACTGCCAATTATGCCGCAGTCCGGATTTGTAATCGGTTCTGACGCGCGGCCCCATAACCGCGCTTCTCCCGGTTCACGGGCACCTTCAGGCGCCTCTCGATCTACGCGATGAGGCTGGCGGGGATGCGGGCCGCAGCACGTTTTGCGTTGAAGGAAATTCGCACCATTTTCCGCTTTAAGTCGGAAACGAATTTGAGATAGGATTATATGTAAGATTTCATCATTTAGTTATCAGACAAGGAGTGAACCATGAAACAAACCCCACCGCGTTTCGCAGGTTTGGCCATTCTGTGTGTAACGATGCTCAGCACAGTCGCGCCATGCACGTCGCATGCGGGCGTGTACGACGACGCTGCCGCCTGGTGGCATTTCGACTACGACCCTGATTATAATCCCGATGCCGTGAATGTCGCGACAGCGGACGACATTCGCGACCAGCGGGCTTGGGGTTCGGCCTCAACGAAGGGGGCAGGCGGACGACACGCAAGCGGCGTGCGCGGCGTACTTGGCGGCCCGCTCTGGACCCATGCGCCTGTCGTCTGTCCCGCAGGTGGCCGGCGTTACGGTGCCCTCAGTCTCCGTTTCCAGCAGGAAACCAATGAATTGGGGCAAGTCTGCCCAGACTCCATCAAGATCGATAATTTTCGCCTCACCGGTTCGTCCGCGATCGTCACCCGTTTTCTTTGGGACGGGATCACGTACAGCAGCAGTTACCCCGGCTGGATCTACAATAACTCGCTGGAATGGAACACCTCTCGTGGCTGGATGTTCGGTGTGCGTCATGACGGCGGCATCAACCGCCTCGGCATGTACGTGGGACAGACTCCTTTTTACTTGGGCAGTTCCTCGAACATCATCACCGGCAAATGGTACGACGCCGCAGCCGTAATCACCGACAATGGCCCCGACAACACAGACACGGTCGAGCTTTTCCTCTGGCCCGAGGGTGAAACGCTCCAGTATCAAAAATTCACGACCTCAGCCGTCACCAATTCGGCCGGCGGATCGGGTGCGGTGATCGGCTCGGAGTCGTTTCAGGACGGTTACAGTTCCCCGACCAACAGCAATTCCGGCAAGAGTTTCAAAGGCCTCGTGAACCATATCGCCGTCTGGGACCGTGCGCTCTTCTATGAGGAGGTCCTAGAGGCCTTCTGCTATCCGCAACCACTGGCACAGGTCGGCATACGCAACGGCTCGGCCACAGATATGCGTTTGGAAACCGAGGCCGATCCCGTGTTCACCCCCGACGATCCCTGGCATACCGTGCCGCGCGCGCTCCGCGAGGCGTACCCAGACCTGACGATGAAGATCCCGCTCACGGCTGAGCAGGCGAATCTCAATCTGGTCTTCCACATCAGGACGCTTGACACTTCGCCTGCGGGACAGAAAGCCCAGTTACGCTTCGCCGTCAACGCCACAACCAATCATCCTATCCGGATCGGCGCGAATCAGGACTTCTTCTGGTCGGTCCCCAAGAGTCAGCTCGTCACCGGCACCAACACCTTCACGCTGAGTTATGCGGAGGGTCCCGCCAACTGGATCTCTTTTGACTGGATGGAGCTGGGCGGCGCATGGCAGGTCGGAATCGACAACAACAGTGCCGCAGAATTCATAATGGAAAGCCAGGCCGGCGATCACTTCTACATCACCGATCCGGTCTGGACGCATCTGGAGCGCGCGATCGTCCGGGGGACGGACACCAACACCGTGCTTCACTTCGTGTTGTCTCCTGAGATGGCGTCGAATGTCACCTTCTCCTACACCACGCGCATCGTCCAGCAGGGATGCTCTGAAGGCACCCAACCCGAACCGCCCTATCCCTTCAGTATCGGCGTGAACGGGCGCATCCTGTACCAGTCCACCACCGGCGTGCCCAACAACACGCTCATCACCATCCCGTTCGCGCCTGATGACCTGCGGGCCGGCGAGAACGAGATCAACCTGATGTTCAACAGTACCAACGGTTGGCTGCAGTTCGATTTCCACCGGTTGGACACACAGCCGTGGAAACTGCCCCACCCACCCGGATCATTTATCTACCTGCGATAGCCGATCGCCAGCGAAGGCTTGCTCCCGCAACTCCGTTCCACTATGATACCGCCATTCTACAAAACGTGGTACGGATGATGCTTGCAGGAGGCGGGCGTCCTCCTGAATGGTAATCGCATGGCAGGCCCTTATCTCAGTCTCAGCCAGCAGCAGCGTCAGGTGATGACGCTTGCGCCGCAACTGCGCCAGTCACTGGAGATGCTCCAGATGCCGGTCATGGAGTTGCGTGCCGCGATCCTGAAAGAGATGGCCGTCAACCCGACGATCGACGATCTCAAAGACCCCGCCGAAACCTTGCTGTCGACCGCCCAGCCGGATGCGCCGCAGGAGCACGTCACCGATGAGGGGCTCGACTTCAACCCCGACGTGGACGCGATTCTGAAGCAGGACGACGAGTGGCGCGACTATTTCCTGCAGGGCATGGAAAACGCGCCGTCGTCCGAGGACGCCGAAGAAAAACGGCAGTACCTCTTCGATTCCGTACGCCAGAAGATCTCGCTGCAGGATCACCTGTTGGAACAGCTCGCCCTGACTGACCTCACGCCCGAGAACCGCGAGCTGGCTGTGATGCTGATCGGCAACATCAATGATGACGGCTACTTCACCGGCAGCCTGCCGGACATCATGATGATCACCGGCCGCAGTGAGCGCGAAGTCGTCGGGGTGCTCAAGGTGATCCAGTCCTTCGACCCGCCCGGCGTCGGCGCACGCACGCTGCGCGAATGCCTCCTGCAACAGCTCGATCTCGTGGAAGATTCACCATGGGAGGATGAGGCGCGCCTGCTGATCGACAAATATCTGGAGAAGCTCGGCGCGCACGATGAAAAATTTCTCTGCAAGGCACTCTCCCTGAACCGCGACGAGCTGGCGCACGTGATCGCGCTGGTGCGCAGCCTCAATCCCCGTCCGGGACGCTCCTTTGAAAGCGAGACGACGGAATACGTCGAGCCGGAAGTCTTTGTGGTCTGGGAAAAGGGACGCTTTGTGGCGCGGGTCGACAACGGCCAACTGCCGCACATCCGCATCAGCACGCAGTACCGCAAGCTGCTGGAGGACAAAAACGTTTCGGCCGAGACAAAATCCTACATCCGCGAGCGGATCAGGGCCGGCGCGTTTTTGATCCGCAGCATCTATCAGCGCCAGGAAACCATCCGCAAGATCGCGCAGGAGATTGTCGACGCCCAGACCGATTTCCTACGCAAGGGGGTCGAGGCGCTCCGCCCCATGACCATGGCCGAAGTCGCCAAGAAAGTGGGCGTGCATGAAACCACGGTCAGCCGCACCGTCGCCAACAAATACATGCGCACGCCGATCGGCCTGTTTGAGATGAAGTACTTCTTCACGCCCGGCTTGAAAGGCAAGGACGGCGTGGCAGTCTCCAACAAGTCGGTGCAGGATCAGATCCTGCGCCTCGTGCAAAACGAGGATCCGACAGCACCACTTTCCGATCAGGCGATCGAGGAGAAGCTGGCCGCGCAGGGCATCACCGTCGCACGCCGCACCATCGCCAAATACCGCGGCATCCTCAAGATTCCTCCCTCACACGAACGCCGCCGCACGTAAGCGGATTGCGGCCAACAAACCTTATAAGATCAAGGGCGGACGCCTCGGCGAGGCGTCCCTACCAGGAGAGGTCTGGCAGCTTGAAGACCGGCGAATTCTCTTCAGCCGCCGCCAGCCTTTCGGGGGCCGGAAATCCGTAACGCTCGCGCAGTCGCCCCACCGCCGCGTCGAGAAATGACTCGGGCGTGGATGCGCCACTCGTCAGCCCGACCTCCTCCGCGCGCTCCAGGCCGAGTCCGTCCATTTGCTCTAGCGTGCTGACCAGTTCCGCCACGGCTCCGGCGGCCCGGGCGGTCTCAACCAGCCGCTGGCTGTTCGAGCTGTTGGCAGAGCCCAGCACCAGCACACGCGCGCAGCAGCCTGCCAACATTCTCACCGCCTGCTGACGGTTACGCGTGGCGTAACAGACATCCGTTGCGGACGGCAGACGCAGATCCGGAAAGCGCCTGCGCAAAACCGCCATCACGGCCTCCACCTGCTCGTCACCCAACGTCGTCTGCGTCACCACCGCCACGGGCACGCCCGGCGGCACCGCCAGCGCTTCCGCCTCAGCCGCGCTCTCGACGATCTGCACACGGTCCGGCGCTTCGCCGGCCACCCCGATCACCTCTTCGTGCCGACGATGGCCAATACAGATCACGCAGGCGCCCTGCGCCGCAAAGCGTCGCACCTCGGCGTGCACCTTGGACACAAACGGGCAGGTCGCGTCGATCACGCGCAGGTGTCTGGCCGCCGCGCGCGCCGCCACGGTCGGCGCCACGCCATGCGCCGAGAACAGCAACCGTGCACCTTCCGGCGCCTCATCGACCGACCTGACAAACCGCATGCCCAGACCGGTCAGCCGCGCCACCACCTGCTGATTATGCACGATCTCATTGAGGCCGTAGATCGTCTCGTTGGGAAAGCGCGCCAGCAACGCCTCGGCCGTCTGCACGGCGCGCGCGACGCCGGAACAAAAACCGTGCGGTTCGACCACCACCAGCCGTTTGCGCGCGCTCATTGTTCCGTTTCCTCGCCTTGGGGCTCACTCTGTTCCAGTTCCGCCAAGATCCGTTCCGCAGGCGTCAGGTATTTTTTGGCCGAATTGCACGCCTTGCACGCCGGCACGACATTGCCCTTGGTGCTGGTGCCGCCACGCGCGACCGGCACCACATGGTCGAGCGTCAGCGCCTTCTCACCGACTTTCCGGCCGCAATAGTGGCAGACGCCTTTCTGGAGTTGCTGCTTCCACCACACGCTCTTGCGCAGCGCGCGTGCCTTCTCGCGCTCACGCGCCACATGCCGCTCGTCTTTCTGGATATCGATCCACTCGCTCATCACTTCCTCAGCGAAATCAGGCGTTGCGCGTGGTTCTCCTCGGCCACCGCCAGCGCCGCAAACGTTTCGCGCAGGCGCGGGATCGTGCTTTTCTCGGCAAGTGTCCGGTAGAACTGCGCCATCGCGCGCTCATGCTCGATCGCATGCTCGACCTCTTGGGATGCTTGGGCCGCATCATGCATTAAATCATCCACGGGGGGCAGCGCAACGGCCATCTCCTGCGTGATCGGCAGATCGCGTTCGGCGCCTACGGCCAATGCACCCAGCATCGCCTCATGATGCCAACGCTCCTCCAGCGCCAACCGCGCAAAGACGGCTTTTTCGTTTGGATCAAGTGAACGCGCCGCCAGCGCCTCGTAATCTTCAAACGCGGCCCGCTCAAAAATGGCCGCCTGCTGAATCACGAAGCGCCCCATCCAGCCGGTGATGGCCGAGACCTCGCGCGCCGGCGCGGCGACCGTCCGACCGCGCGGGAAGAAAACCTCACGCAACATCAGACTGCCAAAAATCAGAAAGAGCACACCACCCGCGCATTTGATGTATCGCTCATCCGGCACGAGCCGTCGCATCACGTCGCCGGCCAGCACACCAATTGCCGTCGACGCCACCAATGCCAGTGCCCCGGCAGCAAAGATGGTCCACTTTGATGATGACGCGGCTGACTGGCTCATCACCGCCAACTGGGTCTTGTCACCCAACTCTGCCAGAAAAATCAACGCAAACGTACTCCCGAACAGCGGCCAATTCACATCGCTCTCCTCGCTTGGAATAAATGCCGGGAGTATACACGTTCCCTGGCTCCGTCCCAATCCCTTTTATGGGGCATACCGCCGAAGACGATGATCTTGACATCAGCAGGGCGATACAGGCCGCCGCAGAGGATTGCGACAAACCCAACCGCATCCTTGTCCGGACGGCGGCGACTGTTGTATAATTCCGCCTGTTTTTCCTGCGGGTTTTTGTGCTGTTCACGCACCACCGAGGTGGATATTTCGGACTCTTTTCAATCGGGCCGCCTGCGGGAGAAGGAGGAATGCCATCATGCTTTATGACCCCGTCTATTTTATGTTTCTCATCCCTGGACTGATCTTGGCAGGTATCGCGTCCCTGTTGGTCAAAACCACCTTCAGCCGCTACTCGAGGGTGCGCGCGTATTCGGGCATGACCGGTGCGCAGGCGGCCGAGCGCATGTTGCGCGCCAACGGTGTGTTCGACGTGCGGGTCGAACAGACGCAGGGCTTTCTGTCAGACCATTACGACCCCACCCATAAGGTGCTGCGGCTCTCGCCGGACGTGTATGGTTCCAACTCGCTGTCCGCTGTGGGCGTGGCGTGCCACGAGGCCGGGCACGCCTTGCAGCACGCCGCCGAATACGCGCCCCTGACGCTTCGCACGGCACTGGTGCCGGTCACGAACTTCAGCAGCATGTTCGCTTTCTATGTTTTCTTCGCCGGCCTGATGTTCGGCGTGCAATCGCTGGTTTACGTCGGCTGTGCGCTGTTCGCGGCCGCCTTTCTGTTTGCCGTGGTCACCCTGCCGGTCGAGTGGGATGCCAGTGCGCGCGCCAAGCGGCATCTGGTCATGGCCGGCATCGTCTCGCCCGACCAGGAATCGCAGGCCGGACGCGTGCTCAACGCCGCCTTCCTCACCTATTTGGCGGGTGCCGTCAGTTCGCTATTAACGCTGCTGCATTTCCTGTTCCGTGCCGGATTGATTGGCGGCGGACGAAGCAGAGACTAACCGGAGAACACACACATATGAGCAAAAAAACCCATATCTTCAAAGCAGAGACCCAGCAGGTGCTGGATCTGGTCATCCACTCCCTCTACTCGAAGAAGGAGATCTTCCTGCGCGAATTGATCTCCAATGCGTCAGACGCGATAGACCGCGCCCAATATTTGGGACTGACCGACAAGTCGATCATCGCCGACGCCCCGGTCTGGAAAATCGACCTGATCGCGGACAAGAAGGACAAGACGCTGACGATCGTCGACAACGGTATCGGCATGACCGAGGAGGAACTCGACAAAAACCTCGGCGTCATCGCGAACTCCGGCACGAAAGCCTTTGCGAAAGCGCTCAAAGAACAGCAGCAGACCAACATCCCGGAACTGATCGGCCAATTCGGCGTGGGTTTCTACGCGGCTTTCATGGTCGCCGAAACGGTCACCGTGATCACGCTCAAGCGCGGCGCGGGCCAGAAGGCGGTCAAATGGAGCTCGGCGGGTGACGGCAGCTATACGCTGGAGGATGCCGCGCGCGACAAGCCGGGCACGACCATCGTGCTCAAGCTGCGTGAGGGGATGGACGAATACCTGAACGAGTGGCGCCTGCACGAGCTGGTCAAGAAGTACTCTGATTTCATCGCCTATCCGATCCGCTTCAGTGACAGCGGCGAGGCTCCCAAAGAGGATGCGCAGCCGCTCAACACCATGAAGGCGCTCTGGAAACGTCCCAAGAGCGAACTGACCGAAGAAGAGACCAACAAGTTCTACACGCACATCACGCACGATTACACCCCGCCGCTGAAGACCATTCCGATGTCGGTCGAAGGCGCGGTCGAGTTCAAGGCGCTGCTCTTCCTGCCGAAGCAGGCCAGCTTCGACCTGATGCTGCCCAACAAAAAACACGGGCTCCACCTCTACGTCCGCAACGTCTTCATCGGCTCCGACTTCGATCTGCTGCTGCCGGAGTACCTGCGTTTTGTGAAGGGCGTCGTCGACTCCAGCGACCTGCCTCTCAACGTATCGCGCGAAATGCTGCAGGACGACGCGGTCATCCGCAAGATCAGGAGCAACATCACGGGCAAGGTGTTGGGTACGCTGGCCGAGATGATGGCCGACGCACCCGAGACCTACACCGCCTTTTTCACCGCGTTTGGGCGCGTGCTCAAAGAGGGCCTGCACACCGATTACGAAAACAGCGACAAACTCAAGGCGCTGATGATGTTCCGATCGGCCACGCGCGAGGGTCATGCGCTGATCTCGCTGTCGGACTACGTCAAGGCGATGCCCGAGACACAGAAGGAGATCTATTATCTGGTCGCCGATGACCTGGAGACCGCCAAGCACGCTCCGCACATCGAGGCGCTGACCAAGCGCGGTTACGACGTGCTGCTTTTTACCGACCCGATCGACCAGTGGGTGGCGGACACGCTGCGCGAATTCGACGGCAAAAAACTGGTCGCCGTCGATAAAGGTGCGCTGGAAGTCGGCACGGATGAGGAGAAAGCGGCCGCGAAAAAGAAGATCGAGGAGGCGGCCGGCGATTACAAAAAGTTGACGGCGTTCATCCAAGAACATCTGAAAGAAGACGTCAAAGAGGTGCGCTTCTCGCCGCGCCTCACTGAATCAGCCTGTTGCTTGGTCGCCGACGAGCATGCCTTAAACCCGAGCATGGAGCGGCTCATGCGCGCCATGAACCAGGAGGTGCCCAAACAGCTCCGCACGCTGGAGTTGAACCCTGACCATGCTGTGGTCGCGCGCATGAAGAGCATGCTGGATGCCGACAAAAACGACCCGCGTCTGGCGGACTACGCCGACCTGCTGTTCGGTCAGGCCTTGTTGGCCGAAGGTGCTTCTCCGAAGAATCCGCAGCGCTTCACCCAGTTGGTGGCCGAGTTGATGACTCGGGTTTAAGCGTCATGCTTGAACACCTGATGGACCTGCTGAACAGCGACGTGGGACCGGATCTGCTCCGCGCCCTGAAGATCGTTTTTCTGGCGGTTTTGACGGTCGCCGCGCTCGGCATCGTCTTCGCCCCGACGGTGAAACCCGGCAAAGTCACCAGTTACGGGCTTTTACGCATGTTGTTCGCCGGCGCATTGATGGCCGTGCTGAGCTATCAGGCCACCTGGCAGATACTGGGATACACCAACCCTGATTTCGTCAAGTTCATGCGCCGCTACAACCGTCGGCCGAATGCGGCCGAAAAACAGGTGATGCGCGGGCCTCTATTGGATCGGCGCGGCCGTGTGCTGGCCGCGCCGGTGCCCGGCGATGTCTGGGGACGGCGTTATCCATTGGGCGAAGCGGCGGCGCATCCGCTGGGCTACTATCACGCCACTTACGGCATGACCGCCGTGGAACGCGTGTGCGATCCGACCCTAAGCGGATATGCGCTCGACAAGCGTGACGACGTGCTGGGCAAGGCATTGTTCGCGCAGCGCGCCACCGAAGGCGAGGCCGTGACCTTGACCCTTGACCAGCGTTTGCAGCAGAAGGCGTATGACCTGCTCGCCGGCCGTAAGGGTGCGGTGGTGGTTATGCGGCCGCGCAGCGGGGCTCTGCTCGCGCTGGTCAGCTCGCCCGGTTTCGATCCGCTGAACCCGGCCGAGGCCATCGCGGACGAGCAGAACGCGCCGGCCTTCAACCGCGCCGTGCAGGGACGCTATCCGCCCGGTTCCACCTTCAAAATCCTGTTGGCCGGACTGGCGATTGAGAAGGGTTTGTCACCGGTCTATGCCTGTCCCGGACAGGGATACATCGCCGGGCCGAACACGCCGCCGATCCGCGACAGTGAGTATTATGCCTACTTACGTAAAGGGGCGGTCTGGCCGGGCTGGGGCCGTATCGGATTGAAAGAGGCCACCGTCCACTCCTCCAACGTCTACTTCGCCCAGCTCGGGGTCGAGTTGCGTCCCGCAGCCTTCAACGACATGGTTGACAAGGCACACATCCGCGAGCCGCTCACCTATCTGAGCGCCAGCGGCGGCGAGCTGAAAAGTGCGCGTGGCCATGTTCCCGAAGTGACAAAAAAACGCGCGCTCGCACTGTTAGCGATCGGCCAAGGCGAGGTGCTGACAACGCCGCTGCACGTGGCCTGTTTTACAGCGGCCGTTGCGGCCGACGGGCGGATGATGCGTCCGCGACTCAGCAAATCGGACCCGATTGAAGAACTGTCGCGGCTTTTCGGCGCCAAGACCGCGAGCCAGCTCCGCGCGATTCTGCGCGAGGCGGTCAGCCGCGGCACCGGTCAAGGCGCGGATCTGCCGGGCCTCGACGTCTGCGGCAAGACCGGCACCGCGCAGGCGGCGGGTGGTGAGGATCACGCCTGGTTCACCTGCTTTGCCCCTCAACGCTCGCCCAACATCGTGATCACCGTTCTGATCGAGCGTGGCGGTTTCGGCGCCAAGGCAGCACTGCCTGTGGCGCGTGCTCTGCTTCAAGAGGCCGACACACTCGGATATGTGCGTGTCGCCGAGGAGTCCGCGCCATGAGCCACAAAAAACAACCGGCGCTGGGGCCAGTTGGAACCGCAGCAGGTCTTTTCCTGCTTTCGGCGTTCGCCGTTGCCTGCGCCTGCCTGGCGATTCTCGGGGTCAAGCTGGCCAATGCGCCGGTCTTGCAGGTGGAGCCCTTGTTGCCGCTGGCCGCGTATGCGGTTGGCGTGCCGCTGGTCCTGCTATGGCTCAAGATCTCCGGCTGGAAGGGTGATGCCGGGCTGGTCGGCGCCGTGTTCCTGCTCTGCGGGATCGGCTTGGTCATCCAGTTCCGCATGGGCAGCTTCTCACAAGGGTTGGCCAAGCCGTCAGCCCTGCTGCCTTTTCCGCTCGGATTGGCCGCCTTTATGGTCGGCACCCTGCTGACCGGCAAAGGACGCGGGGCCTGGCTCGCCTGCACCGGATGGCTGGCCTATCTGGCAGCACTGGGCGTGTTGGCGGCCATGCTGTTGCTCGGACGCAGTTTCCGCGGCGGCACGTATCTGGCCGGCAATCTGAACCCGTCGGAAATTGTGAAGCCGCTCCTGACCCTTTTTTTGGCGTCCTATCTGAGCCGACGCCAAAAAGTTTTCTCCGAAACACAGAGCGGAATTCCTGTTCCCCCGTTGAGCACCTTGTTCGGCCTCGTTGCGCTGTGGGGCATTCCGATGCTGATGACGATCGCGATGAAAGATCTCGGGCTCATGATGCTGCTCAACGCCGTACTCATCGTGATGCTGTTCGCGATCGCGCGCAGTACCGGCTATCTGGCGATCGGCGTGGCGGCGGTCGCGGCGGCCGGTTTTGGCGTGCAATTCATTTCGGCCAACGCCCGGACGCGCTTCGATGTCTGGCTCAACCCGTTCGCCGATCCGACGGGTAAGGGCTGGCAGATTCTCCAGGCCCTGGCAGCCATGTATTCGGGCGGGGTGTGGGGCGCCGGCCTCGGAGCGGGCGTGCCGCAATCGGTGCCGATCGTCACTTCCGATTTCGTTTACGCGGCGGTGGCCGAGGAGATCGGGCTGGTCGGGTGCGCCCTGCTGCTGCTGGTGTACGCCACGCTCTTCTCGCGCGGCTTGCGCGCGGCAGGCGCGGCAAAGACACCGTTCGAGCGGTTGCTGTGCGTGGGGTTGACCGGCTCTCTGGCCGTGCAGACGATTCTGAATGTAGCAGGGGTCACCAAAGCGCTGCCGATGACCGGCATCACGTTGCCGCTGATCAGTCACGGCGGCAGCAGCCTGATCACCACGCTGCTGATCGCGGGCCTGCTCACCGGTCTGTCCGACCGCAAGTGAAACCGGTGTCTTTGCGTTGCCGCATTCAAGAACCGGAAACCCATACAGCGCCGGGCGTCTTTCACCGGGCCAGCATCGCCGTGGCGCAGGCTGCCGGTACATTCGGAAACGCGGCGCCGTTAAGATTGCCCTTTGCCCCCACGCGCGGGTGTGGTATGGTGAAAATGCGCTTTATGGGGGAATTTCGTGGACATTATTCAAGCTTATTCGTTAATGTGCCTGATCCGCCAGTTCGAGGAGGCGATCGAGCGCCTTTTTCTTGAAGGACGCATCATGGGCACCGCACACACCTGCATCGGTCAGGAGGCCGTGGCGGTGGGCACGGCCGCCGCGCTTGAGGCGCGCGACGCCATGACCACCACCCACCGCGGACACGGCCATTTCCTGGCGCGTGGTGCCGATCCTTCGCGCGCCATGGCGGAGTTGTTCGGCCGTGAGACGGGATACTCGCGCGGACGCGGCGGCAGCCAGATGATGATGGACCCCGCCATCGGCTTTTACGGCGCGAACGGCATCACCGGCGGCAGCATCCCTTTCGCCGCCGGTATCGCGCTCGACGCGAAACTGCGCGGCACAGGCCGCGTCACCGTCTGCTTCTTCGGTGACGGCGCCTCCAACCAGGGCGTTTTTCACGAGACGCTCAATCTCGCCGCGCTTTGGAAACTGCCCGTCCTTTTCGTGGCCGAAAACAATGGCTATGCGATGTCCACCGCCACCGCGCGCGGATTGTCGAACACCCATATTGCCGACCGTGCCAAGGCGTACGGCATCCCGGGCGTCAGTGTGGACGGCAACGACTTTGTGGCGGTGCGCGACTGCGTGGCGCAACACGCCGCCGCCTGCCGCGCCGGGAAGGGGCCGGCGCTGCTGGAGTGCGTCACCTACCGGCTGTCGGGCCATTCGCGCGGTGATGCGCGCGTGTACCGTTCACGGGAGGAGGAGGCCGCCGCGTGGCGGAATGACCCCATTCTGCGGTTGGAAACGCGCCTCAAAGCCGATGGGATTCTGACCGACGACACGGCCAAGGCCCTGCGCGAAGCGGCACGTGCCCGTATCGATGAGGCGGTCCGCTTCGCCGAAACGTCCCCTTTGCCTGACCCTGCCTCACTGCACGAGGATCTGTTCGCCTAATCCGTTACCCCCCTTACCCTTGAGACCGTCATGCGCTCTGTCACCTTCACACAACTCTTACGCGAAACTCTGTCCGCTGAATTGCGGCGCGATCCCTCGGTCTTTCTGATGGGCGAAGACATCGGCGTCTACGGAGGCTCCTTCGGCGTGACGCGCGGGCTGATCGACGAGTTCGGCCCCGAGCGCGTGCGCGACACCCCGATCTCCGAACAGGCGCTGACCGGCGTCGCGATCGGCGCGGCGGTCGCCGGACAGCGGCCCGTGATCGAAATCATGTTCATGGATTTCATCACGTTGGCCGTGGATCAGCTCGTCAACATGGCCGCCAAGCTGCATCCCATCTATGGACGCTCCTGCCCGCTCGTCATCCGCACCCCGCCCGGCGGCGGCCGCGGCTACGGCGCCACCCATTCGCAGTCGCTCGAGCGGCTCTTCACCGGCATTCCGGGCCTCAAGATCGTCGCGCCCTCCAACGCCACTGACGCTTCCGCGTTGCTGCAGACCGCGATCCGCGACAACAATCCCGTGCTGTTTCTGGAGCACAAGCTGCTTTATCCGCAGCGCTTTGAAGTGGACGACAACCTGCCCGCACCGCTGCCTTTCGGCTTCGCCCGCACCGCACGCGAGGGGGATGACCTCACGATGGTCGCCTGGTCACACCAGGCCTTCTTGGCCGAGCGGGCTGCGGCGCAACTGGCGGCCGAAGGTATCGACGCCGAGGTCATTGACCTGCGCACGCTTTGTCCACTGGATATTGACACGCTGGTCGAATCGGCCCGCCGCACAGGCCGCGTCATGATTCTGGAGGAAGGCCCCAAGACCGGCGGTTTCGCCGCCGAGATCGCCGCGCAGATCATGGAGCAGGCGCACGAGTACCTGGAGAAGCCGATACGTCGGATCGCGGGAGCCGATTTCCCGATCCCCTCGGCCAAGAACCTTGAGGCCGCCTGCCTTCCCGCGATGACGGACATCCTCGCCCTCGCCCGCAGCATGGTCGACAATTGATTGAGACAACACTTCTTCCACAAGAAATAACCAGCCTATGCCAACACAGAAGAAAAAAAAGACTTCATATCACGAACCGATTACGGTTCGTTTGAGTGATTTTGTCACGGATAACTCCGACAAAGCGATTGTCTCGCATTGGTTACACAGTGTCGGGACACCTGCCGAAAAATTTTACAAAAAAGAAGCCTCAAAACGAATCCCTGCTGACATATTCAATCAGTACGCGCACGGAATCGGGAATCTTCACGAAGAAGCACGCCAGATCACTTTCTTCCCTGAAGTCTTTGACGTGCCGTTCCCGCCACCGGAAATCCCAAAGTTCACGTTCATTGACCTGTTTGCCGGCATCGGCGGTATCCGGCTCGGCTTTCAGGCTCTTGGAGGAAAATGCGTGTTTTCCTCGGAATGGGACGAAGGGGCTGTGAAAACGTATGAGGCGAATTTTGGCGAGACGCCATTTGGAGACATCACGCAGATTCCGGTTCGGTCTATCCCCGATTTTGATATTCTTCTTGCAGGATTCCCTTGTCAGCCATTCTCTATTATCGGCGACAAGGAAGGTTTTGAGCACGAAACACAGGGCACGTTGTTTTTCAATATTGAAAAAATCTTGCGTGAGAAGAAACCCGCTGCCTTCATGTTGGAAAACGTCAAAAACTTAGTTGCCCACGACGGCGGGAAAACATTCAAGGTCATTTTATCCCACTTGGAAGGATCTGGATATCTGGTCTTTCACAAAGTTCTGAACGCGCTCGACTACGGTGTCCCGCAAAAAAGAGAGCGCATTATTATATGCGGGTTTCGTAAACCGACAAACTTTGAATTTCCTCTTCCGATTCCGTCGGACAAAAGGTTGTCGCTTCAAGATATCCTTGAAAGGGAAGAGACGATAGATAAGCGATTATATGTCCGTAAGGAAATTCGCGACAGTCGGCTAAAGCGACTTAAAACGACAAATTTCCCGAAACCGTATATTTCACATGAAAATAAGGCGGGAACAATCACCCCGCATTCCTATTCCTGTGCGTTACGTGCTGGTGCTTCCGCAAACTATATCTTAGTCAACGACGAACGTCGTCCAACGAAACGTGAACTCCTGCGTATACAAGGATTCCCTGACGATTTCAGAATTGTAGTCAATTACAGTCAAATCAAACGGCAGACGGGAAACAGTGTTGCTGTCCCTATGATCAAAGCCGTTGCGGAAAAAATGATTTACTCGCTCTTTGGAGGCAACACCAATGGATAACACCCTTCAACCCCGCCTGCGCACTGTGGACAAAACTCAGCCGCTATACCGATTGAACCGTTTCCCTGATGAGTTTCCTTATTTGCTGGGACGTGAACTCATTTATCTTCTCGCCACGCGCGGTGAAAATGCGCGACTGGAAGGATCCGATTGGGAGGAGATATTTGCGCGTTGTATTGGTGCCAAATGGACTCCATCCAATGTCGGATTAGACGACATCGTCCATCAGGGGATGGCATGGGGTGCAAAAACTGTTAAAAACAAGAAACCTTTCACCGCCAGAAGTGTCCGCCTCATTTCAGGGAGAAATTCTCCCATCTATTCTTTTGGGGATGAAGATATCAAAACCCAAAATCCTGAACAGTTAGGGGAGAAAATTCTGAGCATTTGGAATCAGCGTGTCGCGGAAGTCAGGAAGAGATTTCCAACTTTGCGAACGGTTGTTTTGCTTAAAGGAGATGGACTTACTGAAGTGTCGGTTTTCGAGACAGAAACTATCCTCTATCGCCAGGAAGACTATATATGGCAATGGAATGACAATGACAACCTTGAAGGGTTGCTAAAAAACACCAATCGCCATGCATTCACGTGGCAACCACACGGCTCCCAATTTACCATTATTGAAGAGGTTCCTGAAGAACGTTTGAAACTGCATATCCGTAAACCGTCAGTCTTGAATCAGAAACAGGTTTTGGATGCCCTTAGTGTTGACGATTCCTGGATTGAAATTGTGAGATGAACGTTTAGGAAAGAAGCCCGTGTCCACTTGACGTTGCCCCTTTGACATTTGATTTGGTTCCACATGATCTACTCCCTCATCACCCTCTCATACAACAAACTGGCCTGCACGCGGCGCTGTCTCACGGCGCTGCTGACGGATACGGCCGCCGACGCCCCGTGGGAGCTGATTGTCGTCGACAACGGTTCGACCGACGGCAGCGCGGAGTGGTGCGACACGGAACTGGTCGCACTCGGCGCGGCGCACGGCGTGCCGGCCACTGTGCTCCACAATCCCGGCAACATCGGCTGTTCCGTGGCGCGCAACCGCGCCGTGGCCGTCGCGCGCGGCACGCACCTCGTGTTTGTCGACAATGACGTGGCGCCGCGCACACGGCGTTGGTTGCCGGGCTTGCGCTCGGCGTTGGAGAAGCACCCCGGCGCCGGCATGGTGGGCGCCAAGATGGTCTATCCGTGGGTCCCCTACCCGATCCAGTGCGCCGGTGTCGGCATCTCCCGCCGCGGCCACGTCTGTTTCCGCGGCCGCGGCGCACCGATCGACGACCCGCGTTTCGCGCGGGCCGAAGAAGTCCAGTGTCTGATCAGCGCCTGTCTGATGATCCCCGCCGCACTGTTGCGCCAGTATGGCGGTTTTGATGAGGCGTTCCATCCGGTACAGTTCGAGGATTTCGACCTCGTTTACCGTCTGCGTGAAGCCGGTTACACCGCGATCTATACGCCGGATGTGGAGATGTACCATTTCGAAAGCGTCACGACGCAAGGCACGCCGACCGTGCGCAATGCCGCGGTCGTCGTGCGTAACGGCCTGCTTTTCCAGCGGCGCTGGCGCCACCTCTTTGAGCACGAGGACGGCCCGCCCGAAGAGGCCTGCCGCTGGCTCAAGATCCCCCCCGTCCCGTTTGATGCGATCGGCCATCTTCCGCTTTTCTAGCCGAAAAGCGGTTGCCCCCCGCAGGCTGTCTCCGTTATTCTTATCCTACTTCGCGGGATCCAAAGCCCCGGTGGCGTAATGACATGTGGCGATTTCTGAAAATACTCGGCTTTGTATTGAAAAGCCTCTTCTGGCTGGTTCTCATTCTGTTGCTTGCCGGTTTGGGGGCGTTGTACGTGCTTGAGCGCGGAGTACCGTCTGCGCTGCTGCACCGGCTTGAAAACGCGCTCTCGGATGATGACCGTTTCGTGCGGATCGAACGAGCCTCCTTTAGCCTGAAACAAGGTGCGAGACTCCACCGCGTCAAGGTTTTCCCCAAACGGGTCGCGGGTCAGGCACTCCTGTCTGTCGATGAAATCGTCGTGGACCTCGCCCTGTCACCCGGGATTGCGCCCTCCGATCGTATCCGCAGCGTGACAATCAAACAGTTCGTGATGCCGGCCCTGCCTCCTAAACAGGCTGATCAACCTAAGAAGGAGAAAACCGAGCTGCCGACTGTCAACCCTTTTTCTCTGATTGCGGAACAACCCAGTGTTTTAGGCATTAAGGCCGACCGTCTCACGGCTATGGTTTCCACATCCGAGCAGCGCATCGATATCACGGACATTATGATCCGTCTGCCCCACCCCACCTTTGAACTGGATGTAGGTGGACAGGTGTCCATTGATCTGCAAGCGGAGCGTGTGTTCGGCTCGGCTAAAGGGCAAGCCTTTCCGGAAAACATATTGCCTCTTTTCGACGTCCTAAAAGCACACGGCGCTGTCGAACAGATCGAATGTTTCTCTGCAATCAAACGCCCTGTTGACGCTCAATACACCTTCGATGTCGACATCGACACCACGGATTTCGCCATGCGGCTGGATGTTGATGTCGGCCCTTGCGCCTATCGTTCCGTGCCCATCGCATTCGCTAAAGGCACCCTCGGCATCTACGGCACCAACATCTACACCTCGGTCATCATTGATCCGCTTTGCGCACAGACAGCCGCCGGCGCCCCCATTCAAGGCCGCCTCGCCTATTTCGAGGAAACTGAAGGGCTGGAGGTTGATGCGGGCACAACGATGGACATTCCGCCGCTCTTCACCATGCTGAACATTCTCAACCATGGCGAGTTAGACTGTATCCTGTGCGCCGCTCCACCCACCCTCTCTGCCCGCGGGGCCGTGGCCCTTTCGGCGACAGAAAGTACCATCACCAATCTGTTGGCTGGCAAGGTCTCGTTCCCTGCCGGAAAAATTCTAAATTTCGAGGCGCGTGAAACGACGGCGGACTTCCTGCTCGCAGGCCACCAGGCGCGTTTCAGCAATGTCCGGGGGCTCTCTCGCAACGGTGGCCTGATGACCGGTGAGATCACTTTTGATTTTCCAAATTACGCCGCGACCGCCACCGTATTTAGGACATCGCTGAAAATGAGCGATGTTGCGCTCGAAGAGATCTCGCACGCCTTCAATGTCACCAATGCGCGCGCTGGCCTCGTGTCAGGCGAGATCCACCTTCGCGGCCCCACCAGTGATCGTACGATCGAGCATCTTTCCGGAGAAGGCCACGTGAATATCCGTGACGGCGTCATCAATCGCATGAGACTTTTCGCAGGAATGACCGATTACCTGTCGCGCACCATTCCCGGGATCTCGTCCCTCGTCAACCAGTCGTCGGGATCGATGGACTTCACCATCCGCGACGGCGTTCTTCACACCGACAACCTCTTGCTCGAAGGCGACATTTTCAGTATATCCGGTCGCGGTACCTACAACATCGCCACGGACAAACTTGCTTTTACGGTCAGAGCCAACATCTTCAAGAAAAAGACCCTCGCCGGCAGGCTGACCCGTCTGGTGACGGTCCCCTTCACCCGTCTGTTGCTGGAGTTCAAGGTTTTCGGTTCGCTCGAAAACCCAGACTGGTCTTACGTCAACATCGTCGAAAAAATCACTGAAGGTTTTTCCGGCAAAAGCGAATCCACCGACGCTTCCAACACAACGAATCCCTGACAGCCATGCGATTTATTCTCCACACCTACGGTTGCCAAATGAACGTCCGCGATTCCGAAGCGGTCACCGCCCTGCTTGAAGCCGCGGGCCACACACAGGCCGCGTGCGAAGACGAGGCCGATCTGATCGTGGTCAACTCGTGCAGCGTGCGCGCCAAGGCTGAAGACAAAGCCTTGGGCAAGCTCGGGCTGCTTTGCGCAAGCAAACGCGAGCGTCCGAATCGTCTGGTGGGCCTCATGGGCTGCATGGCGCAGCGTATGGGTGCCGAGATCTTCACGCGCGTGCCGGGCCTTGACTTTGCGGTCGGCACCCGCCGTGCAGGCGCGATCCCGCGCCTGGTGGCCCGCGCCCAGAATGGCGAAACGGGGCTGCTCGAAACCGCTGACCCCGACGAGATCCCCGACGTGATCGCTGCCCACGCCGACGCGGGGTTTTCCGCGTTTGTGACGATCCTGCTCGGCTGCAACCGCCGCTGCGCCTATTGCATCGTGCCGGATGTGCGCGGCTCCGAATACAGCCGGCCGGCCCGAGAAATACTCGCCGAAGTCCGCGCGCTCGTGCGAAACGGCGTGCGCGAGGTCACGCTCCTCGGCCAGAGTGTCATGAATTACGGGCGCACCAACCCGGTTTGGGACGCCTCTGACGAGCCCAGCCCCGGCGGCTTCACGGAGCCTTTCGCCCGCCTGCTGGAGGCGGTCGCGAACGTGCCAGGTTTGGCCCGCGTGCGTTTCACGTCGGGGCATCCCTCGGGTGTCACCGACCAGCTCGTGCGCGCTTGCGCGTCGCTCCCCGCCGTCTGCCATCATCTGCATCTGCCCGTCCAATCCGGTTCAGACCGTATCCTCGCACGCATGCGACGTGGGTATTCGCGGGCCGACTATTTGGATGCCGTACGCCGGCTGCGCGCCGCCATGCCGGACTTCGCCCTCACCACCGATGTGATTGTCGGCTTCCCCGGCGAAACCGCCGATGATTTTGAGGCCACGCGCTCGCTGATGAATGAGGCCGACTTTGACAACGCCTTCATCTTCAAGTATTCCCCCCGTCCCGGCACACCTGCAGCGGACTGGGAGGACGACGTGACGGATGCCGAGAAAATGCGGCGCAACCAGGTCTTGCTCGAGGATCAGGACCTGCGTGGTGCCGCCGCCAACTCACGGCTCATCGGTACCGTTCAGGAGGTTCTGGCGGAAGGTCCCAGCCTGCGCAATGCCGTGCGCTGGTCCGGACGCTCGCCCGGCAACAAGATCGTGATCTTCGAGCCGATCCCGGGGATCACGGCCAGCACGCTGGTACGCGTGCGGATCACCCGTGCCGCCCCGCAAACCCTTTATGGTGACGTAGTGCCATGTTAACAGTCGGTGATACGCTCACCGTCGACGTTCATTCGTTGGCGTATGGCGGCGATGGCGTGGCGCGCCATGACGGCCGCGTGCTGTTCATTCCTGAAAGCGCCCCCGGCGACCGCCTACGCGTCCGTGTCACCCAAGTCAAAAAACGCTATGCGCGTGCCACCATCCAGGAGCTGATCACGCCCTCGTCCCAGCGCATTGAACCGTGCTGCCGCGTCATCGACCCCGACACCGGCACACCGGTACGCGTGCCGGGCTGCTGCTATGACCACCTCGCCTATCCCGCCGAAGTCGCCGCCAAACAGCAGCAGCTCGAAGGCCTGCTGCGCCACCTGTCGGGCGCAGACAGTCTCCACTACGAAGCGCCTTTTCAGGCCCCCCAGCCGCTCCACTACCGCAACAAAATCACGCTGCATGCTGAGCGGCGTCCGGACGGGGTGCGCATCGGTTACCGGCGCGAAGCCTCACACCGCGTGCTGCCGCTGACGGCCTGCCCGCTTGCTTGCGAGGCCATCAACACGCTGCTGGCAGAGCTGACTGCGCAGGACGGATTCCGCGGCCTGCGCGACGGAGACGCCGTCGTGCTGCGCCATACGGCGCATGACGGCGCGTGCTGGTGGCGCGCGGGATACGTCCCGCCTGACGCTCCGCCGCTCACCGAGGCGTCGCCCGCCGGCCCCTTGCAGGTCGCGCGTGATGCGTTCTACCAGGTGAACCCGCCTGTGTCCGACGCGTTGGTGCGCACGGTTCAGACCTGGTTCCGATCCGACCTTGCCGCACCCGAGATCCTTGATCTCTACTGCGGCGTGGGTGTCTTCGGGTTTGCGCTCATGCAGTCCGGTGGAACGAGCCTGACCGGCATTGAGTCCGGCCGTCAAGCCGTTCGCGACGCACAACACAACGCGCATGCGCTCGGCCTGAAGGCCGATTTCCTTTGTGTGGCCTTGGGACATGGGGCGATCGATCTCGCCTCGTTCATGCGCACGCCTTCGCAGACAACCCTTCTGATTGATCCGCCCCGTGACGGCCTGGCCCCCGGCATGGCGAACAAGCTTGCTGCATGCCATGCTCGGCGCATTTTTTATGTTTCGTGCGATCCCGCCACGCTGGCCCGCGATCTCGCTGTATTCTTGCAGGGCGGCTACCGCATCACGCGCGTGAAGCTGTTCGACATGTTTCCGCGTACCGCCCGTTTCGAATCCCTCGTGGAACTCAACGATTCCGAGACACAAGGATAATCTATGATCACGACAACCGAACTCCAGGCCCTAGCCTCACTGGCCGCCCGCCGCGCGGGCGAACATGTGCTCGCCAACCTCCACCGACGCGGCGACGTCCATTCGATTTTGCGCGCAGATGTCAAACACAAGCTGGATGTCGAGGCGCAGGAGAACGCCACCGCAGTCATCCTCGCCGCGTTCCCCAACCATGCCATCTTGGGCGAAGAGACCTGCGACGCACCGTTGCCCGAAAGCGACTACGTTTGGATCATCGACCCGATTGATGGCACGATCAATTTCTTTCACGGACTGCCGTGGTGGTGCTGCTCAGTTGCGGTACGACACCAAGGCAAGGCGATCGCCGGCGCTGTCTTCCTCCCCGAGATGCATCAGCTTTACGAAGCGACCTGCGACGGCCCCGCACTTTGTAATGGCGTCCCGATCCATGTCTCGAACACCGATCGACTTGACCTGGCGATGCTGGCCACCGGCGCGGACAAGTGGGATCTCGGCGAGCATGCCTTCAAATTCATGCGCCGTGTCGCAGAGATTGCCCAGCGCCCGCGCATCCTCGGCGCCGCTGCAGTCGACATGTGCATGGTGGCGGCAGGCCGACTGGACGGATATTTTGAGTCGGGCATTTATGTCTGGGACATGGCGGCAGCCAGCCTGATCGTGGAACGGGCCGGCGGTTGTTGTGAGATTCTTAAATCCTATCCGAAACACCGTATCTCGTTCCTCGCCACCAACGGCCATCTGCATGCGGGCTGCCGCGAGGCCTTGTTGCCCTTGCTCTAGTAGCGTTTTGTCGATGTCTCATGTATCATGTCGTCCAACTCAGGAGAAAGTCATGAAACAGCCCTCCAAAACCAACCGCCGCAAGTTTGTCGCCGGCTGTATGTGTGCCATCTGTGCGCAGCGTGTGTGCGGTGCACAACCGTCGAGCCGTAATGTCCGTCGTCTAAAAAACGCAGACGCAGAGCAGCCGACGGTTGCCCCTGGGGTATGGCCCCAGCATGGGAAGAAAAACATGGAGATCGCATTCTGCGGCATCTACTGCGCGGCTTGCGAACTGCATCTCAATGGCAACAAAGACGGCAAGAAATGCAAAGGATGCACACATCCCAGCATGGAATCGAAGTGTGGCGTCTTCAATTGTGCCAAGGAAAAGAAAGTCGCCAATTGCGGTCTTTGCGAAAGTTTCGAGCGCTGCGAGAAGCTGACCAAACATCACGAAAAGCCGCTCTATCGCCAAGTGGCACGACGGACCTGCGCCCGTGTCAAAGCGGACGGCCTTGCGACAACAGCCGCAGGACTCAAAACGCGTTGGACCTGCACTGCCTGCCACAAACTGTTCCCATGGAACAACACCACCGGCACCTGTCCGCATTGCGGCAAAGAGGTGACCGTGATGTCTGAAAAGGACGGCTGAGCCTGCCTGCCGGAGGACGGTCAGCGCACCAGGCGAACGAGATCGCCCGCGTCGACCTCTGGTGTTTGGCGGCCTGCGACACCCGTTTGCCGGTGACCGGCACAACCGCGCGATAGGTCGGCGCGTTGTCCACTTCCACGGTGACGGTGGCCCGCCTCCCGCTCCAGTTCGACACCGCGAGCACATCGGCCTCAGGGGACTCCAGCAGATTGACCTCGACGTTGTACGGCGTGACGCGTACCCTCGGCTTTATCCCATTCGCCGTCAAAAACGCTGTCATCCAGGCACGGTGCGCCGCTTCAAAATCCAGAACCGAATATTCGGACGCATCCGGACGCTTTGAGGTCGCGATATAACTGATGCCCGGGAAGAATCCCGTCTGGACAACCCGGCCGCGGTCTGCCGTGGTCACCTGTTGGAGTGGCGCGTTCGTTCCGCACAAGAGCGGCATACCCTGATAGGAGCCAAGCGGTTTCAGGTTCAGCATCTCATATTCGTAAGTGTCCGGCGAAACACGTCTACCGGATTTGCAGCGGCTGAGGCATCATGTCCCGCGAAAGGAATAACGGGACATGGAACAGGAAAAGACAGAGGGCGCGCGCGAGGCGCGGCGCGAGGAGTGG
>Ga0208461_1000274_pt1 | contig 51187 bp, 46 predicted proteins | sample AD_JPNTR4_MetaG_FD_184448 | JGI IMG/M metagenome (GOLD analysis project Ga0208461, IMG submission 184448) | Active sludge microbial communities of municipal wastewater-treating anaerobic digesters from Japan - AD_JPNTR4_MetaG (SPAdes) (version 2) | ecosystem: Engineered > Bioreactor > Anaerobic...
CGCTGCCGTATCGCCTTGGACATGCAGCGTGACCTGCAAGCTCCCGCCCGTCACCAAACCACCATTACGCTCCATCAACAACGCCATCAGACAGGATAGAAATGCTCTGTAACAATGCTACAGTCTCGAAAACAACGACGCATATCAACACGTTCCTTCGTATGATTTCTACCGCATCAGCGACATCCACCATATCCTGTCGGAAGAAAGAGGCCCCCTTGCCGGCGACCGGTAACGCACGCTCGCGTTCGACACTCAGTACCCCACTCGCCCCCAGATCGCTTCCTGCATCTTGCGGACATCCGCCAAACCTTCTTCGGTCCTCGGCGCGAAGTTGTATGGAGGGTTCGCCTGCTTGCCGGCTTCAATGGTTTCCTTGGCTTGGTACTTCCAATAGTCGCTGTGACCATCGGCGAAGGCGACATTGGTGCCATCTCCATGTCGGACGAAGGGCGGGTCCCACCATCGCGGCGAAAGATACTGAATCGCATAGCTGTCCGGACTGATTCGACCCTCATCCAGGAAAACCAGACGAAAGGCCGGGGGAGGAACCGTGATCTCCGTGCGGCGTTTGACCATCAACACCGTTCGGCCCACTCGTTTACCCTTGTTGCCCTCATACGTCCCGGCCGCGTCGAAGCATCCGTTCATCCCATAGCCGGTGGAATACGTGCGCATCTCCCCCCGAACGCCGGTCGGGCAACGATAAACGTCTTCGGCTGCACAGTACTTATACAGAGCACCGACCCGGATGGCCTCCCGCTGGATCTCCAGCGGTCGTTTCTCTCCCGTCTGATAGCCGCTGGCGCAGTCGTTGCCCACCCAGTACTGCTCGCCCATATGAGGGCCCGAGGTGGGAATGGGAGCCTGGGGTGGCGAGGTCGGTCCCCAGTACGCCTCCCCGTTGACGATTCGATCGTCGTTCTCGTCGGCGTACATCATCCAGGCGAGTGTGAGTGTCTTGAGATGGTTCAGACAAACCGCCCGACGCCCCTGCTCCCTCGCTCGGTTCAAGGAGGGCATCAACACCGCCATCAACACCGCGATGATGGCGACGACCACGAGGAGCTCAATCAATGTGAAGGCCCTGCAGGTAATGCGATGCGAAACCGACTCTTCCGCCCGGCTGAATCCGCTGTCTCGTCTCTCGTTGCTCATGATGAGGCCCCTTTCGCGCACGATCAGGAAACGCTCTTCATCCGAACACCCACGATTCCACAGCCGCATTGTACGTTCGCCGACAGAAAAAGCAAAGGAGATTTGCGTGCATCCGGCGGTCCGACGCCGAATCAAGAGACCGCAAACTTGACGACACCGATGTCCCGACGTACACTCTCGTCTGTTATGTTCGCTTGTCCGTTTCGGATCCGACACGGCACGAGCCGGAGACGGTTTCCATGAAACGTACAGGCATGGAAAGGAAAAACCACGATGAAAAGCGAAAAACTCCAGATCACGGTGACTCTCGCAGCGACGTCCCTGTTCGTCCTGCTGGCGGCTTATACTGTCCAAGCCCAGCCCTTGAACCAGCCCCCCGAAGGATTCACCGCCCTGTTCAACGGCAAGGACCTCTCCGGCTGGAAGGGTCTGCTCAAAGGGCCGTACGACAATCCCGACAAACGGGCCGCTCTGCCGGCCGACGAGTTGGCCCGACTCCAACAGGAAGCCGATGAGAATATGCGGGCTCATTGGAAGGTCGAAGACGGCGTCCTCATTTTCGACGGTAAAGGCCGCAGCCTCTGTACGGCCAAAGACTATGGCGACTTCGAGATGCTCGTCGACTGGAAGATCGAAAAAGGCGGCGATAGTGGCATCTACCTGCGAGGTTCACCCCAGGTCCAGATCTGGGACACCGCCAACCGCATGGTCGGCGCCGAGGTCGGTTCCGGCGGCCTCTACAACAATCAGAAGAATCCCAGCAAACCGTTGAAAGTCGCGGACAAACCGATCGGCCAGTGGAACACATTCCGTATCCTCATGGTCGGCGACAAAGTCACGGTGCATCTGAACGGCGAACTCGTCGTCGACAACGTGACCATGGAAAATTACTGGGACCGCAGCAAACCCATCTATCCCACCGGTCAAATCGAACTGCAAAACCACGGCAACTTCCTCTACTTCCGCAACATTTACATCCGTGAAATCCTGTCGGCCGAGGAAAAACTGGCGGGCTTCAAGCCACTGTTCAACGGACGAGACATGACCGGTTGGGTCGGCAACACTACCGGCTACTATGCCCAGGACGGCAAGATGATCTGCGATCCGAAAAAGGCCGGCGGAAACGTCTACACCGCCGATCAATACGGCGACTTCATCTTCCGCTTCGAGTTCAAGCTGACACCCGGCGCCAACAACGGCCTAGGCATTCGGGCTCCACTCAGCGGCGACGCGGCTTACGAGGGCATGGAGATTCAGATCCTGGACGATACGGCCGCCCAGTACGCAACGTTGCAACCCTACCAGTATCACGGCTCGATCTACGGCGTAGTGCCCGCCAAGCGAGGCCACCTCAAGCCGGTCGGCGAGTGGAATTACGAGGAGGTCGTCGCCAAAGGCCGCCAGATCACGGTCAACCTCAACGGGGAAACGATCGTCGATGCCAATATCGACAAGGCCAGCACCCCCGAGACGATGGACCACCGTCCCCATCCGGGCCTCAAGAGAGACAAAGGCCACATCGGCTTCTGCGGTCACGGCGACTACCTGGAATTCCGCAATATCCGGATCAAGCCGTTGGACGCCCAGTGAGATATGAAATAATCGAAGAGCCGGATGATGTTCCCTCAGACGGCATCATCCGGCTCTTTCTTTTTGCGCAATTCTCGACTTGGCGGTTTTCCCCCAATTTCTCGCACCATCTCTGGTGATCTACGTAGAGTAAAAATGAAAGTATAATTGCCCTTTCCGGGCTCATCGGGATGTGTTGAAGCCACTGAGGATTGTTTCACTCGAACCGGGGGGTACGAAGATGAAACATCTATACCTGTACTGGGTATTGTCCTTTGCAGTGTGCCTTTCGTCACGGGTTGCGCAAGCAGGCCAGGATGATCCCATGGAACGGCTTCTCGATGCGATTGCCGAGGTGGAGAGCCGAAACGATCCGAATGCTGTGGGAGATCAGGGTCGGGCCATCGGAGCCTATCAAATCCACAGACGCTACTGGCAGGATGGAACCAGAATCCTCGGCATGGACTGGCCTTACCAGGATGCTTGGGACCCTTGGAGAGCCCGACAGGTCGTACGTGCTTATCTCTGCTATTACGGCCGGGGCAAAGGCCTGTTGGACATGGCCCGCATCCACAATGGCGGCCCTCGAGGCCACGAAAAGGAGGCCACACAGGAATACGCCCGGAAGATTGAAGCGATTCTGACGGGTGCAGAACAAAACTCCTGAATGCGCCTGCCTTCAGTCAGTCTTGTTCCCGGCGATCTCGACAACCTCCGGTGCTCGCAGGCGGGCCACCGTCTCCTGAGCGAGGGCTTCATATTCCAAAGCCCCTTTGGCTTGCGGCGCAAAAGAAATGATGGTCTGCCCCTGGCTGGGGGCCTCTGCAAGAGCCACCGATTTGTGAATGACCGTGTTGAAGACCAGGGTCCCGAACAAGCCGCGTAGGCCGGCCTCAATTCGTTTGCTCAAACCGGTCCGGTCCTCAACAAACGTCAGAACCACGCCCAGCGGCGCCACCCGGCAGGGATAGAATCGAGCCCGGATGTGGCGCATTGTGTCCAGGATTCGCTTGAGACCATCGAGCGAATAAAAATGGGCCTGGACAGGAATGATAACCCCCGTGCTGGCCACCAGTGCGTTGAGCATGAGCAACCCCAGCGAAGGCGAACAATCAATTACGCAAAAGTCGTAGTCTCTGGCGATGCCGCGTAACTGTTCGCCCAGGATCAATTCCTTCCCCGGTACGCTGCGAAGCGATAACTCGGCCCCCGCCAGAAGGATGTTGCTGGGCAATAGGTGCAGTCGTTGCACGCGGGTATCCACCGCGACCGAGGAGACCTGCAGGTAGTCCACCATAACGTGGTAGGCACTCTTGTCGAAACCGTTGGGATCATATCCCAAACCCAGCGTGGCATGGCCTTGCGGATCAAGATCGACCAGCAGCACTCTATGGCCGTGTTTGGCCAGAGCCGCCGACAGGTTGATGGCGGTCGTCGTCTTGCCGCAACCGCCTTTTTGATTCGCCACCGCTATGATCTGCATTTCATCCTGCAGCCGCCCCCAGAAACGTCAGAGACGCTACCATTTACACACATTCACTCGTTGACCCCAATTATAACCACGCATTTTAACACAAAAATACACATACCGACAAGTGTTAAAGCGGCGTAACAGATTCGCAGAGGCGTCTGAGCCACTTGTTGCAGCGGGTCACATCGAAACCCTAGGGAGTCAAGTTCTGGCGGCCTGGCGTTGTCTCGGTCGATCGCTCCGCCATCTAAACGCGCGACAGTTTCCCGCCGCAAGGCTCCTTGAATTCGACCACACCCTCAAGAAAACCGGATCATGTGTCGTTCTGGCTCTCCGGCTCCTTCAGTTCTTCCTTCGAGATCTTCTCGATGCGTTTTTCCGCCTTCTGAAGGATGCCCCGGCAATGCCTGATCAAGACCATCCCCTTCTCGTATTGTTCGAGGCTGTCCTGGAGTGGGATTTCCCCCTGCTCGATCCGAGCCACAATCTCTTTGAGCTGCCCGATCGCTTCTTCAAAGGTCAGTGCAGTGACCTCATCCTTCTTCTGTTCTTGTTCGGTCGACATCCGTTATCCTTTGTCAATTTTATTGACCTTGCTTTCGAAGCGTTGCTCGTCAGCCAACTCGGTAATGAGCACATCGCCGATCTGCACGTCCTTGACCGCTCGGACCACGCGGCCCGAGCGCTTATGGAGCGTGATACTGTAGCCGCGATTGAGAACCGACTTGGGATTGAGCCCGACCAAACGGTTCTCCTGTGCGATGATCTGCAAGGTCTTGCGATTGAAGACTAAAGTCACCGCAGCCAGGCTGCGGCCTGCCCAGTGGTTCAGTTCCACGGTCATCCGGCCCAACAACCGGTGTGGTTCGATCCGGGCCACCTGCTCCTGGCAATTCTGGATCTGCTTTTGGGCATCGAAGAACCCCCTTCTGATCGCGTCGTCCAAGTCCCCGCCAAGATCGTCCAGGTACTGCTCCCGGTTGCGAACCGCCAACAGCGGGTTGCGAAATGCGGAACTGGCCAAAATCGTTTCCAGATACTCGCAGCACAAGCCAAAACGCGAGCGGACGCTGCCGCCGAGCCTTCGTTCCTGATGCAACAAGTCCGACAAAACGTCTTCTCGATTGGGAACTGCCACAACCCCCGCCTTCGTCGGAGTCGACGCGCGGGCGTCGGCCACCAGGTCCGCCACGGTCACATCGACCTCGTGCCCGACCGCACTGATAATTGGGATCCGGGAGGCGAAAATCGCGCGGGCCAGGACTTCCTCGTTGAAGGCCCAAAGGTCCTCCAGCGACCCGCCGCCGCGACCGACGATCAGCACATCGAGCTTCAGCCGGTCGTTGCGCCGGTTGACGTCGGCAATGGCGGCGGCGATCGCCTCGGCCGCACCCGGTCCCTGGACGGGCACCGGATACAGGACCAGGCGGGTACAAGGCCAACGGTTGTGAATACTGTCGGCGATGTCGTGCAGCGCGGCGCCCGACTCGCTCGTGAGGATGCCGATCCGCTGCGGGTACTTCGGCAACGGTTTCTTGTGGGCCTCAGAGAAGAGCCCCTCGGATTCGAGTTTGCGGACCATCTGCTCGAAAGCCAGTTGCAGGGCGCCCATGCCCGCCGGGATCATCTCCTCCACGATCAACTTGTATCGCCCTTGGGGCACATACAGATCGATCGACCCGGTCACCAGCACGGCCAAGCCATTGCCCGGCTTGAATTTCACTTTCGAAAAATTGCTCCGCCACATCGCGCAGGGAAGGATTGATTCCTCGTCTTTGAGGGAGAAATAGCAATGCCCGCTCTGATGTTGTTTCCAATCGGTGATCTCCCCTCGGATCGTCAGCCAGGATGGAAGATTCGCCTGGAGCGCATCCTTGACCAGGGAGTTGACCTGGGTGACGGTGTATATCTTCGTTCGTGTTTGTGACGGCGTTTGCATGATTTCTCGGGTTTCTTCATCGACGCCCAAATCCTTCGGCTGCGCCTCAGGACGCCCCCCTCTCTCCCACGGATCATTTTGGATGCGTATTATACGAGGGACTGTACGCCTTCTCAACCCGGTGGGAGAAATCGTCCCTCAAAGCCTTGTAAGAGGAGGCCCGCGGTGACTTACCGCGGGTCGGGAACCGGGTGCAGAGCCACCAGGCGGGCCCTGTCGCCAGGCAAGTTGACTGCGCTGCGGTCGAAGATTGCCACCAGGCGTTTCTGCGGCCCGGCCTCTCCAACCCGAACCAGCAGATAGGCGGTGAAAACGTCGCTGCGGACGGTGACCAGGTCACTGAACCGCGTAAACAACAGATCTCGTTCTTCGAGATCGTTCAATGCGGTGTCCGGCGTCAGATCCGGGCCTTGGGGGGTTTCGTCTTTTCCGTTGCCTGTCTTGTCGAAAGCCAAATCGTGGAGGGTCGTCACTTTCATCAAATCGACCGTGCTTCGGTAGGCGCCGTGTTCGTCCCGGTACTTGACGATTTCACGACCTCGCTCGTATGCAGTCTCCAGATCGAAGGTAGGATTGGCCGACGAAGTCGTCGAGCCCGCTGCTCTGACCGAACCTGCGGCGAGGTCGGCCGGAACGCCCTTGTAGCTCATCCAGGGCAACTGGGCCAGGACGAAAGCCGGCGCGGTGTTGACGTTGATCCGCCCCATGATGCGCGTTTCGTTGTCGGCCACCCGCGGCGTGGCGGATGGATCGATCACGGTCAGGTACTTGAACAACCCCGCATTGTTGGGATCCGCCAGATCGATGAGCACCCTTGGCGCGGATGCACCTTCCGGAACGATATACCCGTTCTGTCGGAAGATCTTGCCCAGTTCCCCGATATGCGTCAGAGACTTGTTGGCGGGGTGAGCCTGGATCACACCGGGAGACTCCCTGTTGACATACGGCCCCACATCGTTGCCCAAGGTGGGCGCCGATCTTTGCGCAGCGGAAGCCCAGAGACGCCGGACACATCGATGCGGCGAGATATCCCGTCGAAGGCTGTAGGCGCCATCGGTGGTCGGCATCCAACCCTCGGGCACTCTAATCATGTCCGCAGGCAACTCGCGGGAGACTCCCGGCACGACCCGGACCAGAGAAATCATCGCCCCGGGGGCGAACTTGAAACTATTTGGATTGGCCCTCTGGGCCCGTCCTGAGTAATCGGCGCGGTTGTAGGCGTACAACGGCATGGTGTCCGCCGGCTCGTTGGCGTCCGTGAAAACCACGTTGTCGGCCAGCGGCGCATCCGCATCTTCGGCAAGAACGACATGGAAGCGTCTGGACCCGCTCCAGACGATCGACAATTCGGTCCGACCGCCGGCGTCGTCGATTCGAAGTTTCCACTCATCGGGTTTGGGGTCTCGGTCCTCGAAATACGGTTTGAATAACTCGACGGCGTAGGACCAGTGTTTGCCGCTCTGATTCTCCACCAGCCGGCAAGCGATCTCGGAGATGTAGATGCAGGGACGTTCGAAACCGAAATATGGGGACGACAGATCCTGGACGACGGTAACCTCGTCGTCGTCGTCGATGTAATCCATGAGATTGGCACTGATCTGCGCCGCTTCCTGCGCGGCCCGTTCGGGATCGAGATTCGGCTGCGAATCCAGCAAGGCCGCAGCGATCGCCCTGCGGAGGGTGAGTTCATCCGTCGTATTGACGTTCACCATCTTCCTCCGCTGGGTCCCATCGTCCAGCGAGAAGGGTTCCGGCGTGATGATCCGGTCCATGTTGTAGGTCGTCGCGACGTGACGGTAGGCATAGGAAGAGAAGTCGTTCCCGCCGGTCACGCGTGGGAACCACGTGTCCAGGTCCCGGTAAACCGGCTTGGAAATCCCGGTGAACTGTCCGCACACCTCCACACGGGTGTCGATCTTGTCCTGATCAAGCAGATAGCGATAGCGAAGCTCCAACTCGTCCGACATGTCGAAGGGGGTATAGGCGCTCGGATTCTCGACATCGAGGTACCGCCAGATCACGTTCCGTTCGTACGCCGCCAGATTCTGCGCTGCCGCCGATCCGATCGATCCGTTGGCGCGAACCCCCAGCAGTGTCTCTTCATGCGTTACGGAAGGCGCCGCGGTGGGCGACGCCGCCAACGCCAGGACGTTGATCCGCAGAGGGCTCGCCAGCCCCACGCCGGAATCCTGCGAATCGGTGGGATCGAACCGAAAACCGGTGTTCAGATTGAGCATGGCGCTGTTGTCGATGATACGCACTGCCGCGTAGAAATACCTGCCCTTGCTGGTCATCACGCCGGGCACACGAAACCATTTGGCATCCGGGACCCCGTCGCCGTCGGCGTCGGCCAGGACATCCGGATCAACCGCGTTGTTGGGATTGAGAATGGGCTCCCGCTCACCCATGGTCTTGTCGATAGCAATGTTTCTCGTGGCACTGGTCAGAGAACCCAGGTTACTGATCTGCCGCCAGTAATGCTTGCCTGCGGATTCATACGGCTCCAACTCGGCAAGCCAAGGATTCGCCTCGTCGGGATAGTCGTAATACTCCTGGTCCTTCCCGACGCCAGGAACGTCCTCCGCCAGCACTTGATGGATCTGCGTTACAACGGTATCGACGGCGAAGGTGAGCTCCCGACTCTCCGTCGCCGCGGTGGCGGCCATCGTGTCGAGCCGCGCCGCCATCACAAAAAGCACGCCCACGATGGCCAGCAGACTCGTGAGGACGACGGTCAGAATCAGGGCCGAACCTCGTCGAGGTCGGGCTGCCGCGATAGGTCCGCTCGATTCCGTCATGGCTGCTCCCTCAATTGTCCAGATAGACAACATGCGTAAATGTCCGGCCGTTCTTGATCAGGTTTCGCGAGTCATACAGCGTGAATGTGAATTTCAATGCCCGTCCCAAACCAGGGATCTGATTGAAATGTTCCTGATCGATGTGTGTGACAGGGAAATCGGGCTGACGAAGGCTGGTCCCCTGTCGGGGGTACCAAAGTCCGGGATTCCTTTCCGGATCGAGCGATTTCTTGTCGGAAGTCAAAATGAAATCAGAGTCCGCCAGGTCGCCGTCCTCGTCCGGATCGACCGCAGGAATCCACCGATTCAGTCGGTCGTTCCAACCTTGGACCATGAACTGCCCTACCCCCTGGCAGAAAAGCGAATGGATCGACGCAGGCTGGGCCGGGTCGATCAGCACGCCGCGAGCCTCGCGGGAGGGCCGGCTCTCGATTCCGCTGACGCCGCTGTCCTTGATGATTGTGATGTCTCCAATCACGGAAAGCATGTCGATCTTCTGGATCTCCGGCATCCGTTTCCATCCTTCCAGCGAGATCCGGTCGATCTCCTCCTGGCTGTTCCACTTGAGCCATTGTTCGGTGGTGAAACCGTTTACATCCAGCGGCTTGTCCCCACCGCCAGGGGTGGGGGGAATCAACAGATGCTGCGTTCTGGCCAGCATCCGCTTGCAGGGTTTCTGCATCGGGGCCCAGTTGGGTTCCGCCGGGTCGGCTGACGGACCGCGGGCCATCGTGTAACAGATACGAGCCACGTTGCTTCGCTCCGGTCGACCGTAGGCCTGAAAATCGCCTGTGGTGAAGAACATGATACGGTCGAACCGCTCGTAGCCTTGGGTCCCAAGGAGGCTGGTCCCCCGCCCGCGTACAACTCCGTTGGGGTCTACGTAGCCCGGTTTGGGTACCGCGCTCCAGACCACAAAGATATCGGCGTCTTTTCGAAGGCTGCGGAAATCGGCGTCCAACTGGTCCGTGAGGACACGAAGCTTTTGCATGATTTCGGCGTTGGCCAACGCCAAACGGTGCGAATCGATACTGACGCGGAAAATCACGCCGGCGAAAGACAATACCACCGCAAGGATTGCCAGAGCCACCACCAATTCCATAAGCGTGAAGGCTTTTCGCATCTTACGGCCTCGGAAACCTGATAATCTTCTGATACACAGCCACGACGGGAATACGACCTCCCGCCACCGGGGGCGGAACCACCCAGACCCAGCCCCCGTCGGTCGAGGTCAGATCGCCGCCCTCCCACGTGCGATCCAGTGTGATCCTCTCGGGTTGGGCTTTGTCCCGTTCGAGCACACGATAGATCTGCCCAGTCGCGTCGTCCACGAGAATCGAGTTTTGCGAGACGAACGTCCGCTCGTCGATCGCGTCGCTGGCGACCGCGTCTTGGACGAGGATCTGGTCCGACATCCCACGGGTCTGGGCGACGTTGATCCGCACCGGACACGGCAGCGTGGTCGTCTCGAGCTGCGGCCAATTCGCGCCGGTCCTGCGCTTACGGTAGGCCGAATCGACGCTGATCTCCCGACTGACGAACACGACGCACTGGATCAACTCGCCGCCCCGCGGCACGTCGTCGGCATCGTTCGGTTCCGACACTCGCCGGCAGATCGCCGACCAGGAATACTGTCGGTCCACGTCCCCGCGGATCGAGGGATAGAAGGTCTCCCCCGTCGGCAGCACCGCCAGATCCTCATACAAGACAAAACCGCCGCTCGTGAGATCCGGATCGTTGACGTCGAGACCGAAGATCCGCATCTTGGCGAACGCCTCCGCGGCCGCCACTGCCGCGATCGTGCGCTCGGTCGACAGCGTCGAGAAGTAGATTCCCGTCAGGAAGGTGCCGCCGATGAACGTCATGCCGATCGCCAGCGTTCCGACCGCCATCAGGGTCTCCGTCAGCGAGAATCCGCGCTGTTGCCGTTTGTTTGTCATATCGCCCATCACTTCGCCGAGATCAGGTTTCCTGCGTACGGGCTGACGTAGAAAGCCCGTGTCGCCAGCCGACTCAGGTAGTTGCTCCATGCGATCTTCTTGTCATACACCACTCTCAGTTGCGGGGTCTCATAGATCACGAAATGGGTGCAACTGGGTTCTTCGCCCAGCCCGTAGTTGAGATTGTCCGTCTGCCGTGACCCGTTCTTACGGGGAAAATAATCGTCCTGAAGAAACATCCCGGTGGGCACGAATGTCCCCGTGCGAGGCCGGCAAATGTTCTCAGCAGAGTTGAACACGTCGTCGCGAGACACTCGATTGCCTCCGGCGAGGTTGTCGGGACGGTACACGCCGTCGCGGTTACGGACCCGCACGTTGTGCGTGACCAATTTGCCGGAGGGTGAAAACACAATGGAGAACGTCGTCGCGTCGGACAGTTCGAACGGCTCGTCGATTTCCGAGTCCCTCGTGATCCAGTTCAATTCCATGGCCCCCATCGCGCTGGGCAGTTTGATCGGTTCGATCCCTTGCACCGCCCGAAAACCGTCCTCCAGGTCGAAGCTACCCGTTGCTTGGACGTGCTCAATAAAGATCATGTACTGTGGGGCATCCATCAATCCCTTCAGGGGATCGGACGGATCGTTGGAGGTACACAGCTTCTGAAAGCGAACCCCCACATATCGCTGGCGACTGACCGCCATCGTCCGGGCCGAGTTCAGCGCAGCGTTGATCATGCTGACCACGCCGCCCTCCGTCTGAAACGACCGCACAAGGGCACGCATGGCCGGCACCGCCAAACCCGCCATGATGGCGATCGTCGCGATGACCAACGTCATCTCGACCAGCGTCAGACCGGTTGTTTTGCGTGCTCGCAGGTTCATGGGCTCGGATCTTTCCCTTGGTTTCTATCTGGCTCTTCGGACTCTGCTGCTGATGTCGTCCTCAGTGCCGAACTTCCGGTCGGGACCGGCGGAAATCAACTCCGGAAAGGTGTCTCCCTTGCCGTCGGCATACTCGTATACATAGTCCAGCACCGTCCCCCAGGGGTCCCGGATCTCCGCAATGGCGGGGTCCCCCGCCAGACTCTTGACCGTGGCGGGATTGAGCTGTTCAAGCACCGCTCGAGCGTCCGGCACAGACCGCAGCTCTTTGACCATCCACTCGTTGTGGTCCAAGGCGAAGTCGTGGGCGTCCCGCGCGGGCTGTTCGGGGAATCGGCCCTTGACCTCGTAGTACTCCCGAAGCGCCGTGTTCAGCAGCCCAAACGCGCTGTCCAGGGCCCGCTCCTTCGATTGGTTGTCCACGCGAAGCGTCAACGTAACCACAAGACCGGCCAACACCGCGATGATGCCCAAGACAACCATCATCTCGATCAGCGTCACCGCCCGATTGTGATGCTCCTGCGTCATAGGCTGCCTTACGCGATCCCCGCGGTCACCGGGTGAAATTGCGAATGTCGTCCTCGGTTCCATAGATGCCGTCCATGCCTGCCGAGATCAACAGGTACGAATCGGGACGGACCGGCCACCGACGGTCTTGAATCCGTATATCGCGGATGTACTCATAGTAAAAATACTCAAAACTCACCGTTCCGGGCCGCACGCCCGGCGCCAGATCATGCATCCGACGCGAGGCCAGCGGCAAAGCCCCGTCTGCTACCAGACCCAGATTCAGGATCGGCGCGTTGTCGCGAGCGTCATAGATGCAATTGCTCGTCTGGGTCCACGCGGCCGGTTCGGGAAGGAGACTGGCCGGGTTGGCCTTGTAGTACAAAATGGGCGTGCCTGCCGAGACCATTTTGCCGTCGAGCCGCCGAATCTTTCGCTCCGTTCGTGTGAATACATCGCACAACACGTACGTTCGCGGCTCCAGCGGAGGAACGGTCCCCGGAAACAAGGCGTCCGCGCCTCCGCCCAACAGAAAAGCATTGGCGATCTCCAGATCCACGTATCGCCCCTTGCGTTTCTGGAGCGTGTCCGGTTCTTTGTAGACGGTGTTGGGGGTCCCCATCGCGTTCAATCCGTCGGCCCGCCAAGCGGAATCCGGATGGAATCCCATCAAGTCCCAACCCACCATCGCCTCGGCCAGCTTCTGGGCGCCGCAGTAGTTCTGCAACGCGGTTCCCGGAGCGGAGGGATCAAACCACGAGGAAGGCGGATAGTCCCCGAAATCGCTCTTGAAGGCCGCCAGACCCAGTTCGATGGCGGTGAACTGCGCCTTCTGCTTGGTCTCCTTGGCCATCCGCTGCACGGTGTGCACGGCCGGAATCAACAGCCCGATGAGAATGGCGATGATGCCGACCACCACCAGAATTTCGATCATCGTCAGGCCTGATCTTCTCGTTTTCACGGCTATTCTCTTTCCATAGCGCTGTCACGATCCAGTTGCCGCAGACTTCGGCACGCAACGCATCTGCGTTTATGGTTGCGTCTGCTGTTCCTGATACTTCCACTCGAAATTGCAGACGTCGTCGGCGGTGCCGTACTCGTTGTCCCAGCCAGCGGAGATCAGGATGTACTGATCGGGACGGAACGGTCGAGAGGCCGTCGTGATCTTGTCGCTCTTGGTATTCATGTAGAACCGCACGGGAGCCGACAGACTATGAGTCGCCCCTGAGCCGGACCCGCTCGCCATCCACGGCTTACCCAGAGCCACCAAGGTGTTATTATCCAGGTAATTATAGATGTTTCCGCCGTTGTTCGTGGCCGTCATCGGCAACGAGGCGTCATGCTGCGTGTTCGCGGTGTCGGCCTTGTAATAGAGAATCGGCATGCCGGTCTTTTGTCCCGACTGCATCTGTCGCTCGTAGACGTCGCACAACACTCGCGAGGTCCCCAAAAAGCTCCCCACATTGCTGCCGTAGATGTCTTTCAACTGCCAGGCATTGGCGTTCTCGGCCGCCAGGTAGGGCCCCATGCGGGCCGTCAGGGTCGCGGCGCGGGCAACTTCGCTCATCTGGTCGATGTTCGCCGGATACAGCACCTCGCCCGACGCGCTGAGGCCGTTTCGCCGGAAGATCGAATTGGAGTGGAAACCCAGCAGGTCCTGCCCCATCAAGGCCTCGCAAAGCTTCATCGCGCCGGAATAGGCCAATCCATCCGGATCCAGGGCGCCGGACGGCGGATAACTGCCATATTCGTTGTTGAACAGCTCGATGGCGGCGTCCATGCTGTGCAACTGCGCCTTCTGGCGCACAAGGGTCGCGTAACGACGGGCCTTGTTCAACGCCGGGACCAGCAGACCGATGAGGATCACGATGATGCTCATGACGGTCAGCAGTTCCACGATGGTGAACGCCCGTTTCCTTCTGGCCTGGTTGATGGTCGGTTTCATGGTCTTCTCCTTTTTTTCTACAACTGGTGCACGACAACTTGGATCTTCGATTCCGAAGGATTCCGGGTCAACCGCCGGCGGAACCCAGGCTGGTGATGACCTGGATCATCGGCAAAAACACCGCCAACACGATAATCATCACGATGCTGCCCAAGCCGATGATCATGATCGGCTCGAGCATCGACATCAATCCGCCGACAAGCACGTCCACCTGCTCGTCGTACTGGTCGGCCACTTTCAACAGCATTTTGTCCAGGTCGCCGGTTTCTTCGCCGACGGCCACCATGTTCGCCACGAGCAGGTCCACCGTCTTGGACAACCGCAAGGGACCTGCGAACGTGTCGCCTTGGCGAATGGAGTTGTGGACCGCGGTGAGCATGTTCGCATACACTTCATTTCCCGCCGTCTCTCTCGTGACATTGATCGCGTCGAGAATCGGAACACCCGCGCTGATCAGGGTGCCCAAAGTCCGCGTCCACCGAGTGATGGACACCTTGCTGGTCAACTGTCCGAGCACCGGGAGCCTCAACTGGATCGAGTCCAGGACCAGCCGAACCGGGCGGAATCGCCGGAGAAACCGCAGGGTGAAGATGATCCCGACCGGCACCCCGACCAACCAAGCCCACCCGAAGTCCTTGGCGATCCAGGCGCTGATGCCCAGCACGGTGGTCGTGATGGGATTCAGCTTGCCGCCGACCATTTCGGTCAGCACCGACTCGAACTGGGGAATCACAAAGAGCATCAGACCCATCAGAATGCCGAAAGCGGCAACGAGCACGACGATCGGGTAAATCATGGCGCCCTTGACACGGGCCTTGAGCCGCTCGGCCTTCTCCTTGAAGTCCGCCACGCGGGACAGAATCAGATCGAGCACGCCGCCCGCCTCGCCGGCGGCGATCATGTTTACGAACAACCGGTCAAAACACCGGGGATACTTGGCGAACGCCTCCGACAGAGTCGAACCGCCCTCAATATCGTCGGCCACGTACCCGATGATCCGCTTGAAGTTGCCTTTTTTCTGCTGTTCTTCAAGAATCCGCAGGGATCGCAGAACGGGCAATCCCGCGTCCTGAAGGGTCGAAAGTTGCCGCGCGAACTGCGTAACCTGTTTGATCTTGACTTTGGCGCCGGCGCCGCGACGTTTCTTGGCTTTGGCAGCCGCGCCTTTGCCGCCGGCCTTGGCGGCAGTCGCGGTCTTGGACCGGACCTTCGTGGGGAAGTACCCCATGTTGCGGATCTTGCTGATCGCCTCCTTTTCGCTAAGGGCCTCGATCTCATCCTTGATCTCAACGCCCTGGGAATCCAGTGCGACATACTGGAAGACCGGCATACTTTTTACCTCACTTTCCCTTGTCCGTCAGCAGAAGCAACGCTTCAAACACCCGGATCATCCTTCGATCATCGTCTCTCGAGCGATCTCGTCAATCGTGGTCAGACCGTCGTAAATCGCGGCCAACCCGTTTTCCCGCAGGGGTTTCATTCCGGCCTTGAGCGACGCCATGCGAAGCACGTTCGTCGACGCGCGGTTCATGATCAATTCCCGGATTTCCTCGTTGAACACCATGATTTCGAACACACCGAGCCGGCCCTTGTAACCGGTCCCGTTACAGCGGCTGCACCCCCGACCGTAATAAAATTTTTTGCCCTTGATGTCCTCCTCAGTCAGGTGCAAATCCTTGAGCTGCGCCTCGCTGGGCTCGAACGCAGTCTTGCAGCCTTGACAGATCTTCCGCACGAGTCGCTGAGCCACAATACCCTCGATGGTGGCAGTCAAGAGGAAGGGCTCCACGCCCAAGTCGAGCAAACGCGCGATCGAACTGGGGGCGTCGTTCGTGTGAAGGGTCGTGAAGACCAGGTGCCCGGTCAACGAGGCCTGTGCAGCGATTTCCGCGGTCTCCAAGTCGCGGATCTCGCCGACCAGAATGATATCGGGGTCCTGGCGCAAGATGGAGCGAAGACAGCGGGCGAAGGTCAGCCCGATGTCCGGCTTCATCTGGCACTGGATCATCCCATCCATATCGTATTCCACCGGGTCCTCGGTGGTGATGATTTTGGTGTCGATGGTGTTCAATTCGTTCAGGGCCGCGTAGAGCGTGGTGGTCTTGCCGCAGCCGGTGGGTCCGGTGACGATGACGATGCCGTTGGGCTTGTCGATCAACTGTCGGAACGTCTTGATGTCGTCCGGACGCAAACCCAGCTTGTTGATGTCGAAACTCACCTGGCTTCGGTCCAGGATACGCAGCACGACGCTTTCACCGAACATGGTGGGCAACACGCTGACACGGAGATCCACCGGATTACCCTGAACGGTGAGGGAAATACGACCGTCCTGAGGCAGACGCCGTTCCGCGATATCCAGGTTGGCCATAACCTTGATTCGGGAACTCAAAGCCGCTGCGATGTATTTCGGCGGCGGGATCATCTCGTAAAGCACACCGTCGATACGGTACCGCATCTTGTACTCATTTTCGAACGGCTCGAAATGAATATCCGATGCCTTGTCGCGAATCGCCTGAAGCAACACCAAGTTCAGCAGCTTCTTGACCGGGTTGGACTCGGACAACTCTTTGAGCTCGTCGAGGTCGATGCTGGCGTTGCGTCCCTCGAACTCCTGGAGGAACGAATCCGACTGGATCTCGTCGATCAGCTCGGTGATGTTGTCGTCCTGTTTGGTCTCATAATACTTACTGATGGCGGTCTCGAGACTCCCACGATCGGTCATCTTGGCGACAACCGCGAACCCCATCAGAGTCCGCAGGTCGTCGGTGGCCCGGAAATTATCCACATTATCGAGGACAACCGTGAGTTCCTTCTTGTCTTGGTTGTGAGCAATCGGAAGGATGTGAAAGGTCTTAGCCATCTGGGCCGGAACCTTCTCGATCACCTCGGCGGGGATCTCCAGCCCGTCGATGCTGATGTACTCGATCCCTCGTTGGGCCGCCAAGGCAATCTGAAGACGAGGCTCGTCCACCAATCCCAACTCCAAGAGGATTTGTCCGATTCGGATACCGCCCCCTCGCTTTTTTTGGATCTCAAGGCATTCCTGGACCTTCTCACGACTGAGCACCCCCATTTTCATAAGGATCCTGCCGATCGGTCGCCCACGGAGTTGCTCGACTGGAGGGAGCTTTTCGATTGCCTTACCGTTACCCATCGCAATAGCCCTTAAAGACCCTATAATCCAGTACGACCTTATTGTATCGAAGTAAACACTTAATTTAAATAAAATTACAGTTTGGACATCTGGTTAATAAGACATCGACAACTGCGGCTTTAATGCAAAACGCTGAGTGCGGTTGACACGTGTCTATTCTTTCGCCCGTTCCTGTCGTAGGAAAGCTCCGCGTACCGTCGCAAAAATCAGAACTATCACGTCTTGAGGATCGGTCCAAGGTCCTCGAGCTCTTTCTTGGCCTCTTCCGCCTTCTTCTTGAGCTTGCCTTTTGCACCGGCGATCTTGGCCAGGGCCTTTTCCTGAAGGGCACCCGGCGCTCGACCTTTGTCCAACATCTCTTCCAGAGTGATCTTTCCGATGTCGTAAAGGTTCCAGAGGTGTTCGTCGAGTAGCTGCATACCCAGCTTCTTGCCCGTCTGGATACTCGAGTCGATACGGTAGGTTTTATTCTCTCGGATTAGGTTGGCGATCGCAGGCGTAACGACCATGAACTCGTAGGCCGCTATGCGCCCACGTCCCGTTGCCAAAGGGCACAAGGCCTGGCTGAGCACGGCGATCAGGTTTCCACTCAACTGAATACGGATCTGCTCCTGCTGATCCGTCGGAAACACGTCTATGATACGGTTGACCGTACCGGCCGCACTGGTCGTGTGGACCGTACTGAACACCAAGTGTCCAGTCTCTGCGGCACGTACAGCGGCCTCGATCGTCTCCAGATCTCGCAACTCGCCGACGAGGATCACGTCAGGATCTTGTCGCAACACACGACGCAACGCCTCTGCGAAGCTGGGCACATCCACGCCCACTTCTCGCTGGTTGATCACCGACTTTTTGTGCGGATGATAATACTCGATGGGGTCTTCAATCGTCACAATATGGCGGTCAAAGTTCTCGTTGATGTAGTTGATCATTGTGGCCAATGTGGTCGTCTTGCCACTTCCGGTAGGTCCGGTAACCAAGAACAACCCTCGAGGTCGACGACACAAGGCGGCACAGATTTTGGGCAGGCCCAGCTCTTCGAACGTCAGAATTTTGTAGGGAATCTGCCGAAGCACGATCGCGATGGTTCCCTTCTGCTTGAACACCGACACACGGAAACGGGCTGCGCTGCCAAATGCAAAACCGAAGTCGGTGCCCCCTTCCTCCTGAAGCTCCTGTTGGCAGCGTTCCGGCGTGATGCTCTTCATCAAGGCAGCCGTATCGTCCGGCTCCAACACCTTCGTTTCGAGAGATCGCAGATGTCCATCGATCCGCATGACCGGTGGACGACCGACAGAAATGTGAATATCAGACCCCCCCTGGGTTACACACGCCTGGAGGATTCGGTCCATGTTCAAGGTTGCCATCAGTGTTCCTTTACCAATACAAAGTTACTCCACCACGATGCCTTCGACCTGCGCGTTGCGAGAGACCTCTTCGGGCGTGGTAATCCCGCTGAATATCTTCAACACGCCGTCCTCGGCCAAGGTTCGCATGCCGCTGGCGCGGGCTGCGGCCCGCAGTTCGCTGGTTGTGGCTCTCTTAAAAGCCAGTTCCCTCAGTTCCGCGTTCATTTCGACCATCTCGAAGATGCCCTTGCGCCCTTTGTAGCCGGTGTTCTGACAAGCGCTGCAACCGGTTCCCTTGTACACCGGTCGCTTCTTGATCTCCGCCGGGTCGATACCCAGAAGCCTGAGGTGCTTGGGATTGGGGTTCTCATCCACGACCTTGCACTTCTTGCAAATCACGCGAACCAGTCGCTGTGCCATGATCGCCTGAATGGAACTGGCCACCAGGAAGGGCTTAACTCCCATATCGATCAAACGCGTGATGGCACCACAGGCATCGTTGGTGTGCAACGTGCTGAAAACCAAGTGGCCGGTGAGAGCGGCCTGAATGGCGATGTTGGCCACCTCGCCGTCGCGGATTTCGCCGACCAGGATAATGTTGGGTGCCTGGCGCAACATGGCACGGAGGATCTTGTCGAATCCCAGCCCGATCTCGTGGCGGACTTGGCACTGGTTCATTCCGGCGAAGTTGTACTCCACCGGGTCCTCGGCCGTGATGATTTTCTTATCAGGCTTGTTGAGCTCTTGGAGAGCGGCGTACAGGGTGGTCGTCTTGCCGCTGCCGGTCGGACCGGTCACAAGAAAAATACCGTTGGGCCGCTTGATAATCTGCTGGAAAGTCTGGTAGTTATCGGGCGCAAAACCGAGCGACTCGATGCCGATATTGACGGCATCGGGTCGCAAGATACGAAGCACCACACTGGGACCATGCACGGCCGGCAACGAAGAAACACGGAAATCGATGTCCGTCCCTGCGATGTTTCGCTTGATACGACCGTCCTGAGGCAACCGCTTCTCGGCGATGTCCATGCCGGAAAGAATCTTGAAGCGGGTGATCAAGGGGTTTTGCATGTTCTTGGGAATGTTGTCTTTTTCAAGGCATACGCCGTCGATGCGGTAGCGGATGCGAACGCGATCCGCCATCGGCTCGATGTGAATATCGCTGGCCCTCATGTGGTAAGCGGTGTCGATGATTAAGTTCACCAGCTTGATAATCGGACCTTCATCGGCGTTTTCGCCAGCCTGGATTCGCATGGCCTCGGCCTGGAGTTCGTGGCCGGCCTCGGCTAGTTCCGCCGCCGTCGCGTCGATACTATGCTTGAGACGGTCGTCCTCAATCGCGGGGGCGGTCTTCCCGTCACCGGCGTCACCGGCACCCGCACCGGAGACCAACGACTCATCGATATACGCACGGATCTTCTTAGGGTTGGCGACGTAGCACTCCAATTCCTTGTTAAGACGCAATCGGACGGAGTCCATCATGTCGAGGTCCATCGGGTCACCGATGATCAGCTTTAGGCGCCCATTGCTGACACTCAAGGGAAGAATGTTGTGGCGTTTGATGAGGTCTTCGGGGATGATTTTGGTGGCATCTGGAGGGATTGGAGCCTGATCGACATCCACATACTTAAGACCAAACTGCTTGGCGATCGCCTTGGCCAGCGTGTCTTCGTTGATCAACCCTAATTCAATCAAGACCTGCCCTAGCCTCTTGTTGCTGGCTTTGGCCGTCTTGATCGCGTTGATCAGAGCTTGCTTTTCAACCAAGCCTGCCTTATAGAGGATTTCCCCTAAATGCATGCGTTGTTTTGTCATACAACAAACCTCATGTGCCGCCGCTGCTTACGTCAATATAATGTTTCCTTGGCAGCCTGTCAATGCGTAGTCGGCCTGAACCTGGCACCAGAGGCAGTTCACAGACCGATGGATTCATCGGCAGCCGGAAAGAAACACGCGGCCAACCTCATGACCACTCCACCCGCAACGTTTATCCTGACTCACCGACCACAGAAATGGTGATCGGCCATTTCGAGAGGCTTCTCTAGTCGCATGCCCCGGACTCCAGCGGAGTACGGATCCCAGGATTTGCAGTACCCGTCCCGTCCCTATTGTCCATCTATCGGGAGAAATTTCACAAAAATACTGTGGCTTATGCCCCGAGCAGAGGAAAACGAGCCACACTTCACTCCGAATGGTCGCAAGCCAAAAGATCAATCCACCAGCTTCAGTCGCAACAGATTGAGAGCTGTTTGGGCAGCCCGCAACCGAATCGAACTGCGGTCCCAAGAGAAAACGTGTCGTAGCCCTGTCGCACCGTCGTGCCGGTCCCATGCGACATGAACCGACCCCACAGGCTTGACTTCGTTGCCGAAATAACGCCAAACCTCCGTGCCGTTGCGGCTGTCCAAGGCTATATACACCAGTCCCACCGGCTTGGCATCGCTCCCGCCGCCGGGACCTGCTATACCGGTGATCCCGATCGCGTAATCGGCACCGGATCTTCGCCTGGCGCCTTGCGCCATAGCGGCTGCCACCTGCTCGCTGACCGCACCGTATCGGTCGATCATGTCGGATGACACTTCCAGCTCTCTCTGCTTGGCGGTGTTGCTGTAGGTAACCCATCCACACGTGAAATACCGACTGGAACCGGCGACATCGGTGATCAACGAGGCCAGCAGCCCGCCTGTGCAGGACTCCGCCACGGCCACAGTCCTGCCCAGTTCCGCCAGGCGTTCCCCCACCACTTCCGCCAAGGTTTGCGCGTCTGTTCCGTACACCAGATGCCCTACTGCGGCCCGCAGAGACTGTTCCACGCGAGCCGCCATCGCTTCGGCTTCGTCCGTTTCGGATGCGGTCGCAACAATCTCCAGAGTGACCACGCCTTCGTGCACGGTGCAGTTGACCAAGGGATTGCGCCCTCTTTCCATGGCGTCGCCGATCATTTCAGCGATCTTGGATTCGCCCGCGCCAAAACAGCGCAGCCTTTTAACCACAATCGCCTGTCCAACAACAAGCCTTCGCAACTCCGGCAGAATGAACGTGTCGAACATGTGCCTCATCTCGCCCGGCACGCCCGGCATGGCGAATAAGATCTTGCCACCGAACTTGGCCCGGATGCCTGGCGCGGTTCCTTTCTGGTTTTCGATGGCCGTCGCGCCTCTGGGAATACAGGCTTGGATCGTATTTCGCGCAGGCATTTCAACGCCCCGGCGTTCGAAGAACTCCCGCAACGCTGCAACGAGGTCGTCCCGAAGAACCAGTTCCACTCCCAGAAAACCTGCGATCGCCTGTCGCGTCAGGTCGTCGTCAGTGGGTCCCAGACCGCCGGTGAGAATGAGGATATCGGATTCCTCGCCGGCCTGGGCGAGCCTTCGTCGAATCGCGGGCTCTTCATCCCCGACACAGTAAACACCGACCACCGGGATCCCGGCGGTTCGCAGTTGGGCCTCGATATAAGCGGCGTTCGTATCGACCGTCTTGCCGCTGAGCAACTCGTTGCCGATGCTGATAATGGTGGCCTTCTTGTGCATCACATCTCGATCATCGCCTTGACGACACCGTCCCGATAACCCGCGACCAGTTCAAACGCGTCCTGGACCTGGTCCAGTTTGAAACGGTGGGTTACCATGAAATCCGGCCGGACCTTTTGTGACGCCACCAGATCAATGGCCTTGTGCGTGCAACCGTTCTGGCGTCGGATATTGACGATGGTGATTTCTTTGCGTCGGATTTTGTCGATCGCGAAGGATATCCGGTCCTCCCGTGGGATGCCGACAAGCATGAGCTTGCCGCCGGCTTTGAGGACGTCCACCGCCTGATCGATCGTCTCCTGCTGACCGGCACACTCAAAGGCAACATCCATCCCCAGCGGTTGCTGCTGGAGGATCGCGGCCATGACATCCTCTTTCAGAGGATTTCCAACCCAGCTCGCCCCGCCGGTGCGGGCGGTGTCCATCCGGCTGTCGATCTTCTCGGTCATGTAGCAGGCCCGCACACCCTCGGCTCGAGCGCAAAGCAGGCAACTGAGGCCGATAGGTCCGGCCCCAAAGATCGCGATATCGTTCGGTTTGACCAATTTCGCCTGTTTGACCGCGTAAACACCGATGGCTAGAGGTTCGCACAGAACGCCCTGCTCGATGGAAATCCTTCCGTGAGTGGGAAGACAACACTCCTGGGGCATCACGATGTACTCACTCAGGCAACCGTTGCCTTGGCCGGGCGTGCCGAGGAACCGCAATTTGAAGCACGTGTTCTCGCGTCCCTGACGGCACTGGTCGCACTCGTGACAAGAGATCGCAGGCTCGACCACGACTTCGTCGCCTACCTTGACGCTTGTAACCGCCTTGCCCACGGCAGCGACTGTCGCGGCGCACTCGTGCCCGACAATGTACGGGAACTGAACCACCTGGGAGCCGATCCGACCGGTCTCAAAGTAGTGCACGTCCGACCCGCAGACGCCCACTTTTTCAATCTTGAGCAAAACGTCGGTGTCCTTTTCAATCCTAGGGTCGGGAACCTCCCGCACTTCCATCCGACGGATTCCGGTCAAAACAGCCGCTTTCATGAATGCACCCGTCTCCTGTGACTACACATTGAATCGGAAATTGATGATATCGCCGTCTTTGACGGTGTATTCCTTGCCTTCGAGCCGCATCTTGCCGGCGGCCTTCACCGCCTTCTCGTCGCCGAGGGCCTTGAGGTCGTCGTAGGCCATGGTCTCGGCTCGAATGAAACCTCGTTTGATGTCGGAGTGAATCTTGCCCGCCGCGTCCACGGCGCTGGTGCCCTTGCGAATGGGCCAGGCGCGTACCTCGTCCGGACCCACCGTCAGGAAACTGATCAGCCCCAGAGCTGAGTAGCAAATTTTGACGAATTTCTCCGCCGCGGACTCGGTGATCCCCAGGTCGGCCTTGAACACGGTTCGGCTCTCTTCATCCAGCTGATTCAGCTCGTGTTCCAGCTTAGCACACATCGTCACCACAGGAACCGTCCCCCCCATGACCTCACCGAGATCGAAGGTCTTATCGAGCCGGTTCTCCCCTACGTTGATGACCAAAGCCATCGGTTTGAGCGTCAGAAAGCCCAGAGACTTGATGATCGCCAGCTCGTCTTCAGTCTCGATAGCGGTGCTGATGGGTTTCTCCGCCTCGATGGCGGCCTGAAGTCTCTTTTGGAGAACCAGTTCCGCCTTGTCCTGAGCCTGGGTCTTAGTTGGCTTCTTCACCTGGGTTTCGAGTTTTTCGATCCTCGTGGTGACCAGTTCCAAGTCCGTGAGCAGCAATTCGGTCTGTAATTCCATCAGATCGCGTTTTGGATCGACCTTATTTCGGTACGGCGGTACCGAAGGGTCTTCAAACGCACGGATCACCATGACCAGCATATCCACCGCCCGAACCTGGCCGATCAACCGGCGGGCGGCGGTCCGTCCGTGTTCATCTGTGAAACTAAAGCCCGGCAGGTCCAGAACATCCATCGTCGCACGGACCACTTTTTTGGGCTTGTACAGCCCTTCCAGCCAGATCAGTCGCTCATCCGGGACGGGCACAATGGCTTCTTCGATGTTGTTGAGCCCCATCGGCGGAATGGCCTTGCCGCTGATGGCGGAGAAAATCGTGCTCTTGCCGGACTGCGTAAGCCCGAGCAACGCGGTCTTCATGTCATGCTCCAAACTGAGACTTCGTCGAGATCTTGTCGTAAACGCTGTGGCCGCAGGCATCATAAGCCACCACGGCAGGGAAATCAACCACCTCCAGGCGTCGAATGGCCTCGGTGCCGAGGTCCTCATAGGCGACCACTTCGACCTTGACGATGTGCCGACTGAGCAAAGCTCCGGCCCCCCCAAGCGTCGTCAAATGAACAGCGCCGTATTGCCTGAGCGATTGGCGGACCTCATCGCTGCGGTATCCCTTGCCGATCATGGCCCGCAAACCGTGGGCAATCAGCTTGGGGCTGAAACCGTCCATCCGAGCCGAAGTCGTCGGACCGGCCGAACCGATCACCCTGCCCGGTCGAGCCGGCGTGGGACCCACGAAATACAGGATCGCCCCCTCCAGAGAAATCGGCAACTTCTCGTCCCGATCAAGCATCTCGCACAAGCGCTTGTGGGCCATGTCCCGAGCCGTATAGATAACTCCGTCGAGAACAATGTCCTCCCCTGCTCGGAGTCGACGCACATCAGCCTCTGTCAACGGGGCACGTAATCGAATCATCGGATCTCCCAAGATTCCTGGACCTACCTTGTCGCACGCAGTGTACTACAGACGAGCGTCTTTGCGAAACCAAATCTGCAACGCGACGAGGGTTCGAACGATTCGGAAACAGCGGCGTACTGCGCTTCGGGTGTTTATTAACAGAATTCGGTAGAAAAGATGTCATTTCGACAGCGGCTGTGGTAGAATCAGGATTATGGCGAAGTACCCAATATTCGTGGAGCTTGCAGATCGACGGGTTGTCGTCGTCGGGGGGGGCGTGGTGGCGGTCCGCAAGGCCACTTCTCTTCTGGAGGTCGGTGCCCGTCTGGTGGTGATTTCCCACAAACCCAGTGATGCCATCACGGTGTTATGTGCCAACCACGGCGGGGAATTGATCCGCGACCGCTACGCCAAGCAATATATTGGTCAGGCAGTTCTCGTCATCGCCGCCACCGACGATCCCGAGGTCAATGCCCAAGTCTATCGCGATTGCCAGGAGTTGGAGATCCTCTGCAACGTGGTAGACGATCCCGATCACTGCGATTTCTTCGTGCCGGCGGTGGTCAGACGAGGCGATCTCCAGATCGCGATCGGAACCGGAGGCTATTGCCCCGCCTACGCCGGACACCTCAGACAGAAACTGGAAGCCCAATTCACCGAAGAACACGGTCGGTTCCTCGCGGAACTGGAGAGTATCCGCCGGGAGATCATCGACCAGGTCCCCAGCTCAGGTGAACGCAAGTCGCTGCTCGGGGAATTCGTGGACGACGAGTCTTTCGAGTACTTCCGCACGCACGGTTCCCAAGCCTGGCGGGAACGGGCCCAAAACAGAATCCGGTCGCGCAAACCGAACGACTGATCCATCGCAAGGGTCTTCTTCACACGTCCTTTTGACGGCAAGACCTCAGCCCTGCGGTATAATCCTCATTGATGAAAAAAACGACCGAATTACTGGCGCCTGCGAAAGATGGTCCCACAGCCCATGCGGCGATTCTCTGTGGAGCCGACGCCGTTTATATGGGGGCTCCTCGGTTCAGCGCAAGAGAAGCCGCCGGGAACACGGTGGACACGATTCGCCAAGTCACGCACTTTGCACACCAGTACTATGCCCGCGTCTACGTCGCACTGAACACCTTGCTTCGGGACGACGAATTGCCGATCGCGGAAAGGATGATCCGCCAGCTCCATGAGGCGGATATTGACGGCCTGATCATCCAAGATGTCGGCTTGCTGGAATTGGATCTGCCGCCTTTGCCCCTGATTGCCAGTACCCAGATGCATAACGCCACCGTTGAGAAGGTGCAGTTTCTCGAACAGGTCGGATTCTCCCGCGTGATCCTGGCCCGAGAGTTGACGCTGGACCAGATTCGCACGATTCGCAGCCGCACTCAGGTCGAGCTGGAGTGCTTTATCCACGGTGCCCTGTGCGTCGGGGTCAGCGGGCAGTGTTACATGAGTTATGCGCTGGGCGGTCGCAGCGGAAATCGAGGCCGATGTGCCCAGCCTTGCCGGCGTCTGTATAACCTCAAAGACCGCGCCGGCAATGAGATCGTAAGAGATCGGCATCTCCTGTCGCTCAAGGATCTGTGCCTGGCGGACCACCTGGAAGAACTACTCGACGCCGGTATCACGTCTTTCAAAATCGAGGGACGGCTTAAAGACATTCCGTATGTGGCCAACACCGTCGCTTTCTATCGACGCAGGCTCGACGAGATTTTGCCCGCCAAGGGTCTGCGCCGCGGTTCGTCGGGCACAGTCAATTTGGGGTTTGAGCCCAACCTTCAGAAAACTTTCAATCGAGGTTTCACCGACTACGGTTTGGCCGGCCCAAACGGGTCGATCTCTTCGATGGACACGCCCAAGTCCGTCGGCGAGTTCGTCGGGGTCGTCGCCCGCGTGGAGGAAACCGGTTTCATGCTGGATCGCGACTGCGACCTGCACAACGCCGACGGGCTGTGCTTCTTTGATCCCCAAGGCCGGCTTGATGGGACCGTCGTCAATCGCGTCGAAGGCCGAAGAGTCTATCCCCAGAAAACGCAGGGCTTCCATGTCGGACAGAAGATCTATCGAAACTTCGATTATGTTTTCTCTCGTCATCTCGGTAGGCGACCCGCGCAACGCAAGATCGACCTGACGATGTCTCTATACGATGCCCAAGACGGTTTGCTGCTCCGCGGCGTCGATGAGGATGACAACCGAACGGAGGTGACGATCCGTGAACGCCAACCAGCAGAAAAAAAGGACGTAGCTCGACAGGCTCTCGTCACCCACTTGACCCGCCTGGGCAATACGGTCTTCGAATGTTCGCACGTGCAGTTCCACACGCGGGACGTCTGCTTCGTTCCTGCCTCTTGTTTGAACGCGGCCAAACGAGAGCTGATCAAGCGACTACTTGAGATTCGCAACGCGAATCGGCCCCGCGAGACCAGAAATGTCCAACCGAACGAAGTGCCCTATCCACAAAAGCATCTGACCTACCTGGACAACGTACTCAATCAGAAGGCCGACGCCTTTTACCGCCGACACGGAGTTGCAACCATCGAACCCGCTGCGGAAACCGGCATGGATCTGTCCGGTCAAGTCGTCATGAGGACGAAGCTGTGTCTGCGAAAAGAGCTCGGCCTGTGCCATGGATATGAAGCGAAATCCCCCGCCGAACCGATGATTCTGGAAGATGAAGACGGCCTGCGGTACCCGATCCGGTTCCGTTGCGGTCCCTGTGGAATGGAGATCCTCCTGCAAGGAGACAAAAACAAATGAGCGATCACGTGGCGGAACTGACGACAGGATTGGCGGGATTGGACCAAGCCCTCAAGGGCGTGCTCCCGGGCGACAACATCGTCTGGCAGGTGGACGCGGTGGAAGATTACATGGCGGTGGCGGCTCCCTACGTGAATGCGGGTCTCCGATCCGGTCGAAAAGTCATCTATTTTCGGTTCGCCAGCCATCCCCCGGTCGTCTTTCAGGGCCGATCGGTCGAAATCCACGAGATGGACCCCGCCGAAGGCTTCGAGACGTTCATTGCAAAAATCCATGGCGTCATCGAGGCCGCCGGGCGAGGCGTTCTGTACGTCTTCGATTGCCTGTCCGAACTGGCTGCGGACTGGTATTCGGATTCCATGCTCGGCAACTTCTTCATGCTCACCTGCCCCTATCTCTACGACTTGGAGACCGTGGCGTACTTCGCGATCTTCCGCAACTCGCACAGTGCCAAGGCCATCCGCCCGATCATGGAGACAACGCAACTGTTCCTGGAGCTCTACCGCCATGCCGGCGACTTCTACGTCCATCCCATCAAGGTGCAGTTCCGCTATTCGCCCACGATGAACATGCTGCACCGATGGCACAACGATCAGTTGCAACCTGTGACGTCCAGCGTACTAATCTCCGAGATTCTCTCGTCGGTCAACTGGTCCGACCTGAACGCCGACACACGCCCCGGCTACTGGGATCGCACTTTTCTGGAGGCCCAGCGGATCCTCGACACCTCCGAGACGAACGTCTGCCCACCCCAGAAGCTTAAGGAAACATTCGACCACCTCAGTCGGATGATTATCTCTCGCGATCCCGGCATGCTTAAGCTCGTCTCCCGCTACCTAACGCTGGAAGACGTGCTGAACATCTGGAAACGGATGATCGGCTCCGGCCTGATCGGCGGAAAAACGGTCGGCATGCTGGTGGCCCGCAACATCTTGAAAAAGAAGTCATCGCGTTTGGCCGAATTACTTGAGGAGCAGGACTCGTTCTACGTCGGGTCCGACGTGTTCTACACCTATCTGGTCCGAAATGGGGTCTGGTGGTTGCGTCAAAAACAGCGCAACCCCGCGACTTTCCTCGAAGGCGCGGTCCAAGCCCGCCAACGGATCCTCCAGGGTCATTTCCCCGAGTACATCCTGGAGCAGTTCGAGCAGATGCTCGATTACTTCGGCCAATCGCCGATCATCGTGCGGTCCAGCTCGTTGTTGGAAGACAACTACGGCAATTCCTTTGCCGGAAAATACGAAAGCGTCTTTTGTCCCAATCAGGGACCCCGGGAACGTCGCCTGGAGGATTTCCTCTCGGCCGTCAGGACCGTCTACGCCAGTACGATGAGTGAAAAGGCCCTGCGGTACCGCGAACAACGGGACCTGCTCCAACACGATGAACAGATGGCTCTGTTGGTGATGAGGGTCTCCGGCGCAATGCACGGCCGCTATTATTACCCCCAGGCTGCGGGTGTAGGCTTCTCCTTCAACCCCTACGTCTGGAACGAGAGCATCGATCCCAAGGCCGGGGTGTTGCGGCTGGTCTTCGGGCTGGGCACCCGCGCGGTAGACCGCTCGGACGACGACTACACCCGCCTGGTGGCGTTGAACGTTCCGGAGAAACGTCCTGAGGCCAATTTTGAAGAGGTTCGCCAGTATGCTCAGAGACGGGTCGATTACATTGATCTCCAGGCCAACCGTGTCATGTCGGGTCACTTCCTCGACGTGATCAAAGAGAGTACCGACCTGCCGATCGAAATGTTCGCCTCCGCGGACGAGTCCCTGACCCCTCCGAGCGGCGGCACGGTCTGGGTGCCCACGTTCGACACCCTGCTGACCAAAACCGATTTCGTCCGCGACATGCGAGAGACACTTGCAACGCTCCAACAGGCCTATGAGTATCCTGTCGACGTCGAGTTCACGTTGAATTTCGTGGACGATCGGTCTTACCGAATCCACCTCGTCCAGTGCCGGCCGCTGCCGGTCAAGGGAACAGAGACACCCCGCCCGCCGGAGGTGGAGATCCCCCGGGCCCAAGCCATCATCGAAGCCAGTGGAGCGGTCGTCGGGCACAGCCGCCACGTGAGAATCAGCCGGTTCGTCTATGTCGCGCCGCCGATCTACAGCCGGTTGTCGCTGCAGGAACGCTACGAAGTGGCCCGCTTGCTCGGCAAAATCAACCAAATGTGCGGATCGCTGGAAGACGGGTGCTTGATGTTTCTCGGACCGGGCCGCTGGGGTACGAGCGACCCCTTCCTGGGCATTCCGGTCGCCTTTGCGGAGGTCAACCGGGCGGCCGTGCTCTGCGAGATCGTCCAGATGCATGAGAACCTCGTTCCGGATGTCTCGCTAGGAACGCACTTCCTCAACGAACTCGTCGAGACGGACATGCTCTACTTGGCCTTGTTTCCCGATCGAGGCAGCAACTACCTGCGGATTGACCTGTTCGAGAACTCCCCCAATCGCCTGTTGCAACTGGTCCCTAAGGCGGGCAAGTGGGTCGATGCGGTTAAGGTCGTCGACGCGTGCGAAATCCCTTGTGGCGGCATCTTCCTCAATGCGGATGCCTTCAAACAGAAGGTCGTCTGCTACTTCGCGGAGGCCTGAGACGACGAGGGGGTCAGACAAAGTGTCCAGGGGAGGACGAAATGAAAACAGGCGGCAACGCAGCAAGTTCCTCTCGCATAAGACCCGGCTGCCTTGCCGCCTTCACAATGAGGTTAACCCTCGATTCTATCGATGGTTATCTGCAGATGCTTCTGCCGGTGGCCGATCCGCTTTTGGCTGTTTTTGCGACGACGGAACGTCGTGACGAACAGCTTGGGCCCCTTGACGACCGCCTCGGCGGCATTGGGCTTCAGTGAAGCGACGACCTTGGCGCCCTGGATATAGGGTTGGCCGATCTTGCTGGCGCCGTCGCCGCCGATGAAGAGAACCTTGTCCAACTCAATGGTGGTCGCATCGGGAGCGACATCGGTCAGTTCGATCTCCACCTTGTCGCCCACGGCCACTTTGTATTGCTTACTGCCCTGCTCAACAATCGCGTACATCGGGAAACTCCCAATCCAATCCAAATATCCAAATCTCGGTAAAACTAAAAGCATAGCGCATGCCGATAAGAATGTAAAGACTTTTCTCAAGGAATTTTGTACGCTAGTCCTTTTGTGCCCCTCTGGGATGATCTCCGGAGGAGGGGCGTATCCGGCTAATCAAAGGAGTCTGTGGCATGAAACTGGCTATCGTCAACGACCAACTCATCCCGCAAGAGGAGTTGGACCCGATTTACTTCGACCGCGGTCTCTACTTCGGCGACGGCGTCTACGAGGTCCTTCGCAGCTATAACGGTAAGATCTTCGCCCTGGACGAACACTTGGAGCGGTTCGCCGCGAGCATGGCGGCGATCCGCATCACCGGCATCGATATCGGCACCATTCGCGAGCGGGTCCTGCGGGCCTTTGAAGCCGCCGGTTATGCCAACGCCAAGATCTACTTTCACGTCACCCGAGGCTCGGCCCCCCGAAATCATACCTGGTCGAAGGACATCCAACCCAACTTCTTCCTGACGATCAGCGAGCTAGGCGACCACTCCAGGGAAAAAACCCAAGGGATCGCGGTCTGCACCCACCCCGACCTGCGATGGAAACGCTGCGACATAAAATCGCTGAACCTGTTGCCGAATGTGCTGGCCCGCCAGGAAGCGATGGAGAAAGGCTGCGAGGAGGCGATCTTGGTCGATGAGACCGGACTGATTACCGAAGGAGCAGGATCCGCCTTCTTCGCGATCATCCACGACGCGTTGCAAACCGCCCCTTTGGCGGCCAACATCCTGCCCTCGATTACCCGGCACTTCATCGTAAAAGCCGCCACCAATCTGGGAATGACGGTCGAACAGAAGTGCCTGACGCCTGCCCAGGCCGCGGCCGCGGATGAGCTGTTCATCGCCGTGACGACCAAAGACATCGTCCCGGTTGTGAAGTTCGACGGAAAACCCGTCGGCCAAGGCGTTCCCGGCCGCTGGGTCAAGGCGCTCATGACGGAATTCCAGAGGTTCACCGTTTGATCCACGGCGTTTCTCTCCCACCGGAAAACATCATGCTGTCCTCGTCATGAGCGCCCGGACGGTCCGCCCTCGGCTTGACGCCTCAGACGGCTCCTTTAAAGAACAAAAGCAGCGCCAGGACACAAACCGCCATGATCGCGCCGGGCACGGCCCACAGTCTTTGCCACTGGAATCTGCCGTCGATTCTGAATCTGTCCATCACAACCCCAGCCAGTTGGGTGCCGAGAAACAAACCAAGACCGCTTTGCGCTGTGATCACCAATGCCTGCACGGAGGCCCCCGTCCCCGCCGGGGCGACGGTGTTACCGAAAACCTGACCGGCGATAATGAACAACACATACGCCAAGCCGTGAAAAGACTGCGCCACGACGATCCCCCCCGCGGAGTCGGGGCCACATAGAGAACATACATGGTCAGCCACGAGGCGGCCCCCAGCACCAGCGTCCACTTGAAACCGCCCCCCCTGAGAAGTTGACCAAGAACAAACCAGGTCGCAGCCGCTTGAACGGCTTGGGCAACCGCCATAGCCGCCGGCACGTTCTTGGCTGCAATGCCTCTGTCCTGCATGAACTGCGCTGTGCCAAGAAAATAGAATTGCATCATACCGGCGGCCGCAATCGAGATCACAATGAAGACCAGAAAACTCGAGCTGCGCAACATCCCCATCGCTTGGAGCATCGGTGTCCCGGCCGTGCCCTCCGGTGGAGTCTGCGGGGCAAATCCTCCGCAAAGCACCGCCATCACAACGGACAACACCGCCGCCAGAACGAGACAGTCTCGCCCTTCCTCTGCCGTTTTGAAAATCCACCGCCATCCGGTCAGGAAATAACCGGCCAGTGCCCAAGCGACGGGCGCCCAAATGAAAATCTTCGGCGCAACGCTATTGACGGCCCCCTCCACATCCTGGGTTCCCGCAAAGGCCAGTCGCAAATGATGGAACATCAAAGAATTCACCAATGGAATGGTCGCGGCGTAGCAAAGCGAGTACAACAGGATCACAGTGAAGAGGGACTTGAATTCTCTCCTCCACGCTGCAACAAACAACAGGAGAACGCCTATGAGGTGCGCCCCGGCAAGAATCAACTCCGTGTTGATGTATGTATCCGCCACTTGGCCCGCCACCAGCGGCATAAAGATGCAACCCAGCGGGATGGCCGCATAGATCCAGCCCGTTTGCTTGCCGGTGAACTTCAAGGGTCCCAACAAGCGAGCAGCCAATACGGGGTACCATGCTCCCCAGATGGCATACTCCAGAAACATCATCGCGCTGAGTTTGAGGTACAAGACCGCATCCATGCCGAACATACCGTTCTCCTTCCTCGAGAGACCCTGCTACTTGCAGGCGGCCTTCAGCCGTTGGACGGCCAGCTTGATGTCACCGAGACGGTTGTCGCCGGCCTCGCGCTCGATGGCCATGGCGCCTTGGAATCCGACTTCCTCCAGCACCGCCAAGAACCGCTCTATGCCGACTTGGCCGTCGCCCCAGGGGACTTCACTGCCCCAGGTGCCCGGCTGGGTCGTTCGGATCGCGTCCTTGACGTGCAAGTGACGAATCCAAGGCGACAGGGTGCGCACCGCCTCGATCGGGTCGCCTTTGTCATACAGGATCATGTTGGCCGGATCAAAATTGACACCGACCGAATCATGCTTGAGCGTCTCGAGGAAGTGCCGCAGGTCCTTAGCCGCCTCCTGGCCGGTCTCCAGCAAGAGCATCAGGCCGTGGGTCTTGGCAATATCGGCCAAAGTCCGGATGCGGGTCTGCACCTTTTGGGCCATAATCTTGTCGCTCTCATCGATGAACCCGGCGTGCATGGACAAAAACTTGACACCGAGCTTGGAGGTCGCCTTGGCGGCCCCCTCGAACAGTTGACGGTTCTTCTCCCAATGTTGGTCGGGGACGACGCCGCCGGTGACCTTGATCGTATCGAGTGTGGAGTAGTCTTCCTGCGGGAAATCGATCATCGTGCTGGTGATGATCCACTTTTGGGCTTTCATCGTCTCGAGGACCTTGCCGGAGGCGTCTTCCACCGCGGCCCGAATCCCCAAGTGCACGTGTTCGATACCTACTTCCTGCATTGCCTTGGCGACGCCGGGCACATCCGTCCGAAGAGACCAGCTACACACCGCAACAGGCCAATTCTTGCATTTCATAGTCAAAACTCCAAAGAAGTTTCCACTGCCAAGTGCAACCGGCACTTCTCCGACTTTACACTTCACACTTGTTCTTCAGTCAGTTGATCGAAACTTTTTTCCCACTCTGGATGGACTTTTTCTCGGCCTCGACGATTCGGACCGAGTTGCGGGACTGTTCCAGCGTCAGAATCTCCGGAACCGGCTTGCCCTGGACGCTTTTGGCAAAGTGTGCGATTTCGAGCGAGTATCCGTCCCCGGCGGCGACTTTGGGCGAGAATTCTGCGCCTTGGGCCGGACAGACGCGAAACATGGGCTTACGCGTCAAATCGTAAACGAGGGTGGCTTTCTCTAGGATCAGATTGAAGCTCATCTCGAATCCGAACGTCGGGCTCATACCCCATCCCCCCTCGGCGGTCACCACCATATCTGGACCGTATTCATACTGGGTGACGATGTGGATCAGATGCCCTTTGGGACTCTTCGCGCCATGGCTGCATACCGCCTTGGGCATACCGAAAAGATACTGCACATAATCGGTGTCGTGGATGTGCAGATCCAGAGCCACCCCGCCGCTGCGGGTCTCGTCGACGAACCAGTTGTCGATGCTCCAACCCGGAGGGGAGCCGAGTCGCTGGAACATGGCTGCGACCACCTGACCGTACTTGCCGCTGTCGACGATCTCCTTGGCCTTGGCGTATTCCGGCCAGAACCGCACGCAGTGGCCGATCTGAAGGATCTTGCCGCTCTTGCGAGCGGCTCGGATCATCCGGTCGCAGTCGGCCGTCGTCAGGGCCATGGGTTTTTCGCACAACACGTTGACGCCGCGAGACAAAGCTTGCTCCGAGCAGCTCGCGTGAAGGTGTGTCGGCAGGGTCAGCGAAATGGCGTCAAGGTTGGCCTTGTCGAGCATTTGCACGAAATCGTGGTAGACCTCGATGCCCGTGAAGTCGATATCGCTTTCGGCCCCCGCGATGTTGCCCACGGCACGCTTGGTGTCTTCCTTGATGTTCGGATTGGCGTCGCAGATCGCGACGACTTTTGCGCCCTTGAGGGCCTTCCACTGCCGGAAGTGCATTCGCCCCATGAACCCGAAGCCGACAATCCCTACTCGCAACATTCCAGTACCTCCTTGCCGCGCAGCTCGCGGCTTTCAAGACCCGCCCCCGATGATTCCGAATGTGGTACGATCCGCCTTGTCATGACCTTCTACCTTCGTTCCAGTGGGCAGCGATTCTACCAGATGGGCCTTCGCCCCGCAAAAGGTTTTCTCGGAAGGCCCCCGCCAAAAAATTGAGAATTCGGTCCCCGTGAACCCCACCGCCAGTCCGATAAGGTCCCCACCGGCGATCGTGCCCCAATCTCTTCACGGGATTGTGTCTCGCTCGCATCAGAAGAACTCCCCCCAAAAAAACGTGAATCCATCCGCCAACCGTCGTATGATATCCTCGACAGTCCCGCGCCGGACGACTGCGGAACGGTGACCTGGTGACAAAAGGGATAGCCATGACGCCGAAAGAACGAGTCTACGCCACGATTCGGGGCCGGTCTCACGACCGTCCGCCCGTCACGCCCATCTTCATGGCCTGGTCGGCCCACTACATCGGACGGACCTACCGCGACTACTACCTCGACGGCGACGTGCTCGTCGAATCGCAATTGGCCGTAATGCGGGCCTTTAACCTCGACCAGGTTAGCGCGATCAGCGACCCCTGGCGCGAGGCCTGTGCCTACGGCATGGTGCTGGACTACCCCGAAGAAGGCGTCGGACGGCCCCGCGAAATGCTGTTGGACCGTCCCGCAGACTTCGACCGCATCCGTCCGCTGGAGATCGAAAAGGCCGAGCGGTGCCAGCAGCGAATCGAAAGCGTGCGGAAAATGGCCCAGGCGGTCGGCTCGACGCACAGCGTGCTCGGATGGTGCGAAGGACCACTGGCCCTGTATGCGGACCTTCGCGGAGTCGAGAACATGTTCATGGACCTGATCGACAATCCGCAGCGATACGTTCAGGCGGCCGAGACGATCATCGACAACCAGATCCGCTTTGCCCTGGCCCAGGTCGAGGCCGGCGCGGACATGATCGGCGTCGGCGACGCGGTCGCCAGCCTCGTGAGCCCCAAGATGTACGAGCAGTACGTACTTCCCTTCGAGAAGAGGCTCTTCGACGCGATCCATCAGGCGGGGGCTGCGGTCAAGCTCCACATCTGCGGCGATGTCACGAACAGCGTGCGCCTGATGGCACAGACCGGCTGTGACGTGATCGACCTTGACTGGATGGTCCCGATCCCCCAGTCGCGGGCCGCCGTCGGCCCCGATGTCACCCTCTGTGGCAATTTCGACCCCACAGCGGTCCTGCTCCAGGGTGTACCCCAGGATGTGGCCAACGCAGCGGCCCAGTGCATCCGTGAAGGCGGCCAACGTTTCATTCTCCAGCCGGGTTGCGAAGTTCCGCCGGGAACGCCCGAGCAAAACATCCGAGCCTTCTGCCCCTGCGAAGGCTGCCTGATCCCGGACCTGCTCGGCCTGGCCTGACCGCGCATCACGACAACGCCCAACGGTGGACGCGGCAGGCCGATGCTACGGCGACGACCGCCAGCAGTGTGGCACCGAAGATGCCTACCAGACGCCTGCTTTCGAACTGCTTGCGGTTCCCATGTCTATTTTCTTCCGGTGTTTGCTTCTCGTCGGCGTTGAACTACCCGCTTCAGGCTCCCCCCATTCTCCCTTGGCGTGACGCCAGCAAGAGTGCAGGGGGACAGAACGCAAGAGCTGGGTCTCGCGATCTAAATACAAAATCGTAGCCAAATCCACCGTAGATTACATTTTTGTATGAGACCTTCAACGGATCCTCCAAAAATCAGAATTCACATAACCAATTGTTTAAGAATAACTTACGATCTAATCCAACTTTTCCACAACAACCTGGAACACAAATTGCAGATGACTTTCAAAATTCGATTTTGGGAACCGTAGGCCGAATGTGGACTCGTGAACCTGAGAATGCGTCCGTGTGACGACGCTGGGTCGAACGATCGAGTTGGAAAGGGTAGCAACGTGAGAAGCAAACGACTGTGCAGACTGTGGATCATTTTCGCCATCTTGGTGATGTCTGTTCCGGCGTGGGCGGGCGAGGCGAGTGAGCCTTCGCCCATCGACGCGGCCAAGACCGAGGTCCAAACGAACCTCAACATCGTCTGGACGCTGGTCGCGGCGTTTCTGGTGTTCTTCATGCAGGCGGGGTTCGCCATGGTCGAGACCGGGTTCACCCGGGCCAAGAACTCCGTCAACATCCTGATGAAGAACCTGTTCGATTTTTCGATCGGTACGCTCGCTTTCTTCTTCGTCGGCTTTGGCCTGATGTTCGGACAGAGCAAGGGATTCTTCGGCACGACGATGTTCGCCCTGGGTGGGGTCGAGCCGGGCAGCGGCGACTGGAACTGGACGTTCCTGATCTTCCAGACGGTGTTCGCGGCCACCGCGGCCACGATCGTCTCGGGCGCCATGGCCGAACGGACGAAGTTTACATCGTACTTGGTCTACAGCTTCTTCATCACGCTGTTCATCTACCCGATCGCGGGTTCCTGGGCATGGAACAGTCTCGCGGCGCAGGGCGGCAGCGGATGGCTGGAGAAGCTCGGTTTCCATGACTTCGCGGGCTCGACAGTCGTGCACTCGGTCGGCGGATGGTTGGCGTTGGCTGGCGCGATTCTTCTCGGTCCGCGTCTGGGCAAGTACGGTCCGGACAAAAAGCCCCGCGCGATCCCCGGCCACAACATCCCGCTGGCGTCGCTGGGCGTGTTCATCCTGTGGTTTGGCTGGTTCGGCTTCAATCCCGGCAGCACCACCTCCGGCGTGGGTTTGGCGGGCTACATCGCGGTGACGACGAATCTGGCGGCGGCGACCGGGGCCGTCACGGCACTGATCACCTCGTGGATCGTGGTCAAGAAACCCGACGTCTCGATGGCCCTCAACGGCGTTCTGGCCGGCCTAGTGGCGATCACGGCGCCCTGCGACGGCGTCTCCCCGATCGGCGCGGTGTGCATCGGCGGCATCGGCGGCATCCTCGTGGTGCTCAGCGTGCTGTTCTTCGATTACGTGCTGAAGGTGGACGACCCGGTGGGCGCGGTCAGCGTACACGGCGTCTGCGGCGCGTGGGGCACGATCTCCTGGGGCCTGTTCAGCATGAGCGACGGCCTGTTCTATGGGAGCGGCTTCAAGGCGCTGGGCGTGCAGCTCGTGGGAGCCGGCGCCGCCTTCGTGTGGGCCTTCGGGTTGGGACTTGGGATGTTCTTCCTGATCAGCAAAACGGTCGGTCTGCGTATGACGGCGGAAGAGGAACTCAAGGGCCTGGACATCGGCGAACACGGCAACGAGGCGTACTCGGGCTTCCAGGTCTTCACCACCGCGTAAGGGCCCGCAACCAATTGAATCCTCGCGGGCCAAGAGACCCGATTCAGGAGAACAGGCATGAAACTGATCATCGCATACATTCAACCGCACAAACTCAATGACGTGAAACAGGCGTTGTACAAGGCCGAAGTCTACAAGATGTCCGTGACGAATTCGCTGGGTTGCGGACAGCAGAAGGGATACCACGAGTCGTATCGCGGCGTGCCGATGGAGGTGAACCTCCTTCGCAAGGTGCGTCTGGAGATCGCGGTCAACGAGAACTTCGTGGACCGCACGGTCAAGGCGATTATCGAAGGAGCCCGCACCGGCCAGATTGGAGACGGCAAAATCTTCATCCTGGACCTGCCCGAGTGCATCCGCATCCGCACGGGAGAACGCGGCAATGCAGCCATAGGATAACGTGATGCGTCGCTACCTTATAGACCATCATTTCTGTGCCCTTCCTCGGGCCAGAAGCCGGGCCCTGTCGCCATCGACAGGGCCCCTTTTCATTCAGCGATCCCCGGCGACCGCGGCGATACGCAGGTCGCGGATCTGGACCGCGGCGTCGAACGTGCCGGGGATCTCCCAACCGAGGTTCATGTTGGCGACTGCGTAATGGTGCGGATCGGTGTCCTTGAGATAGCCCCGCTTCACCGCCTCCTGCACGCCGTTGCGAATGAAGGGCAGCAGATCCACGCCGAACGAGAGCCACTGGCCCGTCTTCATCGGCGTCACCCCCACCGCCCTGCCGTCGACGGTGTAGATGAACTTGCCTGTGGCGTCGTCTTTGCCGATGTCCTTGGCCATATACTCCGGCGGCACGTCGTAGCGGTTGTCAAAGAACGGCACGCCAAACCAGTAGAAGTTGCCGTGGTCGGGCGACTCTGGGCTGATGTTCTTGACGATGAAGAACATCTGAAACTGAGCGGCATGGAGACCTGGATCGTACTGGTCCGCGGGCATACGATTCTCGAAGCGAAGAAGCCGCAGGTCGAGCGAGAATCGGATCTCGGCCAGTTCGTCGAGCGGGCGGATCACGACCGCGTCCTGTTCGATCAGTAGATGCGGCCAGCCTTCGCCGGAACGTCTGGCCTGCCGCCATACTCCGCGCCGCCCCGCACCTCCAGGATCAAATCCCGATTCGGCGAGTTCGGCCCGCCGACGAGGACCCTCTTGCCTTCGTTTTCGTAGAGCAAGTCCCCGTCGGTCCCCCGCACGCATGGCGTGGAGCCCAAGCTGTACTTCGTGGCCCACTGGCACAGTCGCCAAGCCGGGACGTTGTTCGCGTCCCCCAGAGAGAGCACCGCTTCCACCGCTCTTCCCTTCGCGGAGTCGGGATAGCTCAGCAGAAAGCCCCGCCGGAACTGGAGATCGGCGAATAGACTCTTCTCCGCGTCCTCCACCTGTCCGACCTGAACAACGGAGCCCGCCAGCAGACTCGCGAGACCGACAAGAACACTTCGAATCGACCCCATCATTCTCCCTGTCAATCAATCCAAGTTCCGAAGACACGTCCGAAGAACCCACCCTACAGATGCTCATTCGACTCCTATAGACCGCACATGCACGAAACTGGCAATCTCCTTACACAAATCGAGTGAGCAACCACAGCATGAATGCCAAGAGAAAGACGCCCAGCAGAAGAAACAGCACCGCCAATACCGGGATTCTGATCCAGTTCGGAACTCTGGCCTCGCAGGTGAAGGACCCGCCCAACAGAACCCCGATCGCATCCGCGATTGTCATTTTGGGAAGGGGTTGCTGCCTTCTTTCCCGTCATTCGAGGATCAACACCTGAATTGGAACGAGCATCACCGATAGTAGGAATATCGCGCCAAACCCGATGATCGTCTTCGACCAGAACGGGTCCTGCATCATCTGGCGTTCATTCTCAAAGAAGAGCCATTGGACGATCTCACAGAACGCAAGCCCTATGAGGCCCAGTGACAGTCCGATGATGGCCAATCGCCTTATGTGGTTGGCACTTGCCATGCCAGCAGCCTCAGAGCCGTCTTTGGGCAGATGCCGGGGACTTGAACTCGTACGAGCCGGGACGGACTTCGAGCGTTACCTGGTTCGGCTGGGTTGCGATCGGCTTGACGCCCTTGGCTTTCCCGAGCGGTTGGCCGCTTTCTGTGACCGTTTTGGCGTCTGTCGTCGGCAGGATCACCGTGGCGGTCGTGTTTGGCGGGACCGTGACGTTCCATGTCAGCACGCCGGCGTCGTCGATCTTCCAGTTGCTCACAATCCGGCCGTAGAGGCTGTCGTAGTTGGCCTTCACCCACGTCAGCGACGGGTCGTCCACGATGCCCGGCTTGAGGACGAACCGCTGGAAGCCGGGCGACTGCAAATCGGTCTTGATGCCCGCCAGACCCTCGATGAACCACGTCCCTATGTAGAGGTATGAACTGTGGCACAAGGAGTTGTCCATGTCCCAGGATTCATAGATCGAGGTCGCGCCGGTGCGGAGCATGTCACCCCAGCCGGGATAGGTGGTCTTGTTGGCCATTGTATAGATGAGATCTTGGCGGTCGAGGGCCAGGAGGGTCTTGAACAGAAAGGCTCCGCCTGTGATACCGGCGTGGATGTGCCCTTTGCGGCGGATCAAGATCTCCTCTTCGAGACGTCTCTCGATGAACGGGCGGACGTCCTGTGGCGGCAAGTCCACCAACAACGCGATCGCCAGGTAGGCCTGGAAACCGTTGACGTAGCTGTTGACGCCGGGGATGAAGAACTCGCGATGCACGGCCCTGCGGACCTCATCGGCGCGGTCGGCATACTTCTTGGCGTCCTCTGCCTTGCCGAGAACCCGCGCGATGTCCGCGGCGGTCTGCAGGTTGAAAATCCAGTAACAGTTGTTGAAGAACAGGGTCTCGCGAGTGTCGCCATTGACGCCTTTGGCGCCGGGCCAGAGCCAGTCGCCGAGGAAGTCCCATTCGCCGCCCCATCGCTGGAGCATGTCGTTCTTGGCTTTGGTTTCGAGAAAGGCCAGCCACCGCTGGATCGTGGGGAAGTTCTCTTCGAGGATGCGGGTGTCTCCGTAGCGCTCGTAGATCTCCCAGGGCAGCGTGACACAGAAGCCGCTCCAGCCGGGACCGCCGCCGCCCCAGTAGGTGGGTGCGGTGTAGGGCAGGTTGCCCGCTTCGACGGTGTCTTTGACCGCGGCTTTCTCTGCGGTGCCCCAGGCTGCACTGCCGCCCTGGACGTCGCGCCAGTCCTGGCTCCACTTCGTGTAAAACGCGCCCAGGCTGTAGTTGTTCAGGCCGCACTCGGTCGTCGCGTGGGCGTCGCCGCCGTAGCCCATGCGCTCGCGATGGGCGCAGTCGACGACGTAGCCGCCCAGACTGAGGTCCTCGAAGGTCCAAAGCGTCGCGTTGCGGATTCGATTGAGCAGCATGTTCGAGCACTCGAACTCGGCAGCGCGAGCGAAATCCGTCCGCACGAGCTGGCAGCGGATGTCGCTGAGCTGGGGCTTGTACTTGAGCCCTTCGATCGTCACCCACCGCCCGGTGAAGTAGTTGAATCGGTTCTCGAACGTGCCCTTGCCCTGCGGTCCAATGACGTACTTGCTGTGCAAACGGTGGGTCATATCCGAGTTCGGGCGTTCGGAGAATTTGAATTCAATCTCGTCGCCGGGCTTGCCGCGAACGTCGGCCTGCAGCCAGCCTGTGACGTTGACGCCCAGATCGACGCGGTACACGCCGGGCTTTGTCTCCTCGACCGCCACCGGCCTGACCTCCTGGATCTTACGGTTGGGCTCGATCATCTCGGCCGAGACCATCAGATGCGGCGTATACACCGTCGCGGGTTTCCAGTCGGAATCGTCGAGATTCGCCTCGCACCAATTTGGGAGTTCCTTGTTCGCGTCATACCGCTCGCCGCCGAAATGCATGAAATCCCAGACGCCCAAGAGCGTGTTGGGACTCGGGTGCGTGCGCCAGGTGTCGTCGGTGGCGATTGTCACCGCGTCGCCGCCGGGCAGGCGGATGTCGACCTGGGCCAACACGATCGGAGTCTGCGGCTTGTCGTCGGTCTTATACGGCGGGAAGATCGACCAGGAGACGCCCAGCCAAAGCCCGATGACGTTCTTGCCTTCTCTGAGTTGGTCGGCGATTTCATAGGCGACGTACCGCGCCCGCTTGCGGTGATTGGCCACCGCGGGAGCCAGAACCGAATCTCCGATCCGCTTGCCATTGACGTACACTTCGTGATAGCCCACCGAGGCCACGTAGATCACCGCGTGCTCGGGTTTGGCCTTGAGATCGAAGGTCTTTCGCAACCACGGATCGGGCACCTTGTTGTCCGGCGGCGGCCAGCCCCCCTCCCGCTTGAAGACCTGATCGCAACCGATCCACTTGGCGGACCAATCGGACGGCTCCAGCAGGCCCATCGTCCACCGCGCCGGCGTGCTCCACGCGGACTCGGCGCCGTTCTCATCCTTGACCTTCACCCGCCAGAAGCACTGGGCCCCGGAGGTCAGAGCCTTGCCGGCGTAAACGACGTGGGCAGATCGGTCGGAAGCCGCCATGCCGGAATCCCACAGATCGGGTTTGCCCTGCTCCAGAAGCGCGCGTGTGCTGGCCACCTGGATCTGGCAGGCCGTCTGCTTCTGTCCTCGCGAAGACGAATCCAAGGCCTCCAGCCTCCAACTCAGACGCGGTTGGCGAACATCGATCCCCAGCGGATCGATCAGGTACTCGCATCGCAGATCGACGACCCTCACAGAGCAAGGCGCCCCTGGGGCAACCGCCGCGCCGCCAAGAGCCAGACAGATCACAAGAAGCAGCAAACGCCGCACGGACAAAACGACATGGAATGAGAACATACGAACCTCCCTGAATCGAGTGACATTTGGATCACACAGAAGGAATTATAGTGCGGTTCGGCGTGGCACGCCAAGCCAAATGTGAGATCACGGCGAGTTCTTGTGGGCCGGTTCGGTCGAAGGCACAGCGCCGGGGCGATCCACACGCCGGACGGCGCGAACCAAGGCGATCGTAACCCACAAACCGCTGAGAATGACCACCGCAGTCGCCAGAATAATCGCGGGAAGCACAAGCACGCTCATCGATCCGCTCTCCCGAGACACCGTTGGATGTGATGCCCGATCAGGTAGGCCAGCAGCGAGCAGGCCAACGCCGGAACGATCGCGGGCGTCTCCACCTTGGAGACCCGTCCCTGCTGCGACACGAGGAATACGATCCCGACCGCCGCTCCGACGATCGTGCCCACGATCATCGAGAGAAAAGCCGCCAGAGGACGCGGCTTCTTGCTCCACAGACCGATGATCAGGGCCGGCAGGATCGCCGGGGCCCAGATCCCGTAGCAGACCAGCAGCCCCTTGATCACGCTCGGAACGAATACCGCCAGTCCCGAGCCGACCGCCGCGATGACGATGGTCGAATAGCGTCCCGCGGTCAGCGCCGCGCTGTCCCGTCGCAGGGTGAACCGGCGTAGGATGTCCTGGGTGAACACGACCGCCCCGGCGTTCAGCAGCGAATCGAGGCTGGACAGGATCACCGAAAGCAGCGCCACCATCATCAGGGTGTAGCCTGCGTGGTGCACCGTTGCTTTGACAAGCTTGAGCAGAATGGAATCCTCGGACGCGTCGGCGGCAACCAGCGGCCTGGCGACGATGCCGATCGCGATCATCACCGCGAACCAGACGATGGCGAAGCCCCCCGCCAGGATGAAGCTGACGCGGGAGACTTTCGTCGTCTGGGACGCCAGGGCCAGATTCGCATACGGCGGGATCAGCGTTTCGCCCAGCAGAAAGGCGATGACGAAGGTGACGATCTCCAGGGGCGTTGTGGTCTGGAACCCGTGGGTGGTCGCCGCGACCGCTTCCTGCGCAAACGAAGCGGCGCCGCCCTTGAAATGGAACAGCAGCACGTACAACAGAATTCCCGTGAAAAGGAACGCGTGCAGCGCGAAGTGATACGCATCGGTGATCACGCTCGCCCGCAGGCCGCCGAAGGTGGTGTACGACGTCGTCACGACCGCCACGACCGCGACAGCGACCCATTTCTCCAGGCCAAGCATGTTCTCCAGGACGTTGGCGCCGGCGCTGATCATCACCGAGGCAAACAGCGTGCACAGCAAGACCGAGATGATCCCTGCAGCCAGTTGACACCGTGAGTCATACTTCTGGCCGATCGCATCGCCCAGGGTATAGCAGCCTTTGAGTTCCCGCAGCTTCGGCGCGATGAGCAGACCGACAAGGATGTTCTGAACCGCGTAGGCGGCCCCGATGAACAGGAAGAGAAAGCCACTGTTGTATCCCCGGCCGACGAAACCGATGGAAAAGCCCGGACCGACGTAGGTGGCACAGAGACTGCCGAAGACCAGAGCCAACGGGAGCGAGCGTTTGGCGATAGAGAAGTCTTCGTACTCACGGGCGGTGCGTGCGCGCGCAGCGACCAGAATCAGAAGAACCACATAGCCGACAACAAGCACCGTCGAAAGAACCACCGGAACAACCTTAGAGAAGTTTCAGGTTTCAAGTTTGAAGTCAAGGCATACCTCTTCACACTTCAAACTTTACGCTTCAAACTTCACACTTTGCGCTTCGCACTTCCCTCATCCCTCGGTTTCCTCCTCGAACGCCTCTTCCTCCAGTTCGCTGATCGCCGCGTCCAGGTCCGACTCGGTACGAATCCAGCCGAACTTGCTGTCGACCAGAAACGCTCCGTACCACTGGATCAGGTTTTTCGCGAAATCGTCGTCTTTGCAGTAGATACCGAAGGAAATCTCGCCCGCGTGCGATTCGGCCTTCCTCGGTTTCTGGGGAAAAGCCAGCAACCCTGCACTGCGAGACAACAGGAACTCGATGTCGGAGACCTTACTATTGTAGATCCGCAGCCGGCCCGACTCGATCGCCTCGGGAAACCGGCGGAACAGGTGCCGCGCGGCGTTCGAAAACCCCGGCACGCTCAGGTTCATCGCCCGGTGAACCCGGACGTCGGGGTATTCCTGGAGAATTGTGTGGAGCTGGCTGAGATAATCTTCCATGGGCTGACGCTCGCCCTCGAACAACATGCACGTCCAAAGCTCCCCTTGACCGGTGGCGTCGAGTTGTTCCCGCAACATCGTCTTGGCGGTTTCATAGGTCTCACGCCGGTTGCCAAGGACTTTCAATTGGCGTTGCATCAGGACATGCGCCCAAGCGGGCATGTCGCTGGGCGGCGATTCCGGCGGGCAAACCCCCAAACGGGTCATCAGTCTCAGGAACTGCTTGTGCTCGGAACCATAGAAACGTCGCCCGACCACACTGCCTACATTCCCGTTGCACTCCAATCCGTAACGTTTGTGATAGCCGAACGAAAGTCGGTGGACTTCGAGGCCTCGCTCCTTGAGCAACTTCTCCAATTCCATGATCAGGGCAATCGCCTGTTTTTCCGGAGCCTTGTCGATCGACAGATGCACGTTGGGACATAAAACGATCGGTCGTTTGCCCAACATGTTGAGCAGGGAGCCGATCTCCGTCACGGCCTGCTCCAACTCCTCGCGACCGTCGTACCGCTCAACACAAATAAACACCACAAGCACATTGTTGAAGCTCACACACAACTGCTGCGGAGAGATCGTCGAAGGATCGATCCTTGTGCTGGGCTCCTTGTCCTCGAAGAAACAGGAGGAACACTGATAACTGTCCAAGATCATAGGGGGCTACGGCATCCGGTCCCCGGGAGTCCCGATCCGGTTCTCCAGGGTCCCGGACTCGTCCTTTCCTCCTTCACTGCAGATTCACGTGACTTCGGCTCGGATCCCGCGTGGACGCCTGAGCCTTCTTCATCCGGGACACGATCCCCGCGTCAACGCGTGAAATAAAAAGACCGACGTCGGGCGTCACCACCTTGGCGCCGAACCCGGCGCTGTTCATCATTCGAACAATCTCCGTGGCCTCCCAGAAATCCTTGGATTCGCCGATTCGTTTGGCCTCTTCTTTGGTCAGAGACTTCAAGAAGGTCGGCACGGAGCCGTCGCGAAGCGACGCGGCGTAATCGGCCAGCAGCTCCTGGATCTCTCGATGTGCATTCGCCATAATCAAAACCGTTCCCATTCCGACAGGACGCTCAGGCCTGCCCACCAGACTCCCTGCAATGCTCTTTCAACATCTCTCTCAGTTTCAAAATCGTCCGAAACTCCAGCATCTTGACCGCGCCGACCGTCGTCTCGAGTTGGTTGGCGATCGCCCGGTTGGACATCCCTTCCATCCACAACTCGATCGCCTTTCGCTCTCGGGCTTTGAGCTTATCCAACATCGTCCGCAGAAGCTCCTTCAATTCCTCCTGGGAAACGAGATCGGCCAGACCCAGGTCCGGTGCCATCAAGTTCTGCATGTCCGCTTGCGACAGGCACGACCTGCGGTTCAACCTGCGGTACACCTCGCGAAGACGCTTTCGCATGTAGTAAAGGTACACCGTTCGCAGAAGCTGCCGGTCGTCTTCAATATTCCGTAGGTGATCCGGGTTTTCCCAGATGTCCGCGTACACATCCTCCAATACATCTTCGCATTCCACTTCGTTGCCGAGATAGCGATGCAGATGCCCGATGAACATGGCAAAAGTCGCCCTCACGAATGGCTCCATGGCTCTGCGACGCGACTCGGTATCAGAGGCCGTCAGTTGCTGTAGAGCATTACGCAGCCGTTTATCCATGTCCGGTTATTTCGTTCTCCTGTGCACGTGCCCGCTGTCTGAAACCAGCGACGACATCCCACGTCGGAACGACGCCCAGGTTCGGGTCACGCATCCCGTAAATCCCCATTTTAGCATGGAGATCACGTGAGTTCAACCGGCAAACTCCCCTGGCCACACTCACCCCGGGCCGGCCTCTTAAAGTCGCTTCAGCAACCCAACCCGGGGTTGTCACGGTGAATCCATTGTTTCCATCCTCCGCTGAAAATTCGCCACGTTTCCCTCTGGGCGAACGATCACGCCCGACCATGGCACGGAAGCCTCCATTGCACATAAACTCCGGCCGATCCCAACATCAGAATTCCGGCAAATAACGCGAAATCCACCCGCAGATATCGGTCCAGACCACCCATCCTCGGCCCGACCGGCCTCCATGTTGTTCCGGTCACCACAGGTTGAATCAATTGCGGATCTTTGTCGAAGAAATCATCACCGCTTGGCGGCATACCCGCAGCCGAATTGGGCTCCCCGACGAGCAAACACTCAACGTCATTGGAACTGGGAATCGGATCTTTCTTCGGAGCCTCCGGCACCTCCGGCACCGCGATGCCTGGGGCATTCGACACATCCTCGTCCCCCTGGCTGGCTTGTACATCGGACAACGTGGGCTGGGGCTGGGGCGTTGCGTTCGATTGCTCGGGGGCGTCTTGGCCCTCGTTGGGTGTCTTGCCTTCGGCTTCGATCTTGTCGGCCAATCTAAGCAAAACCTTGGCCGCAAAGGCATTTTTCATGTCCTTGCTGGCGCGTTCCAACGGTTCACGGGCATAACCCACTTCCCCGGTCCCCAGCAAATGATAGCCCAGTAGAAGCTGCATGTCGGCGTCGTTTTCGAACTGTTCCATCTTGTCCACCAGTTTTTCGATCTGGGCATACAGCACGTCGTCGTTCGCGTAGAGACCACGAGGATAAAAGACGCCTTCCTTTTCGGGTGTGACTTTGCTCAAGGCCGCCCGAAGAATCTCCGCCGACTCGGTGTATCTGCCGTCGGCAAACAAAGCCTGGGCATATGCGAACGGTAAAATCGCATCCTCAGGCGACATCCGCATGGCCTGAGCAAACTTGTCGGCAGAAGTGCTGTAATTGCCTGTCTCAAAACTCTTTACGCCTTCCTCGAACCTCGTATCGGCCAATGTCTGAGCGGCCGGTTCCCTGGCCTGCTGCTGATCCAGCTTCTGTCGAACGTCGGCCCACGTGCTCTGATCCACCGCGCGGACCTCGTTCCCGATCGGAGCATCCGAGGTATAGCTCGTGTAGCTGCCGTCGGGGTTCTGATAGTAATAGTTGTATGTGTAGTAGTTGGTGTTGTCGACGACGACCTCCCGCGCAATCGGGTAGTAACCATACCATATGTAAGGGTGCCACCCGTACCAGTAGTAGCGGACATAGTAGTAATCGCTGGGCCAGAAGCCGCCGAGACTGATGAAGACGTACTTGCGATGATAGTATGGATACACGTACCGGAAATGCACGCTGGGACCGAACCGGTAATAGACCGGATAGCAATAATGCGGCCAGATGATCCGATGATGCAGCCGGAAGTAGCTGTCGTAGTACGTGTGCGTATGACGGTAGTCATGCCGGATCAGGTCCGGTCGATCATAGTACCGAGCATACACATAGGAGGGACGCCGGTCATAAGAACCCCGGTAATCACGACCGAAATCCTGCCTGGGCGAACTCGGATCCGCAGGAGAAATCCCGCGTCCCTGTCGATAGTCGGTCAAGCGGGAATTGAGATCCCTGTGGCGTGCTTCCATCCGTTCCGCCTGCTGGCGGGCCGCCGCCACGGGAGGCGTCGTCACACTGGCCCCCTCGGGCCGACTTGCCGTCTGATTCCGGGCATTGGCCATGCGGTCGCGCAGACCGAGCCTGGATTGGACGTCGCCCGACGATGACTCAACGGCGCGTCGCGATACCTCTGCGGACGCCGGCGGAATCTGCGGCCGAACCTCAGGCGTCCTGACGCTCGGTCCATTTCGTTCGGCAATGGAACGTTGTCGGTTCTCATCGAGCCGTTCCAACATGCCCCTGCGGGCCGGACTGGTTTGCCTAGGCGAATTCCCTGTGGCGAGAGAAGTCGTATCCCGCTGTTGCATGGAAGGTTGCATTTCTCTCGTCCCACGGGTCATCCGTTCCGACCGCTCCGGGGCGGAGGCTGAAGACCTCTCCGAAACGCTCGGACTTGGCACGGGGTTCTGGGTAGCCTGACGACGCTGGCCCATCCGTTCGGCCAGCGAACTTCGGTCCGTCAGGGTCCCCGTCGAAACTTTATCCGAAGGTTGTTTTTGAGACTGCATCGTGTCGGTCGCAGGGGTCTGAGTCGGAACTGATCCCGCGGGAGGAGTCGAAAACTCAGGCCGCGGGGACGATCCGATCTGAGAGCCGTACCGTCGAACCTGCGGACTTGTCGGAACAGTCCCTGTGGCAGATCGCGTGGAACTCTCGCCAAGAGAAGGAGTTATACTTCTCGACGGAGTTGTGGCAGGTGTGGAGCCAAGCGACGGCTGGTTGGTCTGTGACTGGATCTCCCGCCTACGAGAGGCCATTCGATCCACCATGGACTGCCCACCAAGCGAGTTCTGCTCAGGCACGCTGGGCAACGGACTCGAACGAAATGAAGTCGTCGGCCGACTGGAACTGATCGACGGACCCGAGCGTTCAACCGACGGACTTGGCTGGCTTGGGCTGACCGAAATCCTTGGTGATGCAGAACTTACCGATGGGGCCGATCGCTCGATCGAGGGGCTCGGCCGATTGATCGACGGACTAGACCTGTTGGGGCTTACCGATGGGATCGGTGCAACCGGCGCAGGCCGGCTCCCGGCCATCCGATCCCGCAGGCCCCCGCCAGCCAGATTCGACTGAGGCGTAGGCATCAGTGACGGACTGCGATTGATCTGCGGGCTGGGCACCGACGGGAACGACGGAGTTCCGACCGACCCGCTGCGATTCATAATCGAAGGCTGAGACCGCACTTGCGGCGAAGGCTGGATGCTGGGCGTCTGGCTCCCAACGCTCTGACGCAAGTTGCTTACGCTCTCGCGTCCTCGCATCTGGCCCCAGGTTGGACCTGTCGAAAGGATCGTCGCAAGCAACACAACCGCGATCAGGGAACCTTGGACGCACTTTTTCGCACGCCAAGCTCCACCCATCCGGGGACAAGATCTTTCGATAACGGCGTACATCAAAGTACTCCTTTCTCCCACGCGGCAGCACCACCGAAGAACCCCACTCCCCCGGCATGCCGCCGGCATTCGACACGCCCAACCGGATCGTGCGAATTGATTCCTTCGACTCAAGATGAGATTCACTTGTAACTATACTGTTTTCAAGGTCTTAGTGTTTCCCGCAGGAGAACGAACCCTTTCCCAACCCCCGCAGGATGCCGCATCAACCAACTTTGAAACTCGGGTTGGAAGTGCCTTTTCTTTGGTTACAAGGCTGAACAGGTAGCGAAGGTAACGAAAAATCAGAGGAATTCCAAGATTTCTGTGTTGCCTCTGATGGAATTGGACATTCCCAGGTTGAGTGTTATAGATTGGCCGCAACTTTGAAAGGGAATGTTCATGACGACACGACGACAGTTTTCCGCTCAGGAAAAGATGCAGATCCTGCGGCTTCATCTGCTGGAGCACAAACCCATCTCCGAGGTCTGCCAGCAGTACGACCTCAATCCGAACCTCTTCTACCGCCGGCAGCAGGAGCTGTTCGAGCACGGGGCCGTCGCCTTCGAACGGACGAGCCACGCCGTTGAGGATCGCGTCGCCCAGAAGCTCCAGAAGGAAGTCACCCAGCTCAAGGCCCGTCTGGCTTCCAAGGACGAGGTCATCGGCGAGATCATGGCCGAGCAGGTGCGTCTAAAAAAAACGCTTGGCCTGGGCTGAAGGAGGCCTGGGCCCAGCCCGACGTCCGCGACGAGGTCGTGGACTACGTGCGACACTGGAGCGATCGGACCGGCATCAGCTACCGGCGGATCGTGCAATGGATCGGCATTCCCCGCAGCAAGTTCTACTAGAACTCATCCCAAAACCTCAAGGTGAAGTAGGGTCATGAGCCGATATAAGGGTCATGGACCTGACGAATGAACAATGGGAACGTATCAAACCATTCATCCCGAGGACCAAATCAGGGCCTGGCCAGTCGGGTCGGCCGCCGCAGGATCGGCGGGAGGTGCTCAACGGAATCCTCTGGATTCTGCGGACCGGCGCTCCGTGGGCCGATCTGCCCGAGCGGTATCCTCCGAGAAGCACGTGCCATCGG
>Ga0208461_1000278_pt1 | contig 50708 bp, 55 predicted proteins | sample AD_JPNTR4_MetaG_FD_184448 | JGI IMG/M metagenome (GOLD analysis project Ga0208461, IMG submission 184448) | Active sludge microbial communities of municipal wastewater-treating anaerobic digesters from Japan - AD_JPNTR4_MetaG (SPAdes) (version 2) | ecosystem: Engineered > Bioreactor > Anaerobic...
TTTTTGAGGATTAATTTCCCATGTAATTGTAGAAGTATCGTTAAACAATTGAGGTTTTGGAAATCTCATCAATAATAATTTTTTATGCAGAGGAATGTCATTCATTTCCTTAAATTGATTTTCCTTTCTCTAGGATTGATCTTAGTCAGTTCCAATTTCAATTTTTGATATCGTATTTGAGATAGGTTTGGGCTTTTCTACAACTGGTGAATTCTCATTTCTTTTATCAATGGAAATCATTCCTTTTCCATAATCAACTGTGCAATTTCTAACCACCCCCAATCCAAGCTGAAGCAACATAGTAATTAACGTTCTGGGAGGATTAGTAAACTGGAGTTCCGCACCATTCGTAAACTTAAAAATTAAAATTTCGCTGCCCGCATCAAAATTCAAAAGCTCTCCTTTGAATTCATGTACACCATGCTTAATAATAATCATAACTCTTTTTCCTTTCTTTTTTGATTAATAATTAACAGAAATTTATTCACTGTATGGAGTTTTGGATTCACTTATTATAGTTCTTATAAATTCCCTGAAACTATCTCTATCAATATATTTTAACACAAATTTAAAAAAGGGAACAATATTAATTTTTTTTTCTTCTAAAAATTTCTCAAAATCATTTGCCTCAGAAAAAAAATCATAATCAATGTTATTATCAAATAAAACTTCAGGAAGTCTTACCTTCAAGAAATATAATAACTTAATTGTTTCTTTAACAAAATCCAATTTTGTAAAGGAAGGAGTAAGGAAACTTCTTAATGAATTTAAGGTATAATAACCTGAAACCCTTTTGATAACTTCTCTCCAAAAATCATTGTTGGATGTCTTTACTTGATCTATTAAATAGTCTAACTCATATTTTGAGATCCTCCTTTTTATAGATTTCAGTAATTCATTTTGATTATGAATAAATAAAGATTCGCCTGAAATAATATCTTGAGGTATTTCGTTATCCTCAAAATCGGCAACTCTTCCTAAGACCTGATCATCTAACATATTATGCTATCCTCTTTTAAAAAATTAAAAAATAAAAAATCATAATAACTTTATTATTTTCATTATTTAATATATATAATTAAAATTTCATATTGAAATTTCCTTTTAAACTACGTAACCATAACCAGGTGAACTCTGAAATATCTTCTCTAGGCATGTTCATCAATTCTGAAACGGCGAAGAATTTCATAATCTTATGCTGATGAGGTTCCTTATTCTTGGGAGTACCTTTATAATCTTTAATCTCATAAATATGCATTGCAATCTCTATTTCCTTTGAATTAAAAAAGAATTTCATTTTTTTCACAATAATTTTTTTCTTTGAGATAACCTTTATACCAATCTCTTCTTCCAGTTCTCTGTCCAAAGCATCACCGGGTCTTTCTCCTTTGTCAACATGACCCACAGGAATAGTCCATCTATTCATATTTTTATGGAATAACATACAGACTCTTTTTGAATCATCATAAACTATTCCACCCACTGAAGAATGATTAACAAGATCATCTTTCCAAAATTTCAATGTCTTAATATCGAATTTCATTTTATGTTTTCACCTCTAAAACTGGGATTATATAACTATTTAAATTTAGTTCTAATCATATATATTAAATATAAATAATTAAATTTTTAGAAAGGAAGGAGGTGTAAAAGTGGAGTTAATCTCAGAATTATCATTCATATTTTCCGCCTCATTATATTTCCTTACATATCAATTTACCAAGATACGTATCAGGAAAAATAAATATCGAGGCGGGAAGAGATTCCTTAAAAAATTGAATAGCATTGCTATCAGCATGATGATAGCAGAAATTATGCTATTCAACCTCTTTGTATTCACCAACCTCTTCTTGGTTGGTGTCTCAATATACTATATTCTGATGAATTTCAACATCATAGTGACCGTCTCTTTAAAGAGACAGTTTCCGTTCATCAGAATATCGTATGAACAATGTATGAAATACTGGTTAAAGAAATGGGCCACCGACCCATTCAAAATACCAGTATTGGAAATACCGGATGAATGATAAAATTAAGGCCCCAAGAAAAAAAGAACTCGGGGCCTTTTTTTGTGAAAAGACTTAATAAAAATTACAATGTTCTCTTTTTGGCTTCCCATTCAGCTATAATTTTTTTAGCATCTTGGATACATTTTTTAGGATTTTTCGCATTTTTGCACTTTGGTATTGTTTGCTTAACTTTTTGTATTGCTTCATTAATCGCTTTTATTTTACAAGCTCGTAATTCTTTTCCAGACAATCCTACACATTTATTTTTTTTATAATTTACCCAAGAATGATAAGCCGCTGCTGCAAGCGCTCCAGATACCAATGGTATTGCTATATCAGTCCACTGTGGGTTTGATCTTTTATGAATTGCATCTAGTAATTCTTTGCTAAGTTGAAAGTTATCATTCATAATAAAACTCTCTTTTTATCACATTTAAATTTCTTTGAAGCTTTATTTTATTTTTTTAAAAAAGTTTCTTATCAGAATTACAAGCGAGCTTTCTTAACTTGCCATGAAGCAATAACCTTATCAATATTCTGCTGGCATCTTTGAGGATTTGCAGTCTTGGAGCAGTTCGCCCGTTGAGCCCTGAGACCAGTTATAGCGGCATCAATTGCACCTCTCATACAAGCTTGATACTGCCCCCCCTTCAGACCTGCGCATTGCTGACTTCTTTTTCTCCAGATCAAACCAGCAATTAATCCCAGAAGACCAACACCCAAAGCAATACCACCAGCCTTTGACCAACTGGTATTCATTAAATATTGGGTAACACGACTTTTTACTTGATGTCTGGTTTCGACGGGCACAAGACTTTCTATTCTTTCTATAATCGAATTCCACCATTGTCTCAATATTCCAGCTTCTGGTGTCTTCTGCCCGTCGCCCGCGCTAGATGTACCAGATGTACCAGATGTACCAGATGTGGTAGGTGTGGCGGATCCGACATTACCAGCTGCGGCAGGTGTGGCGGATCCGACTGCGCCAGAGGCTTGTTCGGTTACAACGCTTGATTCCATAAATAATGCAGCTTCAAAAGGATCCCAGAGAATATTTTGAATACCAGACTCATTTAGATATTTCTTTGCTTGGGCTATAATACTTTTCTTTTCTTTTGTTTCGGTAATTCCCCAATGTTCAAAAAGATTTGCGTAAAATGATTCGATAGCTTCTTCACGAGTCGAAGGATCGAGCCTATCAGGATCCTCAAAAGCAATAGCATGCTCATTAACTAAATTTTTCAAAGTTTTAAACTTTCCTCTTTTTATTAAATCCAATCCAAAAATAGCTTCAAGAACTGGCCCGCTGACAAATACTGGATTGGAACCGTTAAATCTTGAGAGACCTGTGATTTCTAAGATCGGCTCAATATGATTTTTCAGATATTCTCTCACATGATCTTCAGTAATAACAGCTTCTTCAATTTTGGTGATTTTTTCTACTTTCTCTGAATCTGAAAGATCGCTTTCTAAAATCACCGTACGAAGTCTATTTCTGACATCCTCATACAGCAAATCATCTAATTCTCTATAAATCTCATCTTCAACATCAGATTTTTTAATATCAGTGCCTTCATTCAGAATTAATTGTAATAACTTCTCATCTCGAATATTCATAGCTCTTATTCTCCATTTTAAAAAAATTAGGATTATTTATAATTTGTTCTATTTTTTTCTTTTAAAAAATTCTTTAAATCCAAAAAAAGAAATTTCTTACAACATTCTTTTTTTGGATTCCCATTCACGTATTAACTTATTTATACTTCTCTTACACCTTTCTGGGTTAGAGGATAGTGGACAATTTTTATATTGTGATCTCAATCCAACTAAAACCGAATCAATTGCTCTTTTCTGACATTCAATTTTTCTGCTTCCTGTTAATCCATAGCATAACCCACTTTTCTTTTTCCAAATATATAACGCTATTAATCCTAGCAAAGTGGTTCCTAAAATTATTGCTCCCTCTTTGGAATATAATTTATCTCTTATTTGTTGCCCAATTGCTGCAGCTCCCTCAGCATTTGCATTAGCTTCTCCCTTTATTCCTTTTATGAAACTCATAATACTTTCTCTCATACGTTCATAATACGGATTTAGAAATTGAACTGCCTCATCATATTTTTTCGAGAGATAATCACCTATATTCTGTGCTGCTTCTGGCTGCTGTGGTTTAGCTGGTTGAGTCTCATTATTAGCTTGCGCCGGAGGAATCTCAATTGATCTATATGCGTTTGCAACCTCCTCATTCGCATAGCTTGTCATATTATGAAAACTTCTCAATACCTCCAAAGTTTCTGGTTGATTTTGCGGTGTGGCTGTTATTTTATCTTCAATATTAAAACGAGTCTTTGTTATAAAATCATTATATTGATCTATCCATTTCTTTTTTTCATATAAATTAGATGCATTCTCAATTTGCTCATGAAATTCTGATGCTTTCTTTGAGAATTCATTCATTTCCTTGCGGAGTTCATAGATTTTTGGCTCTATTTCTTTAAGCCTTCTGAGAAATTCTGATTGTTCATTAATACGTTCTAACTTTGTATTGCTCATCATATTATGCATAGCATATATTTCATATGGATCCCAAAGCAAATTTTTGATACCAAATTTATTTAAATAGGTTTCTGCTTCAGAAATAATATTGAAATATTCAGATTCATCCACACCCCAATCCTCAAAAATATTCGCTAAATGTATCTTAAGAATATCTTCTTTCTTGGAGAGAATATCTTGATCAATTTCTTTACCATAAAATTGGTATGTCTGTTCAATTAATTTTTTGATCTTATTAAATTTCTTTTTCTTAGCCAGATCCAGAGTATAAGCTATCTCCAAAATTAATCCACTTACGAATTGCGGATTATTTCCAGAAAACTCAGATAAATTCATTGTTTCTAAAACAGGTTTAATCTTTGTACTTAATAGTTTCTGGATCTGAGAATTATTTAATTTTGTATTCCTGTCATATTCAGGAACCCAGCTTTCTAATAAACTAGAATCGATATGTTCAAGTTCCTCCAAGATTATTCTATCCATTGATTCATATAATTCTTTTTCAAATTGATCTTTCTTTTCACTATTATTTTTTTTCTTAATTGATTCTCTAAGAACTTTCTCTAACAATATTATATCATGTCTCTTCATAATATAATCACCTACTTTATATTTATAATATTCTCTAAAATTTATTCTACCCTCATTTCACTTTTTCCATGAATAAATACCATTTCGAAATTTTTGTTTCTTTTATCCTTAAATAAGTTATATTTTGATGGATTATCAACTCCATATTTGTTCAGACAAGTTTGTTTAAATTTTATTTTTATGCTATCTAAACTTATTCGCATATTTAATTCTATACTCTCTCAAGCAAGTTTTTTTAGCTTTTCCCTTTAATTATTTCAGATTGAAAAACATTCTCAACTCCATACTTTCTCAAATTAGTCTGTTTTGGATTTATTTATTATTACTGCGAGCTTATCCTTAACTTTACCACTGCACTTCAAAGAACAATAAGTACAATATCCTTTTCTTAAATTTTCAAAAAGACCCTTTCTAGAACTTATTTTATTTAATCCGAGATCAAATGGATCGCAGTCATATATTGCACAAACATTTCTCTAACTGGATCTTCCAGGGATGTTTGAAAAGATGTTTCACCAGTGCGAACAATCTCAGAAATCATATTATTTTTTGCTTTATGATCATTTGAAAGTGGTCCATAAAATTCATCAATTAAGTATTTTGTATCATAAGCTAACAAACTATATAGATCCAGTTCTCCTAAACTTGCTCCTCCCCCTCTTTTCTTGCCACCAGTTGGAGCCAATGTTTTAGCCACATAAGGACCTGTACTTCTTGCATGTAATTTCTTTTCTGATAAATGCTCCAATTTAAAAACATAAATATATCCAATACCAATTTCGTCATCGGTATACTTATTAAATTCAGGTAATCTTAACTTATAAGCAGGCTTCAAATTCAAAAAAGATAAAGCTTTTAAGACATCATCCTTTTTCGGGCCTTTAAATGGAGGACTGATGATGGGAATGAATCTTTTCTGCTTATAATATTCTTTTAACCTTTCATATTCTTTATCTCCCAATTTCTTTAACGCAGAGATCACATTCTTACTATATGTCTTATCTTTGGTTTTATCCAATATCTTTAATACTTCTCCGAATGTTGATTCGAATTTCTTCCTTGGTGAAGTTTCGATCAGTTGAGCTAATTTTCTAGAAATCAATCCAGTATGCATTTCCATCAATTGCCCTGGATTCATACGGTTAATTATACTGATGGGATTATATATGAGATCAATTCTTTCTCCCCAAGGAGTTATGGGCATATTTTCATCTTCCTCAATAATAGCGATCAAACCTTTATTAAAGAATCTGTTATTGATCTTATCACCTTTCTTTAATTCCAATTCCTGTTTCAAGATAAATTTCAGCATTATTCCTTTAAATTGACGTCCTTGCTCCTTAAATTTTCCTCTAGGATATCTACCATGAAGTTTTTCATAATGCTTCACAAACTCTTTGTATGGTTCCTCTAATAATTTTGGTATCTCTTTATCTTTTGGAAGATTATTATATATCTCAATTCTAACTAATCTACCACCCTCGCAACGTTTGATATTTAAAGATTCCACATCATATATGGTTGTGGAGAAAGCAATTAAAATTTCACCTGGACTCAATTCTTGACCGACTTTGGCAATTTGAGATACATCCTCTTCCTCAGTGAGATATATCTTATATTCCTCATTATGGAGTGATACAAATTTTTTAGCTGCAGATTTACTTATAACTTGCCCATCCTCAAAATTATAACCTTTCCATGGCATAAAAGCAACTAATAAATTAATTCCATTTGAAATCAATCCATCTTTAATATTTGCACCTTCAGCAACTATCTGATCTTTTTTAACTATTGTGTTTATAGTCACCTTGGGTTTAAAAATACTCAGTCCATTTTTTCCTTGGCCACTTCTTAAAATTCTTGGAGTTATATCAATATTAATAATTTTACCTGTCTCTTGATCTTTTATGGAGATTATTTCATCGGTTAAATCAACTACTTTTCCATTTACAGGAGATTTTTTGATAAAATTATCAGATAGTAATCCAGTCAAAATAGATTCATAACCACTTTGCACAGCTGGATTTTCAGGATTTAATAAAGGAAAAGCCTGTTTTGCTTGGCCTGTAGCCATATTGATTCGCGCGCCCTCATTGTATTCAACAAAAGGAATCATTGCTGAAGTTGTACTTAGAATTTCAGATGGTTTTATCTTATCATCAATTTTAATTCCAAACATACCACGATTATTTACAATGGATGCACCCACGGTCAAATGTTGTTGTATACCAATGCTTGGTCCTTCTGGGGATTCCAGAGGATCAATATTTCCAAAATAAGATGGATGAATATTTCTAGCTACTTCTGGCATAGCATCCAGATTTGGAATTCCTCCGATACCCACTGGAGTAATTCTGGTCAAGAATGATAGTTCTTCCAGAGGATTGATACTTTCGAAGTTCTGAACATTCTGTGATGTTTTAATATCTGTTAGAACTTTTCTGGAATCAATAAAATAGTTAGCATTCTTATCTCCACCAAGAACTTTTGATAGATATTCATTATATGCGGCTTTAATTTGTTTTTGTAACTGCGAAATTAAAATTTCAGAACTTCTTATTCTGGAATGCCGTATGTCATTTCTATCATAAGAAAATCCCGAACATACTCTATTAGACATATATTTCATAATGTTTGGGAGATCAACAGGTTCGTTATTATTGGATAATATACTTTTCTCTATAGGAGTAACTATGTTTTTCCAAGTCTGATCAATTGCATAAATTGAATTTCGGTTTCCATTGTAATTTACCAATGTTTCTCTCCAGAAATCCTCGGAATTGATATCTTGATCTTTCGGGAAATAATGCATTGATTTTGCAAATGATTCTATCAATTCCTCTTGTACAGTATTCACGGTTTTGAAAATAATATATTTTCCATTATTTAATTTGTATGAATCCTTTGTCTTTTTATCAGTTATTTCATATTTAATCCCGAATAATTTCAACGTTTCTTCAAATCCAACTTTATAAGCTAGCAACATGAATAAAGGAACCTTATAGTTAGCAAAGAAAGCAATTAAATATGATCTCGTCTTTAATTGCTTGCTTATAATTGAGAATGAAGAATAAGAGGATTCAAATCTTGCTGAATATGGTTTTATGAAAAAGATTGGGTGGGTTACAATCTGATTCACCAATACCTTGGGCTTACCATTTATAATAAATGTTCCATTCTCAGTCAATTTTGGAAAATCAATATTAACAATATGCTCTTTATTCTCTTCATCCTCCAAGGTTATTGTGTATCTTTCAAGGAGTGTTTCTTCAATTTCTCCTGGAGTCTCTTTCAATTCTTCTACCTTGATATCTTTGAATTTTAAAGGCAATGGCTCATTTTCCAATGTTTTGAATAAGTTTACCATATCTGTTTTTAAATTTGTCGTAAATTCACTTTTTCTTAATCCAATCAGATGTTTAGGTATCTGATTATCAATCAAGGTCGAGGGGTTAGCATTCTTTATCAAGATATCATTTGATTCACTTATTGTATTATTATTCTGATTCAATAAATGCTTAGAGAATTTTCTCAAGAAGCTTATTTTTTTCTCTGTAGGAAGTGCATCTGCTTTTATAGCTAAACCTATTGCTTTATCTAAACTTCCAGTTATATGATATAATCCAGAAGTTAATAACAACATATTTGGTTTTGTTTTTTTAATATCGATATTTTCTTTATCAGCATAGTTAGCAACAATTTTAACCAATTTATCTTTTTCTTTTTCATCAAACTCATTTGCAATATCTGATGATTTAATTTTTTCCTCAATCTCCAATTCTTTCTCTTTATTCTCTATCTCTTGATTCTTTATATGTATAACATTATTGAGAATCTTTTTTATTCTGGCTAAATTTACTTTTTGATTTCTATCAAAAATTAATAAAAATCTTTGTTCCTCTTCGTTATATACAAATAATATGATCTTATCAAAGGGAATATCAATTTTTTTCTTTTCCCATTTCATAAGCATTATAAACAAAGGTAAAAACTTTTTATACAGCAACTTTTTTGGAATATATTTATTTAAATTAAGAGAATATAAAATGACTCTTTCAAAATGAGTTTTAGGAATTGATCCAACAGAGTTAATAATTGAATTTATTATATTTAGCCCTCTTCCTTTAAAGAAATTTCTTAACTTATATTTTTCAATAACCTTATCTAAAAAGACAGTAGGGTCCAAGAAGAAATTCTTTCCAAATAAATCAATATAATCCTCTTGTAACTTTCCAGATATAGGAATCAATCTATAGTCTCTAATCTTTTGACGCATCTTGCTATCCAATTTTGTCACCACAGGCTTCGTTGTTCTGGGTACATATATTGTTCGTATAACTGTTTTTCTGAAGCCTAACAAATTATAAAAGTCGAAAAATTTATCATTCTCAGGAAGAATGACAAAAACAATATTCCTTTTATCCTTCAGTTTCTTTGGTAAGAAAATACTTTTTACCGGAATGAATAATCTCAGTTTTTCATATAACATAATTATTTCCCTCTAATTTTTACCCCAGTAAGGGAAACACCCATGAGAATTTTCTCTATTGGACTTTCTGGAGCTCTTTGCGAAATCATTCCATATTGAATACTCTTTCCAAAATTCTCAAAAGCCAATCCCAACGGCCAAGAGATAATTGATGGCAACTTTTTAATATTTACCATTATTGCTTCATATGGTTCCTTCACTCTGGCTGGATATTGAGGATTCCGTTTATTCCTCAAAGCATTGGATAATATAACTTCCAGATGCACGGAATCAAATCCTCCAGTGGGCATCATTGTATTTATAAATGAGAAATATAATCCATGCACATCTCTAAAAGGTACTTTTCCACTCATGACATCATCAATTCTCATGGTTATTTTATTATAATCAATCGATGATGCTTCAACTTTTAATACCTTGGTATTCTCTTCATATTCCAAAATTAAGAAATTTTCTTCCCGTTTTATATTATCTCTATATTTAAAAAACTTTACTTCCTTTTCCATACTTATAGATAATGTCTCACCCTTAAAGATTAAATCAAAATAACCAACAGGTATTTTTATAAAATCATGATCTTCACTGATATTAAATTTATCGGTGTATATCTTTTTGGGAATTCTTATTTGACATTTAACTTTGGTAATTAAATAGTTATGCTCTTGCACAAAATTTTCTTTTAAGATAGGAAGATATATATCATCAATATTATTTAAGAACTCCTTAAAGATATTGACTCCCTCTATTTGCACAACACCACCCAGATGGAATAATTTCATGAATTTTTCAGATAAACTTGCCACTTCTTGCGCTGCAATAATTCCGATATTTTCTGATTTTAACTGATATAAAAGATCTCCATAACATAATCGGCAGATATCAAATGACTTACAGAAAATTGGACTTCTTAATTGGATAATCTTACCAATAAATTTTTCACTTATTGGTTCATAACGATCTTTATTAAAAATGTATCTTCCACGCAGACGCTTATATATGTCATTATTCAATTTAAATATTAAATGATTCTTCGTTCCACAATCTGGATTCTGAGAATTTAATCTGACATTTCCGACCGCGAATATAACTTTTCGATATTCATACCCACCACTTGCTGTTCCAATTGCTTTACTAATTAATCCAGCTCTGGCTCCTGCTGCGGCATTAAAATATTCTCGAGGAGTATATCCATCAGATATGGAAGAAATAATTGGAGGTAACAAATTACCTGATGGATCAACTGTAACTCCTTTGGAAACCATTAATTGCCTAACTTGTGATTTTCCTTTGGATGCTCCAGATTGTACTTGTATATATAACGATGGAACATTTTTGGAAATATGTTCCATCATTAATTTCTCCATCTCACTTAATATCTCAGATTGTCTTTGAAAATCTTTTTCTTTAGACAGCTTAACTTTTAATTCCTCTAATTCTTTGGATATTTGTAATTTTGAGATATCTATGGATTTGGGATATGCTGTGGCATAAATAAAGCCCAATCTCATCAATCTATCCAATGTCTCAATGAAATCATCTTTATTTTTTTCGATGATGTTAGATAGAATTTTCTTAATTACTTTATCAGATGCATATTCATCAACAAATGGATAATATTCAGGTAGAGCACGATTGAAAATTATCTTACCAACCGTGGTTTGATAAACATTATTTCTGAAACGTATAGAGATATTATCTCCGATATGCATAGAAAAAATTTCATCGAGAGTTTTAACGTTTCTTCTTGAGTTATTATTCTTGGTATACGTCAAGGTAAATAATCCAGTCAGAACTTCTTTTGAAAGCTCATAATTAGCTTTATTTATAGACTCATTTGAGGTGATTACCATCATTTTTTTCTTAGCTTCTTCTTGAGCTTCTTTAGACATAGGGGTGAATATGCTCATTGTATCTTGAACAAAAACCCCATCATGTGTCGAGAATGTATAATATTCCTCGACGGTAAAATCCCCACCAACTGTTTTATCCTGATCCAATTCTATAACTAAATCAGAACATGGAATCAGGGAGATCTTCTGGGATTTCAAATTTGATATTATCTTTTTCAATTTCATGGACTCTCTTCCCAATAATTACAGGATAGATTTCATAATTCTTTGGATACTTTATAGATACCTTATTAAATCCAGCTTCCTCTAATAAAGATTTTATCAAATCAACATTACACCATTTATCATTTTTCCAATATCCCTCATTATTAGTATGAACAATAATGTTGTCAGACATCTCGGAAAGAACATTAATAATTTCTGGCATTCTTTCTTTAAAATAATTTAAGACTCTCATTGCCAGAATCAAATCAAACTTACCCAGCTTCAACTCTCTCAAATTGTTAGGATTGGATAAATCACATCTGTAATATAGAATTGGATATTCTCTATTCTCTTTTAATTCGAATGCCTTTTTCACAAATTCAGCTTGTTCAATATAATCCTGACCTTTATAAAATGGTAATCCTCTATCTATACCAACTATCTCTTTAGCACCCTTTTTAACTAAATGTATATCAATTATTCCAGTATTACATCCGATATCTAAAATTCTCTTACCTTTTATTTTAGGTGCATATGGTTTGATCATTTTCTCCCATTTATTTATCCCATGGTATTCATCCCATGTGGGTTGAGGCATGTTCTTTTCATCGGTGCAATGAACAACAATACCATCTCCAAAATCAACTGGATGATACCAATTTTTGAATTTCTTGATATTCTCCATTATCCATTGATTTATTTCTTTATGAGTCATCATTTTATTCATTTTTGAAATACCTCATAATTAAAATATTTAAAATCTTTTTCATAGAATTCATATAATTGAAATATAGCTTTCTTACTAAGAAGTTCTCTACCACGCTCTATAGCCCCATGAGGGTAAGTCATATGCTCGGCAGGTAAGTCAACATCTGTATGTAAATAATTCTTTATTACTGTCCAATAAAATTGGACATTCTCCAATTTTCCTATGAAATCAACGCCCATTACATCATCCTGAAAAATTATATCATATTGAGGTGCAAAATGAGGATCATATATTACATCTGGTATATAGAATAGCATTTCGGCAACATTGTTTATATTCATTTTTTTATCAAATCCAAAATCAAGTATCCATTCAGGAAGTTTAGGTAAATTCTTTATTTTATCATAATAAAAATCAATAAACCTATCTATGGGATTTCTAACAAAGGTAAATTTAAAAATGTTTGGTATACTTTTTATTTCTTTATAACTTAATTCATTGAAAGAAATTTGTTCATGAAATTCTTTATGGATGTCAAGTTTATCAGAAATTTCAACTTCTGAGTTAGCTATCTTGTATAATGCTGTTAGAATCGAGCAACAAGCACATTTATTTATTTGTAAATAAGCAATTTGCGGAAGTTTTTTTGGCTGAGCATATGTTCTCCTATAAATCATATTAAGAACCCTCCTTTAGAAGATAATATTTTTCTGGATTGTTTTTTATCTCTATAGGAGAAACTTTTTCAATCTTATCAGTCTCCTCATTATAAACAATTAATGAATGATCTTGAGATGCCCAAAAAGCTTCAAAACGATTTTTCTTATCTTGAATTTTATACATCTCTAAATTATTATGAATAGTAAATTCTCTTATTCTCTTGTAAGCAACATTACCTGTATCTGGATCAATTGCTTTTATCTCAATGATAAAAATATCATTGGGTTTATAGTAATCAATGTTCTTCTCAGATTTATGATAGATAAAATAAGGAGTATTTTTTAAATCATAAATATGAGAAGTGATATATTCTTCAACTGGAGTTTTGGTTGATAGATCTGTAATTTTTAAATTAACATATCCCCAAATGCTATCTCCATCAAAGTCAGCTCCAAAACCAACCACACTTGGTGGATAAATTTCGAGAGCTTCACCTTCTACAATTTTTGGATAAAAGGCTTGAATTCTTCCTTTACCAATGTTTGGATCTCTTTTGCATAATACAATTCTTTTCTTTTCCTCAATTTCTTTTTTGACTACCTCAAATATTACGTTATATATAATCTTGGGAACATGGTATCCTTTATGAATAAAATTAAGAATTTTCCTGATTTCCTCAACACTCAAGATATCTCTTTGCATTTACCTAGCTCTCCTCAAATAACCTTGCTTGCGTACATTCCAATTCTTAATTAATGTGGATAATGAGCTTCTACATGATTCTGGATCAATTGCATTACTGCATAAATTATTTTTTGATCTTATATACAATATAGCACGATCCGCAGCATTCGCTCTGCATTTCCATAATGATTTTAAACTTAATTGATTACATTTGGTAAATGCAATTTTGTTCCAAAGCTGAGAAGCATCAGATTCAATTTTAGTAACAATTTCAGAATTTATAGATCCACTTCTTGCGGATCTCATAGGAGCATTATCAGAATCAAAAGAATCAGAAGTTGAATCAACATAATCAATGCTCGATTGTCGGTCATCAACAGTAATATTATTTTGTTTTTGATCTCCTTCCATGTTATATTCATCATCATACTCCTCTTCCGAATCTTCTTCGGAATCTCTCTCGAGATTTATACCATATTTTTTCTTTTGGTTATATGCTCTTATATCAGAAACCAATTGATCTACCTCTTGCTTCAAATCTCTTTTTTCAGCTAATGTTCCACCATTTTTTATATTTTCATATCTCTCCATAATTTCTTTATATCGTTTTCTCAATTCCATCAACTCTTCTATATCATCCTCTGTTCTTTTACTAGAGGTACTTTGAGAAAGATTGGCTATTTTTTTAGATAAAGAAAGACCAGCATTTCTTAATCTTGGAAATATAAATTCTCCAATCTTATCAGATATAACCATTATAGGAACTATAGCTAAACTTTCGTGTATAAGTTTAATACCTTTAACTTTCTCTTCATCAGAGAATCTTTTTGAATGAATGCAAGTCTCTATCAAAACTTGCTTCAAGAAACTTTCTAATTTTGGGTTCATTTTCTGATCATCTCCAAAAGGATTATTTATTCAAGTTCAAACACACCTTCTTTACCAAGATATTTTCTTGCTTCAGCAAAAAATTCTTTTGGTATCGTATGAGCATAAGGACTATTGGTTAAGCCATATATGATATATGGTTCAAATAATTTAACAGCAATTCTGAATGGCAATCCTACTTGCTTTGGCTTCAAATTTGGATTGGGGGTAATTACTGTTCTGGCAGAATAGTCCACTCTTTTTCCAAGAATAAGATTTCTGATTGTACCTTCCTTTTTTGAAATTCTCACTCTGATTAATTCCAAAACATCTCTAACCAATAACTGCATTTTATAAGCCATGATATCGTGTAGTAATCCAGACACAGATTTAACTTGCGAAGCCAAAGAGATGATTCTTTGATACAATTTAGTCAAATCATCCACCGTTATTTGAATTTGCTCAGCTTTATCATCGATATATACATTTCTGAAAGTTGGAGAAATAATTAATACTTTATTCATAAAGAATCTCCCCTTATTAATATTATCATAAAGCATTTGAATAACTTTATAACGTTCTTCTGATCCAGATTCGCGAAAACGAATTTTTTTGATGTTATTTTTTAAATCGCTCAGACCTCTAATATCTCCAGTATCATCAGGGCTTTCTACCAAATATCCATTTGCGTCCAAATAAAAAGATTTCTGAGCAGATACCACATCCATAATTTTTCTTTCGATACTTTTCGTTAATATATCGAAAAGCATTGGGTGGATTACATCACAATATAATTCAGTATATGATAATGTATTACTTCTCTCTTTAGATCCTTCCAGCCCGAATATTTCTTCACTCATTAATCCTTGCGGATGGAATTGTGTTGAATTAACCAAAAAAATTTGTGAAGAAGTTACAGGTTTAGCCAATTTTTTTTCTTTTATGAGCTTATCAACATTCAATATAGTAATCATAATTAAATTGTCGCGGTTTTTTGTTACGTATTTTGCTGTGATTGTTCTGGATCGGAAGTGGGTTCGGATTCGGCAGATTTCTCATTTAAATCACCTGATTCTTTCTCAACGGATCCATAATATTTAGAACACTTCTTAAACGTTTCCTCAACCGTTGTTGCAATAGTCTCATATAAACTACCACCAATATAAGTTACTCCAGGAATAAGAATTGTAATTGAGAATAAACTATTTAACAAAGTTGCTAAAAATCTTCCTAACCCTGGCCTTCCATACTTCTGATAGTAATAATGTATGAATCCACCGCCAAAGTGAACAATAATTCTGAATATCTTGAAAATTATATTGAAGATTGCTGAATACTGTATTCTTGATGTAAGAACATCTCCTAAAGAGAATACTAAAATGAAAGGCCCAGCAGTTTTTGCTTTTATCTCTTCTCCCTTTACTTTCTCTTGTAAGAATGGATTAACTAATAAATATGCAATAAAATGTGCTAACGCCAATGGAAAGTCGAGTTTCTCCACAAAATTCATGTAAGGAATATACTTTCCAATCAAATCTAATGGAATTTTTAATAAAAAGGGAAAAGTAAATATAAAAGATAACACTATATGAACTGTTGTCACTACAAAGTAGATCGCCAGATAATATAAAACAGCTCTTAAGATATCGCTACGTCTGAAGGTGTCTTTTAACTCCTTCAGATATTCTGAGAGTTCAATACTCAAGAATTTAACATTCTCCTGAGCAGCATTCGTTTTACCTTTTTGTAAAGAGTTCCTTATTTTCTTTGCTCGTGGCGTTGTTATTTTCTCAATATTTTTCCTTACCTTTTTCGTATCTATGTATTTACTTACTTTATTTTCAAGAATTTTAGACCTTATTCGAAAAGATTTGGCATAATCAAATATTTTTTTGAATATTTTACCAAAAAACATCTCCTCCAAAAGAATTATCTTATTCTCATAAATAATGTTATCCAAGAATACTTTACTGATGTTATCATTTTGCTCCTTCACCACGTTATAATATTCCTGTAATCTCTTTTCGGCTTGGGTATTTCCCGTAAGAATAAAATCGTTTCTTATTTTACTAATATCATTTTTGGCTTTTAATTTCTTTATCATTTCACACAAAGAGCAATCATCATCTGATTTTTCTGATAGAAGTTTTCTTATCATGATTAAATTTTCATTCATTTCAATACCTCACTTTTCTCAGATCAAATATTTCGAGATAAATTTATCTGGATATTTTAAAGCAAATTTACCTAATTTCTGTAAAAACAAGCCAGAAAAATAAAACCCCCGTAAACCAAACGCTTTTACAAATGATGCAATTTTATTGATAATTAATTTTTCTATTCTTTGGGAAAATGTGGGATGTTCATCCCATCTATGAGCTACTTGAATTGCATGTTCGCATTCACTTTTATTTAAACCTTTACAAATTTTTGATTTCATTAATTTCTCAAATTTTTGAAAAGCACTTATTAAATGATGTTTATATCCATATTTTGTCGTCATTTTATCTGCCTGATATTCAAAATGTCTCCCCACTGTTATATTAATAAGCACATTAAATAACCATCGAACCCCCAGCCCACCCAAAATAGCTTGTACTTCATTAATTTTAGTATACTTCAGGAGATATACAAATACACTCGCTATTAATATAAAACCACCCGTCCGAATGAAAACACTTTTCAATATATGCTTGTGCTTTCTATGACCATATTCATGAATCAAAACAGCCATTATTTCATCTCTATTTAAAAGATTAATTATCGCCTTTGTTAAATATATTGCTTTTGTTCCGGCATAGAATGCATTAACTTCATCATGATCAATCATGTAAACTTTGATTTTATTATCATTTATAATCTTACGTAATTCTTTTGTATATCCATCCATATAAACTCGAGCGAGAACTAAAGGGATTTGAGAAAGAATAATTGATAATATAGCCACAATTATTATAAATATAGTTATGGGCCCTTGAACCTCATCAAAATACTGAAAAGTCTTTATTATATTTTCTTCATATAATATCTTTTTGGAATTAAGCATATTATTAATATAGTTTATTTCAAATAACAAATCCTGCTTTTCGAGGAATTGCTCACTTATTGCTATAGTCATATTCTATTTCTCCTTAAATTTTGAGAAATGTATATTCAATTTAAAATTTATTCTCGAATAAAACGACAACCTAAAAATAGAAAATTTCTAGAAAAAAATAGAGATTTATTTTAATAATCTCTATTTTATATAATTAAAATTAAATTTAATCTCTCAATGATTTATGATTCCATAACTATCCATTTGAGACATAAGCATACAAGACCAAAAGCATCCTCTACACAAAATCTTTTTATCTAACTTCATATTCATATGAACATCTTTATTGATATTTCCATCCTCATCGAACAAGTCAAAGATCTTATACTTCGGAGTACTAACCCCTCTTATTCGTAAACACAATCTGACTTCCAATGTTGGTTCTATGGAAATGTTATTTAATTCTTCTTCCAATTTACAATCCAAATTTGCAGGGAGAATATCATATATTCTTGGAAGTAATGTTTTTTTCATATGAATTTTAAAATTAGACCTAACCAATGAATTAATAATTTGTTTAACTTCTTTACTTTTTGGCACTAAATTATTATGATTTGTTACAGAACTAAAATCATAGTAGTTGGTCTTTGCAATATCCAGCATGGTAATGTCTGATGTAATTCCATGACTGGATAAAATCTCTATGGTCTTATATAAATATTGGACATTATAATCACTTACTGTAATTTCAGCAACTGGATCCTCAATCAAATTTTGATTCTTTAAACGAATCAAAGTATTAAATCCAGAATGTGATTTATGTATCTTATCATCACCGATTTTCTCATTTAACTCCAGATAAAATCCAGGATCCACTGAGGCAGTAAAACCTTTAACCTTCTGAGGTTGTAAATCCTCAAAGAATTTATCGATTAACTTTTGAATATTCTCATTGCAACTTGAGATAATGGTATAATTAACATTCTCTTGATTACAATGCTTAACTATATCAATTAAATCCTTTCTTAAGAAAGGTTCACCACCATAAATAATTAAGAAAATATCTGGATTATGTTTCTTTAATAAATCAATACTCTCAATCCACTTATCTGTATTAACTTCATTCTCGAAATAAAATTTCTTATCAGGATATTCTGGAGGTTTATTTTTATAATTGATCTCAGCACTAATACGACAATATGAACAATTTAAATTACACTTTCTGGTAATTAATAAGTTAGCAATTTTTATTTTATTCATGATATTCTCTTTCTTCTTTAGAAATATTCTGCGTCCGCTTTCTTAGTTAACTTCTCAAACATATCATCCAATTTACCACCATACAATAGAGAAAAGAAATTAATTATCTCATATTCTAACTGAGAATTTGTAATTTTGGGAATTGGCTTACCTGTAATAACGGATATCAAATTTTTCTTTGAGGCTGAGATAATTCCACAGATTGAAGAAAAAATCTTATATTTAATAACCTTGGATTCAAATCCAAACATTGTTTCTTTATTAGCAAATAACAACTGAATATTTCTTATTTTGTAAGATGATCTGGTAGCACTAACATAAATCGTATTCTTTTTCTTACGTTTGTTTAACATATTATCGGTTCTTTCATCAAGGAGATTATCATCAATTGCTGTGGATATAAATTGATTCAGGAATTCTTCACTATCTTTTGGAACAGCAATCATCAAATCATAAAGAAAAGGAAACCTGTCCTTCAAATTATCCTTAGATAATTCTCTAATAAATTCACCCAGTAATATAATATGCTTGGGTGGAATGGCCAGTAATTGACGATAAGGAACTTCCAGCACCTTTGAAATGATAGGAAGATTCAGAACTTTCAGGTATGGGTAAATAAAATCAACTTTATCCAATCTGTCTCTGAACTCATCAAATTTCTTATCATCAATTTTCTCATCAATCAATTTTAATCCAATGTTTGAAGCTTTATAAATTGTATCATTGCAAGCATATACGTTATATGCTTCTTGACCAATAGTGATTCCATAAATATCATCCATCCCTCCATAAATCTCACCATAAATTGTCTGATTCTTATATAGAGGTTTCATCAACCATCTCACAGAACAATCGGTAACTCGAATTATGAAGGGTATTGGATTTACTTCGCAATCAAGTACAGATATCAGATTATCAAGAAAGTAAGAAAACACAACCATTAAATAATTATCAGGTGATTCATTATATTTAATCTTACACAGATCCCACATAAACTTGTCGGAGATATACGATTTATATGTTCGACATCTGACCAAATTGAAAATCTTATCATCAATTCCACATTCATTGCAATTTTTCCGCAAGTAATTATACATTTCCCGATGTGCATTCTCATTTAATTTCAACGTATTATCATTTGAGAAAATCCCAAGCAGTTTCAACGATGTTGAGGTTATAGCTAACTCTTTTAATTCATTCGGCATAACCAGAATACTGGTATTACTTTTCTTTTTACTATCGACAAATTTATTAAAATCGATATTCTTTCTCTCAATATATTCTCTGGAATACTGATGGAATTTCTCTTTTTCGTCTAACAATATGTTTGAATTAAAACTGGATTCAACATAGCGAAACAATAAATCCAGAAACCATTCTGAGAATTCTGGAATCAAAATATTAATCTCATCAAAGAACTTCTTGACAATCTCGAATTTGTTAGAAAGTGAGGAGGATTTTAATTGCAACCTCCAGATATAGCATTTGTAGGAATGTTCTTTACCATCATTTAATCCGATATACCAGATCTTCTTCTTTTCACCTTTCTCCATATACAACGTCATAATTTTTCTCCCTGAATATAGAATGAAAAAGGGTACACAATATTAATGTGTACCATTATTAATTATACTTTTTTCCATGAAAAAGTATAATGAAAAAATCGTTTTTTTATCACATTTTTGAAACTAATTGAATTTTCTCCTCATCAGTTAAGGATGGATCTTTTAATATCATCAATCTTGTCTCATTATAATATTTGTAAGGATCTTTTTTGACCAGGTCTTTAGAAACTTTAAAACCAATATCCTTAAAGAAATCATTCAAAGCAATTGCAAGATATTTTTTCCTTACTGATTCACAACAATCACCATATCTGAATTTCTTTAATAATGGAAGAGAGATACTCACCAATTCAAAATTTTCTTTTAAGGATACCATAATTCAATACCTATATAGATGAAAAATTTAGTGTTAACCTCTTTTTTAAACGGCCAACACTAAATTTATTAAAATTGAAGTTAAATTATTTCAGAAATCACATACTTCGTCTCGCCATTGATAGAGCTTTTCTCCTGAATTTTCTTTGCAATTTACGTTTCTGAGCCATAGCTAAAGAACGCAATCTGAGATATTTGCGTAATGCTGGGTCATTTTTCTTTTTTGCTAAAGTAATAGCTTTCTTACCAGCTGCGGCGCTTATCTTTGCTCGTCTGGTACGACGAATTGTCGACATACCAACACGTTCTTGAATAATTTGAAAATCATCACCTAAAGCTTCTTCCAATAACCTCATTATAGACATAATAACCGAAACCTCCAAATTTTAGAATTTATTCAATTAAAAAAAATTCTGAACTATGTATCTCTTTCACCTTGAGGTTCATCTGGATTTGATGATTGCGCTCTTCTTTTAATTCCACTTTGAATTAAAGTTTTCACCCCATCAATCCTAACAACACCTGAGGAATTCATGTTAATCCCTTTATCATATGTAATACATCCGGTTTGTTCTGATTTCAAATGTTGTTCACCTTTTGAATAAATATACTGACTACCTCCGGTTTTGATATGTAAGTCCTTAGCTACATCAATTGATAAATTTCCATTTGTTTTTATATTGATATCATTTTCAAAATTCATATGTAACTTTCGTTCATCAATATCAATATGTATATAATCCCCTTTATAAGTTCGAATTAAAATTTTTTCTTTACCTTTTCTTTCATCAAATAAAATGGTGGTTTGATTTCCATCTATTTCATATGTTGATTCATCATTTCCTGCAGGATCATCTCCTTTCAATTTTCTTTTTTTTCCAGTAATCTCGACTCTTTCAACATCTTCGGAATCAGAAACTACAATTGTTCTTCCAGAATGAGTTTTCAGAATAGTATAAACTTTGTGTGGTTCATCAACATTACGATTTTCAGGTGGTAATTTTGAAGCACGGCAATCCCAAGCTGATAAATATCTGGGTTGATCTAAATTACCTCCCTCGAAAAAAATCCAGACATACGAATTCTTTGGAGGAACATATACACTTCCTTGATAATAACTAGTTCCATCTTTATCTTGAGCATTTCTTCCACCAACAGGATTATTAGCTGGATAAGCAATCAATCCATCTTTATATAAATCGAGTTCCGGATCAATCTGATCAATCATATAATCCGGAATAGATACCTTGATTGCTCCATAATCCTGATAATCATTTTCTTTGATATCAACTTCAACTACTCTTGCTCTATATAATCCATAATAATTCATAATTATTTTCTCTTCTTCAAGAAGTTAACACCATAATAAAACATTTTATCAAATACTTCCCGATTTTTCTTTCGCCAAAAAGATGAAAATATATGATTACCATAAATGGTTCCAGCAACCAATGTAGCAAATAAACGAGCGCAATCTTCAAATATAGGTAATGATGCAATCCCAGCCACATTAATGACCGAAGTTGAGAAACTATTTTCTGAAATATTAAATATCTTATTCTTATTTAAGCATCTCAAAAAATCAATCGTACTTAAAAAATTAAAATTCAAATCCAAATCCTTTTTATAATCCACGCCCAGATATGATGCAAGTTTATTTAAATATTTATCATCAATCTGAACTCCCATAATTCCATTTCTCACATATAAATGTATAATAAAACGTAATCTCGGAATCAAAAATTTATACGCACCCAATAATCCAGACTTCTTACCAAACATACTAATAAAAATTGAGGTGTAAAAAAGTGATATTTGATCTTCAATTTCCATGGGAAATGGTTTAGTATTGATATAATATGATAACAAAGTTGCATAGGTGCAAATTGCATATATATCTGCTGGTAAAAAATCTGAAATTAAAATAGCTCCAAGTGTAGAAACATTTACAACGGGTTTGTAATCCTTTGTTACAAACCCAGGTAATGGATAATCTGAATAATTTACCCAGATTATATTTTCCAGATCCTCCATTACCTTATCTCCAAAGAGTGTTGATTTTATCCTGTATTGCGTACGGGATAAAACTTTTAAATAATCAACATCCTCTTTATTTAATATATATGGTTTAAGATTACTTTCACTGAAAGGAAATACATTGAAGGTTTTTCCTTTAGTTTGATAAACCAATTCAAAATCCTGTTTAACACGCATTATTCAATAACACCCCCATCTAAGACTGAATATGTGCTAGGTGGGCAATATGTACAACCAGTTTGAGCATAAGCATATTTTATTCTTATTTTATGCCCCTCCTGTAATAAATCTTCCAAACCATTCCCAAATGGGCAATCATCTGAACTCCAAGATACTTTCTTAAATTCAAAATTGGAGTCATGCTTTAAGGCATAATCATAACCAAATGGTTGAGGTGTAGTAAAATCATCCAGATATAAGAAGATCGAACCAGCATTAACTGGTTGATACTCAATGAGAACATATTTATTTTCGATATCCTCTGATGTCAAAGTGAAGATCTCCTCAGTTTCTCGAAGTTCACAGGTATCTTCAGGTTCAGGCTGTTCATAAATCTTTTTCATAGCATCAATCGTAGTTAATTCAATTTTATCAAGAGGAAATCTCTTATAATACATATTCTTATTGGTCTCAACTTGTTTTTCTCTAACATTGATGATTTCATTTTTAGCAACCCTATCTCGTGTGATTTCAAGAATTGCTGAATATGACGGAGCTAAAATTTGGTTTAAATTTCTGAAATCTTCGATAACATTTATATTATTTATATATAATAATATCGGCCAATAGATCACGGTATTATATAAATCATAGCTAGTATAATCAGGACGCATATACCAACTATTCTTAAATTCATGTATTGAACAGTTATTATAAAGGAAGCATATATTTTTTTCCAAGGTAGTCAATTCGAATCCTGGAAATGTTACAAATAAATCGAGTTCTACGTCATAATCAAGATACCTAGAACGAAAATTATCAATATCCAATAAATTCTGAATGTTTAATTTAGATTCGAACTTAATAGATCTCATAATTAGCTACCGAATAATTATCTCGCTTCCAACTATATTGTTTCCATCCACAGTTTTCAAAATTTATATCTAATTTAGAACGAATATCAGATAGATCATCATCATCGAAATATTCATAATATTTATTATAAAATTGCTGATAATCCCCATGCACAATTTCCATAGGTATCAACAAATATCCATTATGATATTTTTCATGTAACGATGATAACAAAGGAACATATCCAATCTCATTTTTATAATGTGTCTCAATTACATCACAGCAGATATCAAAAGCACAAAATGGTTGACAATTCGTCAAATATTTCTTAGTAATATATTTTGCAATATCATATAAAGTAAAGGGATGATGATGTATCTCAACAGTTGTTTGAGAATTCAATTCCCCAGTTATATCACATGAATAATAACCAAGAACTTCTCTAAGATATTCAGTCCAATCAGAATATTCACAGGAGCCTCTAATTAATCTCTCACATCTCTTAATAAATTTTTGAAATTCTTTTTCATTTTCAAAATCAGTCCTTCTTAATGTCAAGGTATATGGAGATTCCTGTGAATAAAGTTGCTCTTTACTTGGATCGGATAAAATGACGGTATTACCATTATTCATTTTTCTTTTCCTTTTCAAGACGTTTGAAAAACGTTCCAAAAGGTTCCTTCCCTTTTGTTTTTATAGAAACTCCAGGCATCAAAGAAAGCCCACCAAATGAAAATGGTTTTGCTTCCGAAGAGTATCTGGATAATTCGGTAAAATCAATCACATTGTTAACATTTAATAACTGTTTCAGATAAGCCAATGGAATTTTTGTACAATGAAGTAAAGATAAACTACAATAATGGAATATTTCAGATACCTTATCAATTACCACAATATCTCCCCAACCAATCGAGGCCAATTTCTTATATGAATTAAAGAATTCTGTGTAATTAAAATCCTCGTTAAAATCCTCTTTACTTAAAATCATCAAGGATGCCCACAACCAACTCCTGATACTGGGATTGAGTTTCTTTGCTAAAAATTTGGGATTATCTAATTCCCAATAATCCGGTAAATAAATAATATCCACATATGGGCGGGCCCCTGGATCATCTGGGAGATTATCTTTTCGTATGTTATATCCTCTTGTACCCACAATACGCTTAGCAATTTCACGATATATTTGATAAAAACTACGTTGCACAAGACCCAATAAACCTCGCATCCTTACAACACTTGACATAAAAGATACAATTTCTGGAATATTTCGAAGTTTGAATACAACGCATTTTATATTAATAATAAATAAACGCTCTCTTATTTCATACATCGGTCTACCATGTGAATCCTTCTGAAGATAATTCCCAATCATGCGAGGTGATTTATAACGAAAGTAAAATTCGAACATGGTAGGTTCCAGATTTATAGTATCATAAAAAATCACACCCTTTGGAACTTCTGGTTTCTCAAGATCCGAACGTAATTTTGCTGATGAAGTTATCTCTTTTTCTCTAGTAGGTTGATCAGCAACTTGAACTAATCTACCTGGATCTGGTAATGGACGTCTTTTCTTCAATTCTTTAAGTTTCTTATTTAATTCTTGGCGTTTTTTCCACTTCTCACGTAATTGTTGCTTTACATCACTACCGGATGCATTCTTAAGTTCCTCCTCCTCTTTCATAAGTTTTGCTATTTCAGCCTCTAACTCTTCTTTTTCTCTTTTTGCTTTTGCATATCTGCTCCCATATATTTTAGCTCTTGCTTGCTCTCTCTGTTCTCTTTTTTTCTTTGCGGCTTGAGACCAGGGCATTTCATAATACTCATCCCAATCTTCCTGACTCATTCCCCCGGCACGACGCTGTTTCCGACTTTGACTCTTCCCACCACCTTGGGATTGCTGACTCTGACCACCAGCAGCGGGAGCACCTGAAGTACCGGTCGTCACACCCGTTTGTGATGATGCCTGTGTTTTACCTTGAGACTTCTGACTCTGACCACCAGCAGCGGGAGCACCTGAAGTACCGGTCGTCACACCCGTTTGTGATGATGCCTGTGTTTTACCTTGAGACTTCTGACTCTGACCACCACCCGATTTACCACCTTTACCACCTCTTAATGATACAAAACGTAAACCTCCTCTGCTTGAAAATGTTTTCAAAGAATGCAATTTTGCTTCATTTAAAATTGACTCCTCCCCCAAAAATTGTTCATGAAGCAAATTGCTAATTTGCATATCTATTAATTCATCAATATTTGATTCACCCACACCACGTAACCAAATTGTTTCGTCAACTTCAACCTCTCTACTTCCCGGTTTGTGTCCATATAAAACGCCTGCTTCAACCATTTCTTGTTCATAATCCATAGCAAGTTTATCCAATGCTTTTTGAAAACGTCCTCGATAATTTATACCGATGTTTCGTTCGATCAATTTACAAATAAAAGGTATTAATTTTTCATCAATATTCTCACTTACAAATGTTGGTACAAGGATTAATGATTGCATAATTTATATACCTCTCATATATTTATATCCATAGAATATCTTCTCCATCTTGGTAATCCTTTTTACTATTTACATTTAAATTTATATTGTTTTGAATAATATTTTTTTGCTGTATATTATTTTCTTTCTTACTATTTGGTAAACTAATATTATCCAATTTCCTTATGTGATCCAATGTAATTATTTTTGGTTTACATATTTTGAGCATAATTTATTAAGTTCTCTCTCATAACCTTATATGTGTTAAACAACAGCTTGAATTTCCAATTATTAGTAATTTTATTATTAATATTTTCTCTTAAAGATTCTTTTAATAATGCATAGTCCATAATATTACTTTTATAATATTTATCTGTAATCTTAATTGCAATATCTTCTTTAGAACCATCCGGTGATTTTATTGCAGCTTCCTCCACTTCTTCCCGTATGATTTTTATATTTTGTGGATCATTTATAAAGTTATGAGTTAGCTCTTTGGCAATTTGAATTTTATCTTCGATATAATCATACATCTCAGTTAAAGAATTATAAATTGTCTGATCCTTTTTAAATCCCAATAATGATTCCATCTCTTTTAAATTCACAAGGAACGCACTTTTATCTTCCAGATAATTTTGATAAGTCTCTCCGAGAATTTCTCTGGGATTCTTATCTTCAAATAAAATTTTATCAATAAGAATCCAATTCTCCAAGATAGATCTCTTATCGACTTTCATGACTTTAAACCTCTTTTTTTTAATATGGATGAAAAGAATATTCTTTCTGTTTTTAAAATTTATTCGTGATTTCTTGCTCAAATATTTTCGTGAAATATAAAATAAATCTATCTTCAATACATTCATCCAAAGCAATACGATTATTAAAAAAATTCAGATACATTCCAGGATATTCTGTTGTCTCCAATAATATGCAATTATCCTTTCCAAGAATTAGATATGCTAATAAGAATATTTCATTCATATTACCAACAAAAGATTTTATCTTCTTCAAATCATCAATCAATAATTCATGTCTCTTAAACGGTATTTTTATGGAACGCTCTTTTATCACGACATTAAAAGGCTTTGGAATAGTATTTGTATATGAATTCTTTTTATTACAATAATATTCATAAAATTGTAATCTCATTTTACTTAAGCAATGTTTGATTTTCTTAATATAAGAATTGGATTTTTGATTCTGAATAGATTCACTGATACATATTCCAATAATATCGGATTTGTAATTCTGATTCAAGAAAGAAGTTAAAGGGGATAACCTCATGTTGGTTATCCCCCCAATGTGATCTAATAAATTTTTCTTCTTCTTCCAAAAAGGAAGTTTTCTATCGTCCAGACCTAGCTGCTTTATTATTACATAGCTATTATTCTCTGGAGATAATCGCTCATCTTTTTTCAAAAAGCAATTCAAGAATTGAAACTCATTATCAAATCTCAGTTGTAATTTCTTTTTATGATATTTCTTTAATTCTTTAAAGAGATGTAATAAAATAATATTCTCAATTAAATCATTATTTTGAGATACGAAAAAAATCTTATCTTGATTTATCAGATCTGATAAGCTTATATCATCTATTTTCTGAAAATCATATATAAACATTTTTATAAGCTATAGATTTTCTTTTACAAATCATCGTCTGGTTCCTTAGTGGAATATTTATCAATAAATTCAGCCTTAATTGCGTCTTTTACTTCTTGATCAAAGATCTCTTTAAATTTAGGATTAGTTTTGTAAATTTTTGCTAACTCAATTTGTCTGAATTTAATCTCAGGCATACTAATTAAGGAACACCAAGCTCCTGCTTTAACCCGTTTAGTTTCTTTTAATAATTCATAATTTGTAAAGAAATTAGAGAAGCCATTCTTAAAACTAAATACCATTGATATCTCAATGTTTGGAGCAAACAATTTATTCTTTACGCATTTGCCCACAACTTTAGTTCCAGAAAATCCATATTCTCCTTTTAAATCTGTAGTTGGTCTTAGAAAGAATAATTGAAAACTATTGAATTTGGTAGATTCTCCACCAGGAAGAACTTTCTCTCCCATGTATTTTAATTCGTTTGGTTTCTTAAAATAACCCATATCAATCTTATCACGCAATTGATTTACTGCTAAAAGAGAAATATTATATCTTTCCAATTTTGGAACATATTTCGGAAGTAAAAATGACAATATTCTTGCTTTCTCACCAAGAACAGCGTTTGGATCTTCTGTATCAATCCCTTTTTCTGTCAAGGTATTTGCTAAACTATCCCATACAATAACCGATGGATAATCCAAATATTGAGGATTATTTTCTTTGAATGAGCACATTGCTTCCACGAATTTAAAAACTTTCTCAACAGTTATATCAGTATAAGGACGCAGTTTTGGATATTTAACACCTAATTGCGCCAATCTATCTGTGCTCATTGAGACTTCAGAATCAGCATATATCGCAATAAATTTACCTGGATATTTACGTTGTCCTGTTGCAATAATTTTGGACACCAATGCTGATTTTCCACTTCCAGGAGGACCAACAAATTGCACGAACCCCATTCCCACACCGCCACCCAATACAGCATCCAAAACATCAATACCTGTGGAGATAGTCTTTTTAGAAAATGTGTTCTCCTCAATTTTGAAATTATTTTTCAAAAAAGAAGAAAGTGAGAGATTCAAATCTTTGGAGGCTTTAATTTGATCTGAAGTCAATACTTCTTGTTCGATTCTCTCAACAAGCTGAATATCCACTTCTGATGTTTGATTCTCAGCAGATGATTTATCTACATCATAACTCTCAGTATTCTCAACTTTTTCAATATTCTCTTGGTCAAATTCACCTACATTCATATCTGAATTTTCATTTGAGATATTCGGAACATCCACATCATCGGAGAAAATAAGAGCCATCTCTAATTCCTTTCTCTAATTAAATTTTTAAATTATTTCTTCAAGTTCTTTTTCATTTTCATTTTCATTTTCATCTGATTTATATTCTTTATCCATATTCTCTAATAACATAGATAACTTCGCAATATCGACCGCTTCCTCTTCATCTTTCTCATTCTTTTTCTTGAGATCAAATTCACTTTTAATTGAATTATCAAGTTGCTTTCTGATTTCCAATTCAGATTTAATTACCTCTGTAATGGTTTTAATTTTTTGTTCTAGAATAAAACGTTTTTTAAATTCATTTGAGGTAGGAATCAATTTCTCAAGATTATTACGAAACTCTTTAACCTTATCTAACAATTCTGATAAGCCTTTTCTATTATCAACTAATTCATTAATAAGATTAGCATAATTTTTTTCCAGATCAACCATTTTAATAATTTCCTTTCAAAATAAAATTAACTTAGAATTTATTTCAAAACATATATCACATATTTCAAAATCTCTATTTATAATTAATAATAATCCCTATCAAGTAATCCATATGGTTTATTTGCATCTAAGGTATAAAAATAAATAACCGGCATGGCATTTAAAAATGAGTGTACAAAAACAGAAGTCCTAAAACTGGTTTTATCATCTGGATCCTTTCTCAATTTCTCTTTTTGATATTCAAATGTCTCCGCGTGCGCCATAAGCTTGGCAAATCTGAATATAAAAGCATCCATAAACATTACAGGAGGTGAACCTCTTTTCTCTATTTGAGAAGCTATAGTAACCAATTTAAGAAAGAAATCTGACCAAATAAATATATGTTTGAAAACAGTAGAGAATCCATGCTTAATAGATAATCTTTTAAGAAATTCTTCAACTAAAGGAGATATCAAAATCATTGTTATGGCGCTAGCTAGGCTAAGATTGACTCCAGGTATCAATAATAAGGAATTCTCCACAAATACATAAAAAATTATTAAAATAATAATCAGATATACAGAAATACTCAATTGTGTTCCTGTGGGTAACTCTTTCGTCTTTTTTTTCATAGTCTTAAAAGTTTTTCTAAAAGTACGAGTGAGTGCTTTTCTATCCCCATTTAATATATTTTCTCGCAATTCATCCTTTACCATATAAAAAACCTTCTTAGGAATATTTAAAACCTCTTTAGCACTTATCCCAACTTTCTTGAGATAAGATAATCCCTTTCTTATAAATTTTTCAAAAGACAATTTTACTTTATGCAACTTATTAACGATCATCTTAACAATATAATCCACAACGACACCTTCATTCAATATTATTATATTATTCTTTTCAAGAAATGCCTCTGAAATATAGTTGTACATTTTTAAAACTCCTTTTATTCTTATATTTTAGAAAGAAATATTAATAAAACCTTATTGATTAAAAATAATAAAATAAAGCAAGTTCATTCCCGAAATTCCATAAGGCATGAATAAATATAGAAAGATACAAAGGAAGTTTACTTTCTGGATATGCTTTAAATCCTATCCTTTGAATAAAATTGGTAAAGTAATGAAATAATACTGCATACACCCTAGCTAAAATAACAATTGGAGAAAGTCCATACTGATATATGTATGATAAGAATTCAATCCAAGCAAACACATGTATATAAGCTACGTTATTTCGTTTAATCGCTATGTTTTTAGAAATTTCTTCCGAAAAAGGTGCAACGCAAACAGAAAGAATAACGTTTATAAGCATAATTTTAGATGAGGGGATTATACCTTCGAGTTCTCCTGTTGACACATCAAAAATTATAAGAAGTAACGTTTGTAATGCAGTGTGAAAAAGAAACAAACCAAGTGTCCATATTGCGCTTTTAAGTATATTCCCCCCCAATCCAGACGTTTTTTCTGTGGCTTCAACAGAAACTTTTTTCTGTATGTATTTAAATATTTCTTTTAGTTTTTCAGTATTTTTCTTAATGATGGCATTAATAAATACATCTTTTATCTTTAAGCAAATTTTCTTAATATTGGCTATAGCAACGTAAACATCAACTTTTAATTTCTTAAAATATTTCAAGATATTGGTATAAAACTCTTTATATTTCTTATGAATGCGATGCATGATAGGAACTATTTTATTCACTGCTCTATCAACTATGGCGGATAAAAAACCTTCATTTAAAATCGTTATCTCATTTAGAAAAATTTCTGAAAGATATATATTCTTATCCATATGAATACCCCTAAAATTAAGAAATCATATTTTAAAATTTATTTCTAAAAAAAAATTATATTTCCACCAATTCTATTTCATGCTGATCACCATAAAATCTCAAAATTGGACTACCATTCTTTGAAGGAGGTAAAGAAGAAGCATTTGCATATGAGAAATCATATTTCAGATATCCACCACACAATAAATAAATTTTTCTGATTACTTCTATCATCTTCAATCTTTTATTATATCTTTGTCTATATTCTTGCCATGAAAATAAATCATGAGTATGCCCCCATCCAAAAACATCGAACTCCTCAATATTTTTGGAAGCATCCATAACTTTTTTCATCTTACTGGATAATACTTTTGATGATCCATTCCCATGCTCTAAATAAGAGATATAATTTTGTTTACCAATCCTCAAATAATTAAGACCACCATAACCCAGATATGAAATATCTAGAACATAACTAAGAATACTCGTGATATCAATTCCAACAGTCTTCTTGAATCTTTCCTCGTGATTACCCATACAGATAGAGATTATTAAATCACGTTCAGCTAAAGGTTTAAGGAATTCAATTAAAGCAAATAACTGCTCATGTGGTTGTAAATTTTGCTCATATAATCCTGCACCAATAGAGAATCTGGTGGACCCCTCAATTAAATCTCCACCTAATTTGACATAGATATGTTCTTTTAAACATCTATCTCTTTGTTTCTGAAGTAAATCAAAATCACAATAAATAGAACCAATGTGCTGATCACTAAAGTACATTACATCAACATAATTTTTTTTAGCATCTTTCGGCTGTAGAATCTTGGAACAAAACCTTTTGGGTTTTATCTTTTCTAATCCAATTATTTCTTGTTGTTTAGTTCCGAATATCATTTAAATAAATGGAATTTTCTATCCTTTAAATATTTTAAATTTGTTCCTATTTATAAGTCCAAATAAATTGGTATGTTATATAAATTATATAGTCTATATTTATTATTACTTTTATTTTTATAAATTAGATTTCAATATCATATCACATATTGGTCCTCTAGAATTCTTATTCTTTAATATTATATGAGCATAATTATCAAACCACTTTAACTTAACCACGCACCAATTTAAACCATTATTCTGCTCATTGAGATGAGGATGATCAATTTGTTTAACATCACCAATACAAATGCATTTAACATTTTCTCCCATACGAGTTAGAATAGATCTCATTTGATGTCTCGTTATATTCTGCGCTTCATCAATAATTACGAAAGCATCATCAATATTCATACCTCGTATATAACCCAGAGGTAAGATTTCGAATTTTCTCGAATCAAATCTTATCTTATTAATATTATCTGTACTCAAAAATATTTTATTAACAGGTCGTATATCATTTAATTTCAATAGTAATCCAAATAAATATTTCATGTAAGGATCCAATTTTTCATCCAATGTACCCGGTAAATATCCTAACTTTTCACCAATCTCAATAATTGGTTTAATTACAAATATCTTGGAATACTTCTTCTCTTGCAAAACTTTCAGCAATGCTGTAGCCAGAGATAAATATGTCTTACCCAATCCTGCTTCACTTTGGATTGTTACTAAATTAATAGTATCATTGAGCATTAATTCAAAAGCAAGATTCTGGTAAATATTTCTAGGCGCAATATTCCATACCACATTGGTATAATTAATAACTTTTGGATTTTTATTCTTATCATAAAATACAGGATATCCATTATCCCAAACAAAGCAATTTGGAATAAACTCTGTCTCTATATCTTTAACAAATCCTGTATAAATTTGAGACTCAGATTTAAATGGGTTTGAACTTTTAAAACTTTCACAATTGATATTCGATACCTTGGAATACAATTGAAAGATTTCATCATTGGTTACTAAAATGGGATTATCGATATCTTTCTTATCTCTAATCTGTTTAAGAATCTTCAGATCATTCTTTCTTTGATAATCAATATCTCCAATTATAGTAATATGAGACAAATTCTTATTTATATTCTCAATAGCTAAATTAACCAGATATCTCAATCGATCATTCTTTTTTAAGCTATCAAGCTCATGTATAACCTCAATCGGTAAAAAAATATTATTTTCTTCTCCATTTCTCAATATATCAATACACTCAGGGCTATCAATAAGTATGTTTGTATCGATGATATAGTTTTTCTTCATATAACATCCTTTTTATTATTATATGAATTGAAAAAAATAGAAAACATAAGATAATATACTCAGAGCATTTCATTAATTCTAATTTTATTTTATAATTCGTCAAGATACGCCGATAGCACTTTTGATAACTCGATATCAATTTTCTCGAAAAATTCTTTTATAGTTGCCTGATTTTCTTTTACACCCTTTAATATTTTCTTATAGTTTTTTAATATTTCTTCTGCCTTAAAGTATTTTAAAAAAGGAAATAGACTTATCATAAAATCAGCAATTCTAGCATGTATTGCATGAAAAGTGGAATTCAAAACTGCCATCGGGCCTGCCCCCAACCGAATAGTATAATTCAATTTCTTTATTAAATTTAAATATTCGATATTATATCCACATTTGCCAGCAAAAGCCGCTGCATTCAGTAATGCTCTTCTATTAATCCAACTGTGTCTTACTGCAAAATAAAATTCTAAAATCGTCTCTATAATAGGACCAAAGAATGGAATTACAGTTAATATGTTAGTAATAAAATCCAGCTTTCGAGAAAATAGTTCTTTTAATTTCCATTCATAATGCTTCCAGGAATAAATTACTCCGAGCATAAAGGCTACCTCTTCTTTTGGAGTTAAGATACCATGTAATCCAACAGAAATCCAAATTGGGATCTGTAATCCACTGGAGCTTGAAAAGTAAACATGTCCATTTTTTACTTGCTTTAATTTTATCGAATCCAAAAGGTCCTTATTATTTTTCATTACTTTCATCCAATATGCATAACCATGAAATGGACTTCTCTCCATTTTTTTAATTGTTTTCAAATCAGTCATACCAATATAATACCAAAAATTAGGAAAACTACTTCTGAATTTATATGGAATGATATTAATACCATGAATATACTTTTCAATGTTTTCCTTAACCTCTGAATAGACAGATAAATTGTAAAAATTGAGTTTATCTTTCCATTGCTTAAATAAATAAGAAAATCTAGGAAGAAATTTTTTCAAAGTTTCTTCTTTGTTTCTTACAAATAATCCAACCTCTTCAGTTTGATCACTTACTTGTTCATTTAAAAACGTCTCTGATATCGATAACATAATTAATCACCTCAATTTTTTAATTTTCTGAAAATCATTATTTTAAATTTATTATTTCAATTCTCTCTAGATTTAATCAATATCCAGGTATCAACTTTCTCATGCTTCTTGGGTTTGAAACGAATTAAAGAAAATTTTCCAGAAACAACAGGACCTTCAATTCTGAATGTTATGTATTTATCACTCCATCCCAAGATTTCGGCCTCACCCTTTTGAACAATACGGACTTTCCCCTTCCCATATCCATCTTCTATCTCTCCCTCAAAATATAACCATAGACGGCTATGAGGATTTGTCCTGACCGCTAATAGTTTTTCACCATATGCTTGCGGAAATGTGGCTTTTGGTAAAGCCCATGATTCCAATAGTCCCCCCTTCAATCTTTTTATTCTTAAATCATAATGAACACCAGCTCTCTCAGCAATATGCTCATGTATAACATAAGAAGTTTTTCTAACAAATGGTTTCTTTATTTCTGATTGTGTCTCCATTTTATTTTATCCTTTTAAAAGTTAAAAATAATAGATCACTTTGAATTTTCTCTTTGAAACAATCCGCATCAATTTTCAGAAGATCATCAAATAATCCAATGTTAATCTCTTGATCCAACTTCCAGATAATTCTTATATGAAAATTAAAATGTGTTTCCAAGAAATTACCAAAGTAAGAATTAGTTAAAAGTAATACAGGTTTGTAATCCTCTTTAACTATTAAGATTGGTATCTTATTACAATTCTTACATTCGTTATTTAACTTTATCCACCATTCATATAACAAAGTTTTCTTATCTTGATCCTTAAAGAAATCCCAAATGTTAATTTTTTTATATGACTTCAATTCAAATATAAAATAATTTACAAGAAACTCACCTTCAGGATGTGCATTTGTTATATCTCCAGCTTGATTATATGTATCCAATCCCACTTTCTTACGAACTGTATAACGCCCCCCACTGGAATTGGTTCTCCAAAAAATATCATCGCGTTTATTTTTGCTTACCCATAAGGACAATTTTTTACAAATAGTTCTCTCAAAAGAGGATCCTTTTAATTTACCAAGAACCACTTTCTTGATCATCTCCTTCTTCTTAATGTAAGCTGGTATTATTTATACTTATCTCGAATTCATCATCAAAATTTTTAAATAGCTCATATTCAACATTTTGAAAACGGACTTCTATGCTTTCGCCTCTATCCATTTTCTTATGCAATGCAGCAAGAAAAATCTGATTCTCTATAGCAAGTTCAGTAAATTGACATTGTATTTCATTGACAATATTATCTAAATTTGGATTTGCATGTTCCATTTCTATCCAATATCAATTACCACAGGAGGTAAAGAATGTTCTTCCAGCTTTTCGAGTATCTCACGTTTTAAATCATCGCCTTCTTGCTTCAGCATATCACCATTTAAATTAATCTCACCAAAGGGAGTACTTATTTGTCCTTGGCCATACATACTCCTGATTGATCCAATAATCACTTTTATCTCAGCTAATGCCAAATCCATAAATTCGCTTTTTAGAGCATTGGGTATCCTTCGTAAATCATGAGGTTGTTCTCTTTCATAAAATACCACAAAGTTATTAAGTATTTGAGGTAAAACCTGAATCATATTTGGTTGCTGAAACTTATATGTGTACGCAAATCTGCTGAAGGGAAGAAAGAATTTGGATTTAAAAACCTCCAAACTCCACCAAGGCAAGGAAGCAAAATTCATTGGTTCATACATAGGATGCCCACTTGCAGCTTGTCCCTCTAAATTAAAATAGCATTCTTTTATTCCATATATATCCAAATCTTCTTCGTCAAAAAAGTAATACCAGTTTTGACGTATCTCATGACGATAATTTGGATTGTTAACGATTACAACCGCATATTCTTCATCTGGAAAATACTTTGAGAATTCAGGAATGACTTTATCAATTATGCAGTTCTTAATTTTCTCGTCATTCAATTCTATAAAAGAGGATGGCAAAGATAGCTTATTGTGTATATAGGTTAAAACCGTATTCCAATTTAACATTATTTAAGCTCCTATTTAAATAAATAAGGGATTTAAATCCTCAATGGTGAGCTGTAAAGAATTGATTCTTTTTAATCCCAACATTAATGCTTGGGGATTATTAAAAATAATATTTCCATTATGATTTTTAATATTCAAGGTATTATCAATACTTTTTAATTTCTCTATTTGATATAATGTATTTCTTTGCTCTAGCCACCTGCATAAGAATTCAAAAGAAATCAATTTGAATGAATTAGTAACAACTCGATTATTCTCAATAGCAAGCTTCCAATTCCTTGGGAGTTTTTCATCTAAATTCTCGGTATTTTTGAAAATTAATCCATCATCATTTAAAACACGGCTAATAACTTCATTAAGATTTCCTACATGCTTATCAACTAATTCTCGATTGGAAAACATCTCAACCACTTTAACTGGTCCTAACCCCTTTACTCCACGAACGTTATCCCCCATATCACCGATAATGCTTAAAATTAAAACAAAATCCTCTGCTGAAATATGTTTCAATAATTCCAGAATCTTATTCTTACTTCTTTCTGATTTATTGCTAATTTGTAAAAAATGCATAAAGAAAGTATCTTTAGTTAAATACTTATTCACCGTCTTAAGTTTATATAATAAAAAAATATTATCTCTAATCAAAGTTTGAAACATATCTTTATCACTGGAGCATATAATATGAATAGTCTCATTATCATTGAATCGCCTGGTTATTAAATAATAAGAAAGAAAATCAGCCTCTAAATTTTTCAAATTAAAAAAATAAACATCTGGTAACTTATCACATACCAATTCAGCCATTTCATTATTTAAATGTCTGATTCTATTTAAATCTTCGAAATAAAAAGGTAAGGTTTTAGCACTGATACTTCTATTAAGTTTATAATTTTTATCAATTTGCTGATGGTAAATTGAATGCCCTTTGTCATTACAAAAGAATACCTTGGTTTTCAAATTTCTTAATTTTCCAAACTCTTTCCACCAACTTGCATATAATAAAATTGATTGCAAGATAGTCGTATCCACCTCAGATTCTTCGGAGCTTTTAACAATTTCTTGAGCTACTGAATCAATGAATAATGAGGTACAAATGTTTTTGATATCGACATATACATTTAATTTTGTAACTGGAATAGCTTCAATTTTACTAATCAGCCCTTCGGGTGGATACGTGTTTAAAATTGTGTTTGGATGAACCATTTGTATTAACCTTTCTAAAAGTATCTTATTTTTGTTAAATTTAATTAATTTATGTATTTGTATAAACCAAATTTTCTTTTCTTTGTCTCCATCTGTTTTGTAATTTACTAATGTAATTCAAACAATCTTGTTTATTTTTAGCTTTATTACAGATTTTCTTACGACTCTCCAATTCTCGAATTACATCATCGTATGCTTGCCTCAAACAAATCGCTTTCTCCAAGGCGCCTTTCTTAAAAGTACATTTCCATGTTTTTCCTCTGACATACTTCTCGGCAGCCTCACGTAAAACCGATAACAATTCTGACATAACATTTGTTATGTCAAAACGCATAGCGCCTGAAAAAAGCAAACTAATGTTTGCTAGATTAGATATACTGGGTGGAAGCATTTTTAAAGCCAACAAACCAAGTAGTTTTGTAAAACTAAAATTCATAAATCGTGAAGGAGAGTTTAGTGCTTGAGCAGAATTAGCTGAAGCCTCTTGCTCAAAAATAAATTGCTCAGAAATATAACGAAATTTTTTCATAATTTTCCTTCTTATACTTTTTAAATTTATTCATAAATAGCAATCATTATCATATAACACATGATTCCCCATCACAGAATTTCTCTTGTATCTTATTTATATCTTCTAACCTGGTCAGAATTAGAGGTTTTAATTTAGAGACATAATCATCAAATTCAGTTTTTGTAATTTCTTGATAAGGAGCCTGAGGATAAGTATTTGTATTGATAGGTAAGAAAGTTATAGCTTTCAACTGATCCCCAAAGACCTCTAAAATCTTTGGAATATCTTTCGCCTCTTTTTCATTATCAAATGTCACTGTTATACTTACTTGATTATCACTCCAATACTTCTGAAGTAACACAGCATTACATACCTGTTCCCAAATAGTCACCTCTTTCTTACTTCTTTCGAAATTCTTTTCTTCGACAGCAAAGTATACCACATATGTATTGTCACCATAAAGACTTTCTTCAACTCGATAATTAGCAGCAATTAAATGTTTATATAAATCACTTTCTTTCGGTATTCGTACTGTTCGATAATAATATTTGGAATGAGGATAGTGAATTCCAGGTGTGGCTCCACAAAGCAATGAAATTGTTCCACTTGGTTTTATACTGGTGGTCTTGATGGATTGAGGAATGCAGAGCCATTCCGAATATTTTTTATCCAATTCATTTATATATTCATAACCTTCATTACACCAACGGATATGCTCTTTTATTCCATGTTTTTGAAAACTTTGAATAATTCCTGATTGAGATAATCCAATACGTCTGTTTCTCAAAATAACTTGATTCACGTCCTCTCTATGAGATGGTATCAAAGTTACGGTTTTCGCATATAAATAAGCATATTTCAATGTATTTATATAATCCTTCAATGAATCATGATGAGCAGGAAATGTCTCAACTAAATTACACCATTCTGTATTTTCAAGGGATTGCTCTCCGCAAGGATTTACTCCGCATACTCTATAATCCTTATAATTCGAAGGATCAATCAATCTTCCATATTTTCTAGCATTCTCAATCCATATGTAACCTGGCTCACCATTTATAGAGCTTTGTTTCCCAAACTTATGATAATCAAAATCCTCATTGTTAATAATTAAGCTATTATTTGAGGCCCATCTCCATTTAAATAGCTCAAAGAGATTCAATTCCAAATCCTTAGCTAATAAATAATCTTCATCACTGCATTCTCCCAGAGCAATTTGAGCTACCCTTCTGATACCACCACTAACAATGCATTTCCCAATAATATTCATCCAATCCAATATATCCAATGAAGTTATCTTTTCACCATATCTTGGAATGACTTCCTTGAATAGCTCTTCTGATTGCTTCTCAACCAATTTCTTCAATCTTGAAAATTCCTGATAATTTATATTATCAAAATTTGTATTATTCTCAAAAATATTCAAGATATTATTGAAAAGCCTTTCTTGCTTTTCTTTTGTGATAAACTTATATATACCTTTAAGACAAACAATTGTATATTTCAGATAGTCTTGATGATCCTTAAAATTATCTAGTTGCAAAAACCTCTGAATGATCTCTTCCTCTAATATATATTCACGTACAGTCAATCCTTTGATCAGATCTTCTTTATTAACCTTCCCCAGATGTAATAAATATGGACTTCCAACTAATTCTTGAAATAATTCTTTATCGTCAATAACCCCATTTCTCTTGGATAAAAGATACGGATAATATATCAAACCAATATATAATTCTCTGAAGAATTCATTATATAGAAATCTCTTTTTCTCTAAATCACGTTCACCATTGAATATTGATAATAGTTCTTTAATACATACTTTTAAAGGATCAGGCCCAGGAGCAACTCCACCGAATGTCTTTATGGGACTACCTTTTGGTCGGATTTTAGAATAATCAATTTCTCTTGGTAATGTGTTTCTTCCAAAATGAGCATCTATAACTCTCTTTATAATCTGAACCCATCCTTCTCGTGAATCATCAATAACATGACACTCATTTGATATTTTAGGTGTCTTAACAATTAAATCTTTCTTAGCTCCCAATAAATCAAATCCAGTTCCAATTCCAAACATACTGACATCAGCCATGAATTCAAAAGGATATGAAGGATCGACATCAAGATTTTCAGTGCTCACAAACGCACAGTTCATCAATGCTGCCACACCTTTTTTCCAAACCACATCACTCCCCATTGCAAATAAACCCCTTCCAGGTGGTAGAAATTTAAATTCCCACATCAATTTGAACATCTCTTGAGCACTTTTTTGAGCCTTCATTGCGTTCCAACGTAATCGATTGATTCTGCAATGATTTAATTGCACAGTATAGCATCCTTCAACGACACGCTTCAATGTTTCCCAAAATTCTTCGGTTTCTCCAGATTCTTTCTTTCTAGCGTATGACCTCTTATATACAAAATATCCCAAAGGACCCCAATTTGGTTGCTTATTCTTATATTGCTCCAGGAACTTTTCAGAAAGACGAAACTTTTCTTTTGGTTCGAATACATTCTCTGTCATAGCATTATTTCTCCATTTTATAAATATAATACTTAAAGTAAATTACGCATTTTGAGCATATCATAAATCTCTTTTGGTTTATGGATGTTCAAAGGATTACCATATGGACTTAATTGGGCATGTGGAAATTCTTTGAAGGTTTTCCAATTTCCAGCCCAATTTAATCCCGATGACACAACGGCATCTCCATATATCTGCCAACATGTGTTTTTAGTGTCCCAGATAGCTTTTCCATTTAATAATGGTACACAGTCAAATGCTTCTGAATAATTATGCCATGAGGCACCGGGATACGCATTTGTGATATGTTTACCAAGGGGCCCTTGTTGTGGGCCAACTTTAATTATTACATTAGCTAGAAAATCAAACCCCCTCTTATTTAAATCTGCAATTCGTTTATTTATTTCATTCTTAGTTCTGGTTTGACGCCAAAGAATAGCTTGTTCTTCCAAAGTTCTCAAGGTACAATATAACAAAATATCAAAACCTTTTTTTAAACATTTTTCTTTAACTAAGAAATATCTTTCACGTACTTCTGGGATAAGATCATCTACACTCCTAGAAACCATAGTGAAATTCCTTTCAAAAAAAAATTGAGATGGATATTATGATACATTGTGTATAATTTAATTCACAACAACAATATATTGTTCATATTACAAAACAATAGCGAGAATTGCAATTCCACTTAACAAGAATGTGGTAATTTTATTATGAAAGTTATCCATACCTCTATCTCTTTTTTCTTGTCTGTAAGCATTCTCAGAATTAACCCACAATTCTCGATATGTTAAACTTTTAACCCGTTCAATTTCGATAAATTCTTTTAAAGCATTAATCTGATCAATGTATGTATTTATTAAAGCTTCTTCACTTATAGCTATTTCTTTATATTGAGCACCTATCTCCAATTTAGCGGTAATCTTATTCAAATCTTCTGGAACTAATAAAATATGAGTTGCTTCCTCATCATTGTCAACCATCTCGACTTTATTGGTATATTCATTTACCTTTACAAATACTAAATTAACTTCACCAATTTTCTTGCTTTCTTCTTCGATCTTCTCAAATCCAACACTAAATTTTGGGGTTTTCTCAAAAGTTATTTCTGGAGGTTTATATGGTTCAAACGTAGTAGCACAATTTCCAAACAAAAAAATAAAGGATAATAATAAGAGATTATATTTTATTGAACGCATTGTGAAATTTCCTCTTAATCTCGGATGGATTTTTCTCTTGTAAAATCTCTTGAACAATCTCAGAAGATCTATCAACAACTTCTCGAATTGCTTCTTGCTGTTCAACAGAGATTTTTTCAGCTTCCTTTATTTTAGCTTCAATCTTAACTTGCTCTTGTTCAAGAGATTCAATTTTCTTTTGACCTTCATTTTGTTTAAATGCATGTAAGAGATCCTCTTTGATATCCTTAGCTGATTTTCCATTACTAAGGATTCTAGAAGAGATAATAATTACAGCAGCCAAAGCCAATCCTCCTCCCAAACCAAATCCAAACATATTTCCGACTTCCATGGAATTCTCCTTTCTCTTTATTTATTTCTTAAATTTTTCTGTATTAGTTTTTGCTGTTCGTTTATAATTAATAGCTGACATTTTGAATGTTTCCCGTAATCCAACCACAATACTTATAACTGTGGTATTAACCGTTGTCCATTCCCCACCACTTATATATCCATTTACAAGCAACCAGGTAGAGATAATCAATAATGAAACCATAATATGAACTTTGACACTAAGCATTATGGTAACAATTTTTTCAAATGCAGCTCTTCCAAAACTTATATCACCTGGATCTTGAAATCCATAAGAATCAAAATCATCTCTTTTTGGTTTTTCCCAGAATCTTGGAACTCTTTCTTCGATAACTTCCTCATGAATTATATTATTATCCATTATTTTGAATCTCCTTTCATAAAATGAAATTTTAATTTAATCCTCAAGGTTAAATCAAATAAGAATAATTAAAATAATAATTGTTATTGTGAAGTACCCCACGCACAAGGGGTGGGGTTTTCGGGCAACGTATTCCTATAAAAAACAAAAATTTAGAAAAAAAATGGGGGTTACCCCCCCTACCCACAATACGGAGAGTCTGGGTGAGGCTGCCCCAGACTCTCCCCGCAATTACATTTCCCTGGAACCCTCGTAAATTGAAGGTCCCAGGAAGGAAGAACTTTCGATTGCAACTTAGCATACTCCGCTAAGTTGCAATCGAGACATGGACCCCACTCCCCAGTCACAATGGACTGGATCCATCCCCCGATGCAATCAGGATTGATGCACATGATTTTATCCTCCTTAAAAAAAGTTTTTTATTCAATATTTAATATATATAATTTTAATTCAGAAATATTAATCATAAGAATCAAAAAAAGAATCATGGGATGGAACCATAACCCCGTGTTCCAACTAATATCTCACCATTCTTACCATATTAGTTGAGATTTCACCGAGTTCATAGGAGGGGAAAATTCTTTCCTCCTCGACTCAGTTCATGATTTTCTCCAATCTTTGCCGAGGTATCTCCTCGGCTAAGCTCCCTTTGAAGATGGAGATAAACCAAAAGCAACAATTCCCCCGGAACAAATCATTATCCCAAAAGGATGATAATAATTGTTGTTCCAAATAAGCACTACTGTTGTGCTCATCCATAGAAAGCCATCTTTCTAAATCGCCCTCGATGACTCCCCTGTTGCATATTAATGTGCCATGAGACCACCTCCGGAAGAAAGAATTTGTCTCTCTATAAAAGAGACTTATTATCATTAAATTATATAGTCAATATAGAAAACTTCAATAATTTTAAGGTTAAATTAAAAATTAGAGGTAAGCAATATGAAAATTATATTCACTTTAGCTGGAGAAGGATCCAGATTTCGTCATTATTATAAAGAAACAATTAAGCCCTTAATAGAGATAAATAATAAATATATGTTTGAATATGCTGTAAATAGTTTTCCAGAAGAATACGAAAAAATCTTCGTTATTCAAAAACAGCATTCTTCAAAATATAATCTGAAAAATATCATCCAAAGAAAATATCCAAAGAGTTATATAGACGAAGTTAATCCCACTAAAGGGCAAGCCGAAACAGCTTATTATGGAACTAAGCTGCTGAATGATAAAGAGGACTTCATGATATTCAATTGTGATAGTAGTTTCGATGATAGATATTTTTTTGAATATTTTGAAGAATTAAAAAATAAAAAGAATATAGATGGATATATACCTTATTTTATTTCAGAGGAGGAAGAAACACACTGGAGTTTTATAGAAATCAATCAAGATAATAAAATAATCAATATAAAAGAAAAAAAACGAATCTCAAATTTTGCTACCATTGGATTATATTATTTTAAGAATAAGATAATTTATGAAAGTTATTATCAAAGAATATTGAAGAACTTGAATACCGAATTATATGTTTCAAAGATTTATGAGGAGATGATAGAAAACAATTTGGAAGTTTATGGAAGCTTAATAAATAATTTTGAATGCTTTGGTACACCTCAAGAATTAGAGAAATTCAAAAAAAAATGAAGTCTCTTTATCTCATATATCAAGAACTATTCTTTCTTTTTAATTTCTTGCTTAAATAAATCCTCTTTATATTTTGGGAAACTACTTCCATCTTCTTTAATATCATCCCAATTCTCAAATCTGAAAGCATTATCATCAATATAAATTTCTGCCCAAGGTTTTCCAAAACAAATTTCATCATATGGGATATTATATGTTTCTAACCAGTCTAAAGTTATTTTACCCACCTTTCTCAATATTTTAGAAATATTTCCTTCGCATGTTTTCATATGCCTGGCTGTATAAATTATGATATAATGTCCATTCTCTTTCAACTTTCTGATTTTCTCAACAGCGCCAGGTATGGGTTTTAACTCACTATACGATTGATCCGAAGTTTTTAGCTCACAAATTACACCATCTAGATCTATACATATTCTCATTTGTATCCATACTCCTTTCATTATTAAGAAAGTCGGTCAACTTCTCTAATCCAATCAAAGCTAAAATAAATTGCCTATTTATATTATCTTGATGCAAGGGCAGCATTGATAAAAATAACCAAGATTCTATTAATTTAATTTCCTTTCTTTGTTTGATATCTGAAAGAAAAATTTCATCGAACATCATTTTTATTTTCTCATGATAATCTGAATCATAACCATTGAATATCAGATCAATATTATTTTTGCTTATTTTAATATCCACCTTATTACCAACAACAAAATCATACAATCCATCCACAGAATGATACAATTTCGCAATATCATATTTACAATCCCCATAAATACCTTTTAATCCACCAAAATCCCCCCGAGGATCGATTAGCTTAATCACATTTTTATTAACAGAACAAAAAATATTTGAGAAGCACAAATCTCCATGTATCATATTGAAAGATTTATTATTACATAGCTTCAATAAATGGGGAAATGACTTCTCGAAAGTATCTTCAATGCGTATAACTTTCTTTCCATGCACTGTTAAGTTTTCATTCCATAGATTGCATAGTATATTATTCTTATCTCTATTTTGTGAAATAAAACTCTTTAGTCTATCATAGTTTTTAGTAATATAAAAATTCTTTCGAAATAACTCATTTGTCTGAGATTTAAATTCATATGCTTGAAATGCTGTACTGATTAAGAAATATAATTTGGAGATTATATTTCTCCACTGGTCTAAGTTAATAGTTTTGTTTAAAAACAAATCAGATAACAATGGGTAATCAATATACTCCATTGATATTTTAGATCTGTTGGAATAAAAATTAGAGATATATTCAATATTGGAGATTTTTGGAAACAAATAACATAATTGCTTATGCTCTATTTCTTTATAATAAAAAATTTCATCCTTTATTGTATTATCTTCCGATTCCTTAACGATAAGATTCATGCTGTCAATATACATTAGCTTATTAAAATACCTAGGCATAATATTAATCTTCTCCCTCAGTTAAATGAAATATTTATCTATAAAAGTTTTGAAATTCTCTTTAAATTCATTAAATCCGTTGATACAATCCATTCGCATATTCATACCTATCTGTTGTATATCCATATTTTCCAGATCATTTAAATTACTAAAATCATTATTAATTAAAAATCCAGTTTCTTTATGTTTTATATAATTATTCATAGAGGGTAAATCCATTCCAATAACAAAGCACCCTCTAATCATTTGCTCCAAGTTAGAAATCCCACAACTCTCAACTCTTCTTGGACAAAGATAAATATTACAATTCTCCATGAATCGAATATATGTTTCTCTCGACCTATTTTCTCTTCCATCCAAATAATATATATTATCACATTTAATACGGTTCAGAAAATCTTTTTCTAAATATGGATATCCACCATTTGGATGATCATAAATATAAACACAATCAATATATAATTTCTCAATTATACGATTGATAACCTCGGAGCAATATAAACCAGTGCGATTCCAATATCCAAGACGTCTGGTTTTGAAATCGACTTGAGGTTTTGTTGGAAGATAAAATTTGATATTGATTGTCTGATATTTTAATTCATTTATCAAAAAATTATTAATCTCTGGAGCATCAAAATATAATAAATATATCCAGTTAGAATACAAAGATTTTCTTAGTTCGGTTATAATTGATGCCTCCAAATGATAATGAAAAAAGATTGTATTTGTTTTGAAAAACTCTTCGTCTGGGAAAATCTCTACCCGTTCAGGTATCTCTCCAATGAAAATCACATTACTATTTCTGACATCAGCATAGCTGTTGTATTCCATTATATCACGAAATATAAGATTTGGAATATGTTGATATATCTCTAAGATGGAATCGCTTTGACGCTGTTCACCAAACCAAAAATCTCTGCAAAAAATATAATTTTGTTTTGACATGTTTATACGTAATTTATGTAAAATTGAGATAAATATTCTTTTTCACTTTCACTGAAATTCAATTTAGTACACGCCTCTTCAAACCCGCTAAATGAACGTATACTTCTACAAACATGAATCAATAGCTCAATATCTCTATTTTCATTTAAAAATTTTTCCATATTATTGTAAAATTTAATATAATCAAATCCTAAATTAATTAAGGTTAATGTTGGTACAGATTGACAAGGATGATTTACTACAAATCCCTCTGGATTATTCTCAATTCTTATTTCGTGATCAACATTCTCCATCTTACACATATTCTCAAATATTTTTTGCATATAAAAAACTGTTCTTTCTGTCTTTTTATATGCCCAAAAACACCCCCTGAATAAAGGATAATCTTTATATTTCTCATAATCAACTTTAAAATAGTAAAATAAATCTCGTTTGCAATCTTTATACATTGGAATAGATTCTTTCCAAAAAAACATATCCTCTTCTCTTAAAAACTTAGTTAATGTTTCTTTAATTTTTCCCGTAGTTAAACTTCCAATATCGCTATAAATCAAAATATCATCATAATCTATAATATTCATTAATTTTAAAAACAAATAAGGCTTCCATAAAAAAAATCCATACATCCATGGGGTCTTTGTAAAATGCTCTGGATATTTTTCACATAATTCTTGAATATCTTCAACATGGAAATTAAGGATTTCATCCTCTGTAAATCCATTTTTGAGATAATGTAATGTGGCTATTTTTTCAGCTAAAATTGAATTTTTCCATATTCCATTATTCTCATAGGCAAAAGTAAATAATTTAAATTTCATAAAAAAATCTTTCTTCTCCTATATGTAATTCATATATAGATCTTCTCTAAATTGATTTAGAACTAATTTTATATCTCTTTTATCTGGAAAAGCAAATAATATATCACCGAGAATTGAAAAATTATATTTTATTTTATCATTATAAAGACTCCAGAATATATCTCCCAATAGAGGCCATTCATCTTTACATTCAAACCTACATGGATGTGACATAAAACGTAAATCATCCATAAATATGAAATGCTCCACATTTGAATTTTTTATCAAAGTTAGCTCATTTAACAATGGATGCACCATATCATCTCCATATGTATCTTGACCAGACCAATGAGCATCCAACCAGAAAATGGTGGAATCATTTAAATAATCAATCTCTAATTTATTTGTGTCTGATAAAATTTCATATGAGACTCCTTTATATAAATAAATATTATCTTTATTTTCATTTTGAAATCTTTGTAAGGATTCATTGTAATATGTTTCGAATGCCTCTATGGTAATTACTTTCTTAAAATGGTTAGACGCCCATAAAGATGTATCTCCTATATATGTTCCCGTCTCGATAAAGTTATCAATATTATATTTTTCCTTTAAAGTGAGGACAAAATTTTTTGGAATATCACACGGTACTCTGGAGATAGAAATATCTCTAATTGAACCCATAGTCTTAATTTTCCTTTATATTTTATGATTCTTGTTTTAAAATATTATCCATATATTTCTTCATAAATTCAAACTTATCGTTCAGATTCTTTACATTTTGATTACTACCGGAACCATGATAAAAATGAATCCACTTTTCATCTATCAGTATACAAAAATTATTATCGAATTCATGGATACCAGGGAACATACTTCTAATCGAGGTTATCACATGAAATTCTTCTGGTTTATGATATTTATAAAAGGTATGATAATTTCTTCCACCGGTATCCAAAGAGGTATTCTGCCAATCCGCTAAGAAGTTTAATTTATACTTTCTAACAAAATCTGTTTTCATAAAATGAACATCACAATGAAATGTATATGAGTCTGGATACTTATCTCTTCCTGGCCCAGGATTGGGTCTATAATATCTCCCATACATATTCTTTTCATCCAATATTTTAATTAAAGACTCAATTGGTTTTATAGGCATAATATCTTGTTCAATGAATCCGAAATATTTAATATTCTTTTCTAAAATAAAATTATAATAAATCCAATTCATTTTAGCCCCAATCGAATAGCTCGTTTCATTCTTGGTTGTTCTCCAAGGGTCCTTCATAAATTTAACATATCCAACATTATTTTCTAGACATAATTTTTGAATACCGTCTGATATTGATTTTTTATCAGGAGTATTATTCCCATCAAATATCACATGTTTATATTTATCTTTTATAAATTTCTTTATTGCTTTTATTTGATATTCTATATAAGGCAAACTATTATATGCTGTAGTTGTGATAACCAAATGCTCGTCATAGTCGTCCAAAATATTATAATGCAGACAATCACGAAGTTGCATATCATAAAATCTTTTTAGTATCTCTTTATCGGTATTCACGTGCTCTTTCAAACCATCATTTTCCCATAGATCATTGAAATTGATCATATAGAGAATCCTCCAAAATATAATTCTGAAATTTCAAAACAATTATTATAAATTTATTTAACCTGAACTATACCAGCTTTAATATAAGGTAAAATTATCATAAAATCACTAATTCTGATCAAATATATAGGTTTTCTCCGAATAATGAATAAGAAATGACTTTTCTCATATTTTATAACCTCTTATGCTTCAGAGTTTCCTTACGGAATAGCCAATTCGAATATATATCTTTAAACTCAGGTTCTCCCAACATTTCATTTACCACCTCAAAAACATCTCCAACAAAAACAAGATTCTTCCTATCTTCATCTGTTATATCACTTGATCTATAATAATCATGCCCAGATATAAACCCACCCTCTTTAATTTTCGGAATCCATAATTTTATATCCTTAGTTATATATTCTCTATTATGATTCCCATCAATATAAACAATATCGATTGAATTATCTGCAAATAGCCCAACAGCATCCTCACTAGCCATTCTGATTTTAGATACATTATTAAAAAAACATAAATTTTTTATAAATTCATATTCTGCTTTGCATTGCTCAATAGGTATTCTATAAGGATCAATGGATATAACATGCTTGAAATTCTTGGCGAGAAAAAATGTGGATGCTCCCATATATGATCCAATTTCCACCAATAATAATTCTCTGCTATTACTAAAAGTATTTATATATCTGATCATATCCTTCAGATCAGTTCTATAACTAAATCCATTTTCAAGCGTTTCATGAATCGAAATAAAAGTCATAGTGATGTATCTCCTTATAAAAGTGTTTTGTAAAGCTCTATCATATTTTTTATATCTTGCTGAAAAATATGTGGTAAAAGAGAAAAATTTTCAGGTAAACATAAGCATTTTTGATAGCATTCTAGCAACTGTTCTTGTGTTTGTATAATTAAAACTGGACTCTGTTCATTATCATCATGTAAATTTATACATGCCGTATATGCGGTTAAATTAGTATTCTTCAGTGAGAAGCATTCTGGAATGTAAATTTTATCGTTACTTAATGTATATTTTCGATCCGGGAAAAACTTATATTGAATTTCCCAATGTTGTATTAAGCAATCATTAACATTTTTGTATACACAATTATTACTATGTATCTGCCAGAAACTATTATTTACTTTGTGAATATTAATTTTTGCTCTAGTATTTATCCAATCATAATGATCCCAGAATAGTAATAGTAAATCACAATTACTGTTTACATTATTCTGTATCTTTATATAAAAATCATCAATTAAGAAATCATCATTATCAATTGCATAAAGTAAAAATGGTTGCTCATTGACCTGTATAAATTGTATATATTCATTTATATAAAACAATTT
>Ga0208461_1000281_pt1 | contig 50507 bp, 46 predicted proteins | sample AD_JPNTR4_MetaG_FD_184448 | JGI IMG/M metagenome (GOLD analysis project Ga0208461, IMG submission 184448) | Active sludge microbial communities of municipal wastewater-treating anaerobic digesters from Japan - AD_JPNTR4_MetaG (SPAdes) (version 2) | ecosystem: Engineered > Bioreactor > Anaerobic...
TCTTACGGAAAATGCCGACCCCATTACCGATAAAGCCTGTATAAATGTAGCCTATCCGATGGCATTGAGATCGGGAGCTTCCATGGACACCATATACTTAAGCGATTTGGGAAAAACAAATTTGGACAAGTATAAATGCATAATATTTATGAACACATTCGCACTTACCGATACACAGAAACAGTATATAGCCAATAAAGTTTATAAGAAAGGCCGTTCAATCGTATGGTTCTTTGCTCCCGGATATACAGATAAAAAGAGAAATGACATAGCTTTCTGTAAGCAGGTATCGCGATTTGATCTGTATGTTATTGCACCTGCGCCGCAGATAACCGTACAGTGTAAAGGCTTTTCCTATTCCGTAGATAACAGTGATAAAGAGAGCAGATTGAATAAGCTGTTTGTACCAAAAGACGGAAATATATTGGGATATATAGGCAAGACTCCGGCATTGGCACATAAAACAATTGACGGCTGTGATGTATATTTCTCCTCAATACCCTTTACCACACCGGAATCCTTCAGATACATCTTTGAAAGAAGCGGAGTGCATATTTACGATAGCTGTAATGATGCGGTTATTGAAGGTTCCGATCTTCTATTGATACATGCCGAACATAAAGGAGAGAGAGTTATAAAGTTCAGGGACTCGGAAATCACCGTGGATTTCCAAGCAGGAGAAACCATATTATTTGATATTAACACCAAGGCTATATTAAGAAGAGGTGAACAGGGACTTACGGTCTGATTACTGTTTTCTCAAATACATCTGTTTTACATATACCCAAATTGTTGCTAATTCGCATTTTTCGTAATAGTAAAACAGTATTCATATGCTAAGCCCAATTCGTTCTTCTGCCCTACATAACCTGCAGCTTCCTCCGCAGGAGCAAAATACTGCTTTAAATATTTTATCAACTCGGTAATGTCGGTATCGCTTCTTGTTTCTATAGTTATTGCTTCTATGTGCTCGTTCTTGAATGCTTCCTTCTTATACTTATCATTATATCCCGTATATGTCAGAAATATCGTGTCATACCCGTCAGGTACAGACTCACGCATCTCTATCTTGTTACCTTCCTTGTCATACACAGCTATAATTTTTTCCTCTTTTTCATCCTTTTCTACCTTATCTTTTGTCTCTTCCGGCAATTCGTAATATCCGATTATCTTGAATCCGACACGCATTGCCTCAAGAAAATTAATGCTTCGGTCCGACTCACTCATTGTAACAATATGGTGGTCTATACTTCGATTATTGCGAGTAGCCTCATGCATTGCTACAGGTACTATGGCATATCCTTTTATATCCCCTTCCAATTCTTTTTCTTTCCTATAGTCTTCATTTCTTAATGCTGCAAGATCCTTACCCGTATAGTTGGTATAAAATGTTATTTCACAGCCTTTTTTCATTCTTTCTATTTCACTTACACCGGTAACAGCTTGATGAAACCACGGCCAGTTCTTACCGCTTTTTTTAAGGTAATCAGTTATTTCTCTGCCGTAAGTTCCGGGAAGTGTTATCGAAAAGCTATAAGACGGCACCTTTGTAAATGCAGGGTAATCACTCGGATTCACTCCTTTTCTGCCCGTACTTATATTTAAATCCGTTATATACTGTGAATATCGGGAGTAGTCATTTATTAGGGCGTCGGCGTATACATGCGACATTTCCAGTTTGTCCTTCCCGTCAATCCGGGATATTGTTATTATATTCTTCTCGGAGCTTTTCTCTCCCGAAAGATCAATAGGCTTTAAATCCACCGTGTTTACAAACATATACGAATACGGCTCATTAAACCTGTTTATCCTTTTTTCATACTGGTTAAGCATATTCATATCTGCGAAATATTCGCTTAAGAAGTATGAGAAATTTGTAAGGTCGGCCTGCTTATTCACATTAATCTCCATACAATCAATATGATCCGGTACATCTTTTTGAGCTCCGAGAACCACCGTACTTAATCCCGAATAGGACAGATACAAAGTATCACTCTCACTTTTTGTAGTATACTCTCCTATTACCGTGAAATATGCCAAGCCGCTTGTGCCGGGGTTTATTATAAACAACACCTTCTCGTTATCAGGTAATTCTTCATTGATATGACTACTCAATGTAGAGGGAATGATAACATAGTGCTGAAAGTTTTCCGCCAATAAATCTGCGGAATATCCTTCATAAATGGTTATTTTACTGTCTTTTTTATCGGATATTATACCGCTTAATGCGGTAATACCTTTGCAGTACTTAATTGAACCTATAACCTCTTCGACATTACTGCTGTCCGGATTTTTCAAAATATCATTGTAGTTATACAAACTTAAGCCCTTATCGCTCATCTCATACCTGACGGAAGATATGTTGATACTGACTATTTCTTCTTTAAATGCCAACCTTTTATCCATTAGAACTTTTGAATATCTGTACGGCATATTAAGAGGCTCCTGAGCATCCGACCTTTTAAAAACAATGTCGCTGTTAGAAGTCGTAACATTGAAACGCTCTGTTTTACCGAAAAGACTGTCACGGAATATGAACAGTAAAGCTGCCGCAACAATCACAACCGATACTATGATGATTATAGTAACACCTGTTTTTTTCTTGTTCTCCATCTGTTAACCTCCATTCGTATATTTAAAATATAGATGTTTATGCAAACCGTATTAATTACTAACTAACGGTACTATATAAACTATCTCGGATAATGCTCATACTGAAAATATGCGAATCACCAAACTTGTTGCCGTTATAACAACAATGATACATAACACTAAAAACCGTATTTTCTTTTTTTCTTCTTTCATTATTAATGCCTCTTCTCTTTCGTAAAAAATGATAAAACTGTTTTCCTGTGTTTTTTGCAGTTAATATGTCCCGAGTATACTTTCAACATGGGCATAAGTCAACAAAGGAGCAAAAGAATTCATGGAAAGTTAATTTTTTGTTCACACTTTATTAACACTTTCTTCTTATACTCATGTTGTATTACTAGCATTTACTTCAATAATTCCTTCCTCCTCTAAAAAAATCAAAAAACATGCTAATAATACCGAAACAATATTAACAACTCCTCATACAAAGTTTCGCTCCGTAAAATAGCACCGTGAGTGCTATTTTTCAGTGTCCGCTTTTCTTTGAATCGGCTCATAACCACACCCTCATCTCCGTTTCCCCCCTGTTGGCAAAGCAGTAATAGGGAATCATTCTCAATGTTTTCTTTCGGTATTTGAACGGGGTAAAGGTATAAAGGTCGTCAATGCTTTGCGGTATTTTAATATCCACATCCAGCATATATGCGTCCAGTTGATCGGACTTTACTGTTTTGTAATTGAGCTCTTTCCCGAAAACTATATTGTTAAGAGGAAAATCGTTATCGACAGCTTCCGCACAATATACCACAGGACCTCTCATTACGGCGGTCTTATGGGAATTGTCATACACTTTCGGGTTACTGTATACCAGTCTCGGTGTAATATCCATTTCCAATCTGATTCGGTTCTGTCCTTTTGGCAGATTGATGTATATGTAACCTTTTTTCGAAGAATATTTGCTTCTTACATCATTGATTACCAATTTTAAATATTTACACCAATAAGGTTTTCTTACGGCAACTTTATTTATTCCGGAAACTTTAATATATACTTTCCCGCAGTTCGGAAACTCCGTACTGATTTCTGCCCTTATATTTTCATACTCCAGATTGGAGGATATGAACTGGTTTATAAACAGGGTATCCTTATTATATGAATATATGTATTCGTTAATTGCTCCTATAAATCTTATTACATTAGGAGGACAGCAGGAACAGCCGAACACTTCCTTTCTCTGAGTAACGGCATTTCTCTCGGTAAGTGTCGTGGCCACATTCCTGTTGTTCAAAACGGGCTGAATCTCCAAAGGATTTTCATAAAAGAACGCTTTCCCGTCCAGAGATACTCCCGAGAGCATTCCGTTGTAAATAATCCTTTCCACCGTGTCCGCATATACGGAGTCGGCATCAGATAAAAGCATGCGTTGCGCAAAGAATGCCAACGCTATTGCCGCACATGTTTCGGCATATCCTTTGGTATTGGGAAGATCGTAATCCAATGTATATGCTTCACCCAGGTACGATGATCCGGTTCCCCCGGTAATATACATTCTTTTGTTCACTATATTGGAAAAAATGGCTTTACATGCAGCAAGAAGTTCTTTGTCTTTGTATCTGTACGCAATATCCGCCATTCCCGAATAGAGATAAGATGCTCTTACTGCATGTCCTTCCGCCGTCCTCTGTTGCCTTACAGGCAGAAAATCCTGTGTGTTATATCTGTTGTAGTTGCTGCCTATCCAAGGCTCTTCTTCAACACCTCTTCGGTCAATAAAGTGCTTGGAAAGTTCAAGATACTTCTTTTTTCCGGTCGTGTCGTACATCTTGACAAGAGCAAGTTCTATTTCCTCATGACCCGGTGTTTTAAATGCGGCGGATTTTTCCGTTATAAACACTTTGTATATGTAGTCGGCATAATCTTCCATCAGTTTTAGAAACTTGTCCTTTCCCGTCGCTTTATAGTATTGTACGGCGGCTTCCATAAGATGACCTGCACAATAAAGTTCGTGGTCCGAACGGTGCTGCCATCGTTCTTCCGGTTTTCTTAAAAAATGCGAGTTATAGTAACCGTCATCCGACCTGTTCTTTTCAATGAGATCTACTATGCGGTCTATGAATGCCTCCAGCTCGCTGTTTCTCTCTTTATGTAGTATGAAAGATACACCTTCTATCCATTTGGCTACATCGGAATCATAGAAGATGTGTGCTATCTTCTCATTTGTAAAATCAAACGCATCAAACCTGCCTGTTTCCAGAAACCTGTTTTGAACGGCTTTTACCGTAATATCCTTATTTATATCCTGGCGCTTCTTCCAGAAACCGTCGGTTATATCCACATGCTTGGTACCGATATGCAGCATATTCGATTCTCCTTTGCAGCTTTTATATCCTTCAGTAATAAATGCTAATCCTGCATTTTGAAAACATTAGCTCTGAGTGTATAATCAAAGTCAAAAGCATCATTTTTAACCGCCACTGCTTTGAGGTAGTAAGTACCGTCCGCAATATCGATAAAATTGGAGATATCGGATATCTTGGCAACATGAATATGCTGAGCTCTTGAGCCGTAATTCAGAAGATCCACCTCTCTGTATACATAGATGTTAATAACATCCTTCATCATATACTTCGAACTCACATTAAAAGTAAGGCTCATCTTGTTCATACCGCTGCTGCTTATCTTGAACCAGTCGGCATCATTTGCGGCTCTTATGGTGAAATCAATCTTTTCAGTGGGGGTTAACGGTGTCGCTTTATCCCATGTGTCGTTATTCTCATGCTTATCCGATTCTCTGATTGTATACTCTAAGTGTATATCATCAAAAACGGGTAAAGCGGAATCTATCTTGATGTAATATTTTCCCGCCTTGTCCAGCTTATATGCCACCCTCTCATCATACTTGTCGGAGGTAAATAACGGAGCGGCATATTCTTCATAACTGTCCAATTCCGCTTCGCTGTATATTGATACTTTAGCATATTTGTTGAAATCCGATTGCATTATGTAATCTATTACACTGTTATCTTTTTCCACGTTGAAATAGAACCAGTCGGTATCATTAACTCCCGATATTGTAAAGGTTTTTCTTTCACCGGCCGGGAAATAGGTTGCAGTATCTCTGGTGTTGTTCAGTTCGTTGGCATCGGAGTTCAGCAACGAAAGATACAATATACAGTCATCGGAAATAATTGTATCGGATACTATTTTAATGTAATAGGTACCCTTTTCCTCCAGCATGTATATGTAGGGAGCCTTGGCGCTGTTAAAGGTGAAAAGAGGAGCGGCTTCTCCGTACGATTCCACATCATCCTGTCTGAAAACAAATATATTTACCGATGCTCCGGTCTTGGGAATATATGTGTTAAGTCTCAATGCCTGATTTTCTTTGTATGTTTTAACTGCAAACCAGTCCTGATCATTCAATGCGGGAAGCGTGAAACGTGTTTCACTGTTGCCCGATATGATTTTTGCACTTTGATAATCATTGTTGGGTTCATATCGGTCTGCCGGAATCACAGTATAACTTATCTCTATCGGAGTAGTTATTACGCTGTTATCGACAGTGTACAGTTTGAAGTAATATGTGCCTGCCTCTTCCATATACACATACGAAGTTCCCGTTCCTCTTGTTTTATACAAGATTTCCGCCGCTTCGCTGGCGGCAATTAATCGTGCACCTTCATACCAGTCGCATACAAGTTTTGCTCCCGAGAAAGATGCATTACGTATGCTGAGCTTGACCGTCTGCCCGGGCTTGTCCGTCTTTACCATTAACCAGTCCACATCGTTTGATGCGGATATGGTAACGGTTTTGGCAACTCCCGGAGTAAGCATTACCGCCTGTTCATAAGAATCATTTCCTTCCAGGCTGTCGGGAGGGATAATGTCGGTTATAAGGGTGACTTTATTGAGAACCGCTTCTCTTGCGGACGGTGTCACCTTTAAGTAGTATGTCTGCGTCTTATCACTCTTATGGGTATAATATTTGTTGAATTCGTCGGATGTGAACAATACCGGTGCGGTATCCCCGTTCTTAATCAGATCTTCTTCTCTGTAAAGTGCGACATTTACTCCTTTACCGGAACTGATATCATTCCTTATTATATATTGCAAAGCCTGATCTTTTTGTAAGGATATCTTAAACCAGTCTATATCATTTATGGCCGAGATATCTATAATGTACGGTTTCTTTATATCTATCGGCGTTGCTCTTTCCCAAACATCATTGTCTTCATATATATCATTTACGATTGTAGTGTAATTCAATTTAATATTGCTGCCGATTGCACTGTTTCCTATTACCGAAACTTTCAGATAATAAGATCCGCCTTTGCTTATCTTATATGCCGACGGTTTGTTCAGCATGTAGGTTCCGAACAGTCTCTCCGCATTATTGCCCTGACTTAAAACATCGTCTTTGTAATACAGAGCCGATATAACGCCGGTTGCAGCCTGATCGTCGCAACTTATCGTCAGAATGACGGATTTACCTTCCGTCACGGGTTCCAGTTCAAACCACTTTTCACTGAACGAATCACTGAAGGATAAGGAATGTGTCGTATTGCCGTATATTTTTACGGCATTTTCCCACGGTCCCTTTATCACTTCCTCGGTTGCAGATTGTTGAACGGTAGCCTGTTCAGACTGTACTCTTTCTTCAGTGTTAACTATTACGGCATCATCAGTAGGAAATGATGCTAATGTTATGACGCTAAAAGTAAGAACTAATAACAGAATTCCTATGCGAACTGTATTTTTTTTCATTATGTCCCTCCGAATGATGTATAAAGGATACATCAATATACTAAAATTGTAAACACAAAAGGCGCCATTCCGGACATAGTTCAGAAAAAGTTCACAATTAACCGTAACTATCAAGTGAGTCTTTGAAGCAATGTCTTCGGTGTTTAAAAATAATACGGTTTATGCTAACATATCGATAGGAGGCAGCATGAGAACTGTTTTGATAACCGGTGCTTCAAAGGGGATCGGGCGACAGACAACTGAGGATTTTTTGGCAGCCGGGTACAATGTTATCGCTAATTTCCATACTACAAAAATGGATAAATCGGAATATCCCTCGTTTCAGGAGCATATCGAGGTGATAAAAGCCGATGTCTCCGACTATGGTCAGGTTGAAGAAATGTTCAAAAAAGGCAAAGAACGATTCGGCAACATTGACGTTGTTATAAACAATGCCGCCGTAAACTATGCGGGCCTTCTTTCTCAGATGGAAGAAAAAGACTGGGACAGAATTATCAATGTCAATCTTAAGGGAATATTTAACGTATGCAAATGTGCGATACCTTCCATGGTCAACAGAAAAGCGGGGCATATTATAAATATATCTTCCATGTGGGGCATAACCGGTGCTTCCTGTGAGGTTGCCTATTCGGTATCCAAAGCCGGTGTCATAGGCTTTACAAAAGCGCTGGCAAAAGAACTGGCTCCTTCAAATATATATGTCAACTGCGTCGCACCCGGCATAATACAGACCGATATGAATAAAGCCTATACTCAACAGGAATTGGAAGAGATGATTCCTTTGGGAAGAATAGGTAAATGCAGGGATGTATCGGAAATGCTTCTTTTCTTAGCCGATGAGAAGACCTCGTTTATAACCGGGCAGGTCTTTTCGGTAAACGGGGGAACGGTGATTTAGTTTAAGGACAGTTCATAATTTCCATCTATTATATGATACTATTAATGTCGGGAGATTAAAATTAATGATGAGAAGAATAAGAGAATTCTTTATGAACAGATACGGAACGGACCAGCTGAACAGGGCTTTAATGGTTGTGTATGCCCTCTTCTTTTTTGTTTACCTGATAACCAAAAATAATGTGTTTTTGTTTATTGCCCTGGCTGTTGCCTTGTATCAGGTATTCCGTACTCTATCAAGGAATTTCACTCAAAGAGCAAAGGAAAATCAGTTTTTCTTAAAATACTGGAATCCCGTTAAAAGAAAATATAGCTCAATTAAAAAGAAAGTTACCGATAAAACACACAGATACTATAAATGTCCCAAATGCAAAACCGAGGTTCGCGTACCTAAAAACAAAGGCAAGATAAGAATCACCTGCCCCAAATGCAGTGAGCAGTTTATAAAAAAGACTTAAAATAAGCGGTTTAACCGCTTCAATAGGCGTCTACCTTGTATAGAAATAATTGGTGTCATAAGTTAAAATAGAATTGAAATAATAATAAATTAAATGGGGGGTTGTTATGGAATTTCTAAAAACATTGGAACAGCTGAGGACTCCGTTCTTTGATCAGTTTTTCCTGTTAGTCACAAAAATGGGTGAGGAACTTTTCTTCACCGTAGTAATATTGATTGTCATATGGTGTATAGATAAAAAAACCGGGTACCGGATGTTTTTCATATTCTTGCTGGGTTCCTTTGTCAATCAGATGCTTAAATTAATCTTTAAAGTCCCGCGCCCCTGGACATATGAGAATGCCGCAAAGCCGGTGGAAGGCTCGGTGGAAGCGGCAACCGGCTACTCTTTTCCTTCGGGACACACCCAACAGGGCATCGGTCTTTTCGGATCGGTAGCCATGTTTCTTAAGAAAACCCGGGTGTATATAGTTATGGTAATTCTTACACTTCTTGTGGCCTTTTCCAGAATGTATCTGGGAGTCCACACTCCTGCAGATGTATTTACATCTTTAGCTATCGGAGTAGTGCTTTTATTGCTCTGCTACTATGCTTTCCGTGTTGCAGATAAGCATAAATACGGGGACGTATATCTTTACGGTATTGTTGCATTTGCTATCGTAATTTCACTTATAGTGCTCTCGTTTGACAAAACCGGCTCTCCGGAATATCTGCACGGAATAGAAAACGGATGGAAACTTTTAGGTTGCTGTATCGGTATTATAGTCTCCATAATCGTAGACATCAAATACACAAACTTTGAAGTAAAAGCCAAGTGGTGGCAGCAGATTATAAAGTTGGTTGTGGGTCTCGGAATCGTATTGGTTATAAAATCCTTCTTAAAACAGCCTCTCCTGGACCTGTTCAACCAAAGTCCGGTTGCCGACGGAATAAGGTATCTTCTTATAATTCTGTTTGCAGGATGCCTGTATCCTATGCTTTTCAAAGTATTTAAAAGGAAACAGTAAAACAGACAGCTGATGCTGTCTGCTTTTTGCTATATATTCTTTTGTTAAGTTTTACTTATTCCGCTTCATACTGTTTGATGTATATATTTCCCGTAGAAGTCTTAAGATTAATGTTTGCATCTGCCGAATGAGAAACCAATACGGGGATTTCCGCATCAAATTTACCTACGCTTGTGCTGTACGAAACAACAAGTTTATCGGTTTTCACCGTGTACAGGTTTATAGATCCGGTATCGGTCTCCGCATATATACTCTCGGGTGGAGTAGCACATTTCATTGTGATACTTCCGGTATTACTTCTGAACTCGCCTGTCCTGAAGGAGCCTTCGGTTTCCACTGTGCCTGTGTCGGATTTTTGTGTAACGGACTTTACTTTGTAATTTTTGCATATTACTCTGCCGACATCCGATTTGCAGTACAGCGTTTCCGCTATTATGTCTTTTGCTTCAATTCTTCCGGTATCGGTCTCCGTATTGATTTTTTCCTCCGCTGTTATCCCGTTTAAAGATATATTACCCGTATCGCTTTTAATCACAATATTCTTAGCTTTTAATTCCGATGCGGTTATCGAAGAAGTATCCGTAATAACAGTAATGGTGCGACTTGCAGCAAGATTGCTTACATTAATCCTTCCGGTATGTGTTTCCAGATAAATAGTATCAGCCGTTACATCCTGTGCTGAAATATCGGAAATCTGACCGTCCGCTTTCAGTGCGGATAATGACTCGGATAAGGTTTTCGGAATCCATATAACTACTTTCTTGGGAGCTATCCTGAATATTGACTCATCTTCCAGCTCACTGATTTTCAAAATTCCGTCTTTTACGGTATAAGTAAGATTCTCTCCTTTGGACAAGTCTCTCTGGCAACTCTCTATAAGCAATATCTTGTCCTGATTATGTACCTTAAATTCCACCGCTTTAGTTATCCAGTTTACCTCTATCTCTTTTATTCCGGAAGTTCCCGTCTCATACCTTGCCTTTTCTTCATACTGCCCTCTGCGAATCTCAATCCTGTGCCCGTCGACAAAGGAAAAAGTAAAGCAGCTGAACCCGTGTTCCACTACATACCATGCTCCCAGACCTATAACTACGAATATGATTACCAGTATCGCTATGGTTCTGATTATTTTTGATGATGTTGCATTCATATTATTTCACCTCACTTCTTTGCTTTCCCAAGCCATATATCCAATATACATTCGACTGCAGCTCCGAACAGGAATATAAGCCATGTAAGATGCCATGCATGTGTCTGGAAACTTATTATGAAATACATTATCAGGATTATAAGCCACAAAAATCCAGATACCGATTTTCTTATGCTTCTTTTCCTCTCAATTTCCGCCATTCTGTCGGTTTGAGTACTGATTTGTGTATATCCCGGTTTGTTCGTCCTGTTGTATATTGCAAGTATTACACCTATGGCTACCAATATTACCGCAATCATAATATTTATGAGCACACTCCTGTATGACAGCGCCATTACCACCGGAACCGCTGCAAGTACGAAAATCATTGCAACCACCGCTCTCAATGCGAGATATTTCTGCCTCTTGGAATCATCGGGAGTTATCTCCTTTTCCAGTTCGGCAAAAAGTTCCGATAAGTCACCTATGCTCTCCACCGCTATCTTATATGCTTCTTCCTTGCTTTTTCCTTCTGTTACAAGATCATTGTATTTATCCTTGAGATTCTGAAGTATTTCTTCTTTAACCTCATAAGCCTTCGCCGTCGCAGGCGCATCTCTAAACAGATTATTAACGTACGCCTTTAACTTATTCTCCATTTACTATCACCCCCGTATCAATTAGTTTCTCAATCATGTTCTTTGACTTATTCCAGTCATTTAATAGCTTTATATATTCCTCTTTTCCTCTCTCGGTAATGGAATAGTATCTGCGCCTTGCAGTCACATTATCTTCACCCCAGTAGGAAGTAATGAATCCGCCTTCTTCCAGTCGCTTGAAAGCCGTATACAGCGTCGCTTCTTTGAATTCGTATTCGCCGGCGGTTTTTGCAGATATATCTTTATTTATCTCATAACCGTAACTGTCCTTTTTCATCAAGCTTGCCAGTATAATCGTATCCGTATTTCCTCTTATAAGATCAGATGCTATTGTCACACTATCTCCTCCTTTCGTTAAGTATTTCACCTTACGTGATACATAATAATACAAGATACCTCGCCTGTCAAGGTATTTTTTAAAAATTTTTTATTTTTTCCTTTCTCTTCATTTTTCTTTTTTACATAGTTGTAAATACAAAAAATTTACAGTTATATCCAATATTAAAAATTCGTTTCTTTTGTTTTTTCTGTGGATAACTTGTTTTTGAATTTATCGCATATTTATCGTATAAATTTTGATTTTACCTTTCTTATCCACAAAAAGCGGGGTTAGCCTGTGGATAACTTTGTATTAAAAAAATGCCTTGTTTATGGGCATTTTTATATGTATGAAAGTTATATGGTTTGTTTGTCCACAAGTACTGTGAGTTTTATTCTTCCTCTTCCTCTTGTTCTTTTTCCGTTATTGTTGCGGCAACAACGGCATTATCTTCCTCTATTCTCATAAGGGTAACTCCCTGTGTAGCTCTGGATAAGATGCTTATCTGTCCTACATCCAGCCTAATCATATCTCCCTGCAAAGACATGAGCAGAAGATCATCCTGGTCCGATGCTACCATTGAAGCTATAATTGATCCGGTTCTTCCAGTGACTTTGTAGTTTATGACGCCTTTTCCTGCACGTTTTTGTATCGGATACTCGGATACGAAGGTTCTCTTACCGAAACCGTTCTCCGTGACGGAAAGAATTGTATCTTCTTCCTTTACAAGACTCATTCCTACCACATAGTCGTCATCATCCAACCTTATCCCTATAACGCCTTTTGCCGATCTTCCGGTTTCTTTCGTGTCCTGCTCCGCAAACTTAATAGCTTTTCCTTTATTGGTTATGAGCATTACGGTATCATCACCCTCGGAAAGTCTGACAGCAATCAAATCATCTTCTTCTCTGAGAGTTACCGCAATAATACCGCTTCTTCGTATATTAACATAGCTTTTAAGCGGAGTTTTCTTTACAAATCCGAGTTTGGTGGACATAAACAGATTCTGATTTGTTTCAAAGCTTTCAATAGGCAGAATCGTGGTAACTTTTTCATTGGGATCCAATTCCAGAAGATTGACTATGGCTGTTCCTCTTGCCGTTCTTCCCGCTTCCGGTATCTGAAAACCTCTGAGCTTATATACTTTTCCTCTGTCGGTAAAGCAGAGAACCGTGCTGTGGGTGCTTGTGGTAAATATATCTACAATATTATCTTCTTCTCTTGTCGTAACTCCTATTATTCCCTTGCCGCCTCTGTTCTGGCTTCTGTAAGTATCTACGGGAGTCCTTTTGATATACCCGAATCTCGTAAGAGTCAGCACTACCGTTTCTTCTTTTATGAGATCTTCGTCCAGTAAGTCTTCTTCGGAGTCTTCTATAGCGGTTCTTCGCTCATCCCCGTATTTCTTCTTAATAACTTCCAGTTCCTCCATTACGACCTGATTGGTAATCTCTTCATGCTCCAGTATGCTGAGATAGTACTTTATCTTTTCCGTCAACTCGTCATACTCGGTCTGAAGTTTCAGTATCTCCAGTCCGGTAAGTCTTCCCAGTCTCATATCCACTATTGCCTGAGCCTGTCTGTCGGTAAATTCGAATTTTTCCACCAAACGTATTTTGGCTTCCGGCTCGTTGGGGCTCTTGCGGATGGTTTCTATCACCGCATCTAATATATCAACGGCTTTTATAAGGCCTTCCAGTACATGCGCCCTGGTCTGTGCTTTATCCAGATCGAACTTGGTTCTTCTCCTTATTACATCCACCTGATGCTGTATATAATATTCCAGCATCTGCTTGAGATTCAATGTCTTGGGCTCATATCCGGTCTTGGAAGGCACCAATGCAAGCATGTTGGCATTAAAGGCATCCTGAAGTTTTGTATGTTTATACAGCCTGTTAAGTATAACGTTGGCATTGGCATCTTTCTTTAAAGTAATGATTATTCTTACTTCTTCGTTTCTGTCCGACTCATCGTTTATTTCCGATATGCCTTCGATAGATTTGTTTTTAACCATATCGGCAATAGTTTCTATAAGTTTTGCCTTATTTACCTGGTAAGGAAGGTCATGAATTATTATTCTCTGTCTTCCGTTTGCAAGCTCTTCTATTTCGGCTTTGCCTCTTACTACAATCCTTCCTCTTCCCGTCTTATATGCCTGATATATTCCGGATCGTCCCATTATGGTCCCGTATGTGGGAAAGTCGGGGCCTTTAACTATTTCTATCAGTTCGTCGATTGTTATGTCGGGATTTTTAATAACCGCAAAAATAGCGTCTATTACTTCCGTCAGATTATGAGTAGGTATATTGGTTGCCATTCCTACGGCAATACCGCTGGAACCGTTTACGAGAAGATTGGGGAATCTTGACGGCATTACAACCGGTTCCATTTCGTGGTCGTCAAAATTGGATTTGAAGTCCACAGTCTCCTTGTTTATATCCGCAAGCATTTCCACAGCTATCTTGGTAAGTCTGGACTCGGTGTATCTCATGGCGGCAGGCGGATCCCCGTCACGCGATCCGAAGTTGCCGTGTCCGTCAATCAAAGGATATCTCAATGAAAAATCCTGAGCCATCCGCACCATTGCGTCATATACCGCAGCATCACCGTGAGGATGAAATTTACCTAAAACCTCTCCTACGGTAGCGGCACATTTTCTGTAAGATTTATCGGGATAGAATCCCAACAAATGCATTGCATAAAGTATTCTTCTGTGAACGGGTTTGAATCCGTCACGTACATCGGGCAGTGCACGGTCGGCTATAACGCTCATAGCATATTCTATGAACGCTTTCCTCATTTGCTCTTCTATATCTACCGGTATGATTTTGGAAACATCACACAAATTTTCGTTTTCCATAGTCTTTTTTATGTATCTCTTTCACAAGTTTTATCTCAATAATTATACCATAAAACACATTCCCGGTCTATGAAAAAAGGGAAGATAATAAGCGGCTATAACTCCGTTTTTACGGAAAAAACAACTTGGATTTTAAAAAGAAAAAGCTTGTTTAAAAAGCTTTTTCGTCGGAACATTTTATTTGTTTTTTTGCTGCTCTCCGTCGGTTAATCGGTCCTGTTTCTTAAGAAACTGACAAACGAACCATCCGGATTAAATATCTTCAGCCTCGTTCCTCTGATATTATACTGTCTTACATACTGCCGTCCGTTCTCGGGATTAAAGACTATATAACCGTTGACACTGGTCCCCTTCAGCTCATAAGTCCCCTTCTCCGCCCATTCGTCAACTCCGTACATGAACGTCTCGTATGTCTTATCACCGCCGAAATATATATATGCTCCTCTTGTCGTGGAGTCGGTCTGTATTTCCACCCACCATGTGCCTACTATAGATTTAAATATCAAAGCCGCCGCTATACCCAAAACAAGCAATACCAATATGGATATAGTAACTATCTTTTCAATCTTCGCTTTGCGTATGGCCTTGGTCTTTTCCTCCGCACTTATATTCCTTCTGTCTTCCGTCATTTATAGGTCTCCTTGTTTTCACATTCTATCACAACTGTCAGTAACTTGAACAGAACTTCTTTATAATCTTCTTGGGACAGACATCATAGCATTTTCCGCATCTTGTACATTTCTCATAATCTATGACCGCCACATTGTTGATAACATGTATTGCGTCATACTCACAGGCTTTTTCGCACAATTTACATGCTATGCATCCGTTCTTGCAGTTTTTGCCTGTAACCCTGCCGCTGTCCTCGCTTGCACATGCAACATAATATCCCTCTTCTCCTATAAGATATCTTATGAGGTTTCTGGGGCAGGTCTTTGCGCAAAGTCCGCATTCGGTACATATCACCGGGTCAATAACCGGTGCGCCGTCTTTCATCATTATGGCACCGTTCGGGCATGCGGCAACGCAATCACCGTATCCGAGACAGGAGTAAAGACAGGAATTTTCCCCTCTGTATGCCAAAGAGGCGGCTGCACATGTCATAATACCGGAATAAGTATATTTTTTTGATACATCGGGACAACATATGGCTTTCATTACTCTTGTTTTTTGTGTCGCCACTTTGACTCCCAGTATCTCCCCTATTTTTATTGCCGAGGCATTGGTTCCCGGTATGCATAAATTACCCTCGGCTTTTCCCTCCGCAACGGCTTCGGCATATAAATCACAACCGGAATAACCGCATGCACCGCAATTGGCTCCGGGAAGTATTTCTCTTATCGCTTCCGCTTTCTCGTTCTTCTTCACTTCAAAGAACTTACCTGCTATAGTGAGTATCACACCGAAGAACAGAGCTATTCCTCCTACTATGGAAACCGGAATCAGTATTTCATTAAGTATCTCTTTCACCGCTTACACCTCACCCGAACATTCCCTTAAATCCCGTAAATGCCATAGACAGAAATGCCGCTGTTATGAGCGCTATGGGAAGACCTTTAAAATATTTAGGCACATCATTCATATCCAATCGCTCTCTTATACCGGCAAATATTATTGTGGCTATCATAAATCCTAAGCCCCCGGTAGCTCCGTACAAAGCGCTCTGCCACAGGTTATATCCGTACTGCACATTCAACAAAGCCACACCTAAAACGGCACAGTTGGTGGTAATGAGAGGAAGATATATTCCTAAAGCCTTATATAACGAAGGCAGGGCTTTTTTCATGAACATCTCTATGAACTGCACCAGTCCCGCTATCACAAGTATGAATGTCAATGTTTGCAGATACTCAAGATTATAAGGGACAAGAAGATATGTGTTGGTTAAATAAGTTACAACGGAGGCCAAAGTCATTACAAAGATAACGGCAACTCCCATTCCCACAGCGGAACTTAACTTTTTCGAAACTCCCAAAAAGGGACAGATTCCCAGAAAGTTGGAGAGAACAAAATTGTTCATCAGGATAGCTCCGAAAGATATATATATAATCATTTTAAATGTATCTGTGTTCATCGGCTTTCTCCTTTCTTATCTTTTGTTTCGCATTGCACGGGGCAATCCGCACAGTCCTTGATTTCGGTTTTTTTACGGGTAAGAGCGCTTACCAGTGCCATAAGCGAACCCAGCACCAGGAATGCTCCTGCCGGTGTTACAAAAATTGCAGGCATAGGTATGTTCTTTATAATCTTAAATCCGAAAATTGCGCCGTTCCCCAAAAACTCTCTTATTGTACCTATAACCGTCAGTGCAAGGGTAAACCCCAGACCCATTCCGAGACCGTCCAAAAATGAATACCAGGCATTGTTCTTGCCTGCAAAAGCCTCGGCTCTTGCCAAAATAATACAGTTTACAACTATAAGCGGAATGTATATTCCCAATGCCTTGTCCAGTTCCGGCAGGAATGCTTTCATAAGCAGCTGTACTATTGTTACAAAGCCTGCTATTACTGTTATATATACCGGTATTCTGACCGTATCGGGTATGAGCTTTCTCAGAAGCGATATAATTATATTGGACAAAACAAGTACCGCTGTCGCTGCTATACCCATCATAAAAGAGTTCTTAGCAGTAGTAGAAACGGCTAATGTAGGGCACATTCCGAGCACCAATATGAATGTGGGATTCTCTTTGATTATGCCTTTTGAAAGTTCATGTAAAGATCTGTTTTTCATTTAACCACCTCTGCATGTATGGCAAGGGCACTTCCCACCGCCGAAATAACCGCATCGGTGGTAACAGTTGCCCTTGTTATATAGTCTATTTTATCAGGAATATTATCTTGCATTGTAAGGCCGGTAAACTGTGAAGTGAACTCGGGAAGTTCCGCGTTCTTGCCTATGTTGGGGGTTTCATCATTGTCTCCTATCACAATATTCTCAACCTTTCCTTCGTTATTTATTCCTACAAATACTACCATTTCTCCTCCGTAACCTTTTGCAACCATGGTAAAAACATATCCTTTATCGCTTTTACTTACTCCCTTTAATTTCGCTTTGGTGTTGATGTTCAAGTTCATCACCTTTTCGGAAATGTCCGTAAAAGGCGCACCGCCGGGAAGCACCGTGTTCATTGCTTTTTCCGCTTCTTCTTTCTCTTTGGCTTCAATCGGTCCTTTGGTAAAACGATTGGTAAGCGCAAGCAGTCCGACGACACAGAGGGTTATAAGGAAAAGACTTAATACAGGAGCTATATACTTTTTCATTTTTTCTTAATCCTCCCGAAAGTTTTCTTCACCGTGAACTTATCTATCAAAGGAACCAGCGCATTCATGAAAAGCAACGAAAATGCAACTCCTTCGGTATTGGAACCGAACTTCCTTATACTTGCGGTCATTAAACCTAACCCGGCTGCATAAACAATTTTTCCTTTACGTGTCACGGGACTGGTAGTGTAGTCGGTTGCCATATATATGGAACCCAACATCATTCCCCCCGCAAGTATGCTGTAAAGCGGATCCTGTCCGAAAGCAAAACTCAATAAAGCGACCGTTCCGATATATATCACGGGAATTTCCCATGTTATTACTTTTCTTATCATAAGATATATGCCGCCCGCTATCAGTGTTACCGCTGCGGTCTCCCCCAAGCTTCCGGGAGTCTTGCCCAGGAAAAGGTCAAGATAGGAAGGCAACAACTCTCCTTTAGGTATAGCCAAAGGTGTTGCCGCCGTCACTCCGTCGGTCAAAGGTGCCACATATACCGTCATTAAAGAGGAAAAGGCAGTTGTTAAGAAAATTCTTGCGGCAGCAGCCGGGTTGAATATGTTTTGTCCTATTCCTCCGAAAAGCATTTTTATTACCACTATGGCGATAAATGCGCCTATAATGCTTAAAATAATTGAAGACTTCAAAGGAGGCATATTCATTGCCAGAATCAGGCCGGTAACAACACAGGAAAGGTCGGTCTCGGAATGTTTCTTTTTTGTTATAAGATTGAAAAGATACTCAAACAGAACGCATGATGAAACCGAGGCAACTATAATAAGTGCGGAAACATAGGAAAAGTAATATACCGATAATATGGCAGTGGGCATTAACGCAATTATCACATCCAGCATTATCCTTGATGTAGTGGCTTTATCCTTTATATGCGGTGAAGACGATACTATTAATTTATCCATTTTTCACCTTCGCTTTCCTCACAAGATCTTTTCCGACACGGAAAGACTGTACAAGATGTCGCTTTGCCGGACAGACATATGAACAGGATCCGCATTCAATGCAGTTCATTATATTATATTTCTCCAACTCCTCGGTCATTTTAGCCAAGGCGTATCTGTTCATTGTCAGGGGCATAAGACCCATGGGACAAGCCTCTACGCAACGACCGCATCTTATACATGCCGATTCTTCCATAAAATCCAGATCTTCCGGAGTCATAAACAGAAATGCGTTACTTTGCTTGACAACCGGCATCTCATAGCTCTCCGCCGTTGTCCCCATCATGGGGCCGCCGCAAAGCACCTTGACCGTTTTTTCTTTATCACCGTTACAATATTCAAAAATATCTTTTATGTATGTTCCTATGACGACCTGATAATTCCCTCTATTCTTAACTCCGTTGCCTTCGACGGTGATTCTTTTGGAAACCAGAGGCATTCCGGTCTTGCAGTACTTATATAATGCCAGCACGCTGGTTACATTCATTACCACTGTCCCTATGTCTATGGGCAGACCGTTCATAGGTACTTCTTTTCCGGTTAAGGCATAAATGAGCATTTTTTCCGCACCTTGCGGATATTTTGTCTTAAGCATAACCGTTTCTATTCTGCAATCGTCTTTCGCAAGCTCCTTAAGCAGAGAAAATGCCGCAGGTTTATTGTCTTCCACTGCAATATATGCTTTGGGAATGGACAGTTTATCTAAAATAAGTTTAACTCCGTTTACTATTTCATTGCCTTCTTCTATTATTGCTCTGTAGTCACAGGTTATGTACGGTTCACATTCCACCGCATTTACAATGAGAGCTTCCGGAATTCTTTCCTTTGTGTCCAGTTTTACATGAGCGGGAAATCCGGCTCCTCCGAGACCGGTCAGCCCGCTGTTTCGAACGGCTTTAAGAAATTTTTCCTTTGTCGAAATATCCGGTTGGGTTATACCCGGTAAAACTTCCTGCTTCCCGTCCGGCTCAATAACTATGCTTTCGCATTTTACACCGCTATGAAGAATCATATCCTTTATCTGCACAACAGTACCCGATATACTTGAATGTATCGGAGCCGATACGAACTTCTCCGTATCTCCTAAAACTTGTCCCACATAAACATAATCTCCTTTACCGACAAGCACTTTGCAGGGTGCTCCTATATGCTGTTGCATGGGGATTTCAACAAGCTTCGGGATTGGAAGAGTTTCCGTAGGAATCTCCGAAGTTCCTTTTCTGTGAGGTAAGGTAACTCCTTTTATGTTTTTGATTTTTATTATCATCCACTCCCTCTCAAATTATAATCATTGATATTATACACCGCTACAGGTAGAAAAAAAAGGACATTGTATGCCCTTTCTTTTATCCTGATATAATATCGTTTATTCCGTTGCCAGGAACAAAACATATTCCGCTATTGTGTTTGCATACTCTTCATATGTCATTGACGCATCTTCCGTGAATGACATATAGACCTGCATTCTCTCTGAAAGACATCCTTTTATTTCATTAAGACTCATAGGAACTTCCTGCTGTTCGGTATCATCGGGAGCTTTGTAAAGAACGCGTAATGTAAGATTGGTGACATCATCGCCGTCGAAAACGAAACTGACATTGTCCGTGGCCATATATTCCTTTGTTATTTCCTTTGCTCCTACTGCAGTTCTTGCATTATTGAAGAATATCATGAATTCCTCCCATGCATCGGTTTCCTGGTTGGTTCCTAAAAGTGCGGGGAAATTCATCAGCAGTGTTCCGTCAATTTCCGAACCGATAATCATATTTACACCTTTGTTTGTTACCGTCGTTTCAAAACCGGTAAAGTATTCACAGGAAAACAGATAGTGGTTCATTTGTCTTATCTCGTATGTCTGGTACAGTTGCTCATTTCTGTCCTGTACGGGATCTCTTCCGATCATTTCATTAAAAGCACTCAGCCTTGCATTCAGTGTCTTCTGTCTGCTGATGTTGTTGAACTGTGAAACGGTAGGCTTCATGATAGGGTCTCCGCCGTACGTGGCAATATCATAAGGAAACTCTTTAATGATATATTTGTCTTCTAAAGCATTTGCGGTATTGATAGACGGTCTGGGTCTTTTATGATACGGGGTACATGAGGTAAGCCCCACTACAAATCCTATTGCAAGAACTATTGCTATTACTATAACTGTTTTTCTTCTCATTTAATCCTCCCATGCCTTTGAACAGCACTATTTTATGAAATAATTGGTACTTATATTATACAACTTAAGATTTTGATTGTAAATCAGTTTTCACAATTGCATCATATTGTTTATGTGATATTTAATAGGAAAATTATAATAACCGTTAAAATTTACTCAATTATTTCTAATACTGTATAAAGATTATATTCTTTTTCACAGACAGGAAAAGGACATTTTCTGTCCTTTCCTTCTATTATTGAAATAATACTATTCTTGTTGTAAGACGTATTCCAGAATTGTATTTGCGTATTCTTCATAATCCATTAACGGATCTTCCGTAAAGGACATAAATATCTGTATTTTCTCCAAAAAGCACCCTTTAATATCATTGAGCTTCATGGGAACTTCCTGCTGTTTTGTATCATCGGGAGCTTTATAAAGGATACGCAATGTAAGATCGGTAAGATCGTCGCCGTCAAAAACGTAACTGACATTGTCGGTAGCCATATATTCCTTCGTTATTTCCTTTGCGCCCGCTGCTTTTCTCGCTTCTTCAAACAGCACCATGAATTCCGTCCACGAATCGGATTCCTGCTTTGTTCCTAAAAGTGCAGGGAAATTCATCAAAAGCGTTCCGTTGATTTCCGAACCTACAAGCATATTAACACCTTTGTTCGTAACCGTCGTTTCAAAGCCGGTGAAATATTCACAGGAAAAGAGATAGCGGTTAATTTGTCTTATCTCATATGACTGGTATAGTTGTTCATTTCTGTCTTGTCCGGAATCTCTGCCGACCATTTCATTGAAAGCATTCAGCCTTGCATTCAGTGTTTTCTGCCTGCTTATGTTGTTAAACTGAGCAACGGTAGGCTTCATTATCGGTTCTCCGCCATAAGTAGCAACATTATATTCCGCTTCCACAACTATATACTTGTCTTCCAGAGCATTTGCGGTGTTGATAGAAGGAGAAATCCTTATTTCATGCGGGGTACATGACGCAAGCCCCGTTACAAATACTATTGCAAGAATTACTGCTATAAGCATAACTGTTTTTCTTTTCATATTCACTTTTCCTTTCTTAGCTGTTTTTGAGAAATAACAGGCGCCCGCATTACTTCTTATGCTTTGATTGTAAATCGGTTTTTATAAATGCACAATAATGTAAATGTGACATTTAATAGGAAAATTATAATAAATGTCGAGAAATTCTTGAAAATATATGCAATATAATAGACTTTCTGTCGGAATCTTCAAAAGAAAGGGAACAATATGGTGCTGTATTGATGATTGTTATATGTTTTTTCCGACAATTCTATTATAAATTACACATTAATCTCTTAAAATGCTTAAATGTGACATTTTATGCGACTTTTATAACTCTTTTCTCTTAAATTGCCTTTTCATATATTTCGGTCCGACTTAATCTCTGTAAGAAAAAAGACACACAATGTTGCATGTCTTACTGTCTGGCGCGCCCGAGAGAATTCGAATCCCCAGCCTTTTGATCCGTAGTCAAACGCTCTATCCAGTTGAGCTACAGGCGCATGTAGATGTATATTAATACTTTTTATACATTTTTTCAAGGTGTTCTCCGCTTTCAATTTACTTGCCGAGCTTTTTTATATATAATTATCAGCAAGAAGGACGTAATCATGAAAGACAAATTTGACAGCAAATCCATATTGTATTCCGACACATTAATTCCCGACATTTTCTTATCTGAATATCTTCCGCTGCTTTCACCGCAGGCAGTGAAGGTATACACTTACTGCTGTTTTTTGGAGAAAACCGAAAGAACCGTCGATATTATTAAATTGTCCAGACGTCTGGATGTTGAAGAAACGGCACTTACGTCCGCTCTGGAAGAACTTACAAAGAAACATCTTCTATCCGTCAGTGACAAAGACATTTTTGTAAATGACATTAAGGGAATAGAGATAGACCGTCTTTACAAAGAAAGAACTTCTTTAAAGCCTGATGATCTGGGAGAAAAAGCGTCTGTAATATCCGCCATTAACGACCAGTTCTTTGACGGTAATATGCCTATATATATGTACGGATGTATAGAGCAATGGTTTAAAAAATACAGATTTGAAGATCCTGTCATGGTTATGCTTTTTTCCGTAAGCAACGAAAAGGGTGCTTTGACCCGTAACTACATTGAAGCGGTTGCTAAAGACTGGTTTGAAAACGGAGTAAAAACGGTTTTTGATGTGGAAGCATTATTTGAGGAACGGGACAAGATGAAAGATATGCACACAAGAATTCAAAAAGCTTTGAACAGAAAGGCCCCGTTCACGCAATATGAAACGGACCTTATCAACAAGTGGTTTAATGAGTATCACTACAGTTTTGAAATTGTCGAAGAAGCGTTGAAGAAGACTGTTAAAATATCCAATCCCAATATAGCATATGTGGACAAGATACTTTCCACTTGGTATGAAAACCAATTCAAGAATCTTGATGATCTTGAGAAGGACAAATCCATCAGAGACCTTTCTCCCGACCAGCTGCGTATGATTATTCAAGAACACTACCAAGGCATAAATATGAAGAATTCCATGCTTTTTGAAAGCCGTAAAGCGGAAGTATTCAAAAAATCTCCTCAGATTGAAAAACTGTACAATGAAATAAACGATTTACATTTCAAACAGGCTTTTTCTCCGGACAAGAAAGCCGTTGCAGAAGAGATAAAGAATAAGAATTATGAAATGTCGCTGCTGTTCAAGCACAACAATATTCCGGAAGATTATCTTATAAGAAAATATGATTGTGATATATGCAAAGACACGGGTGTTGATAACGGCAAAGACTGCAGTTGTAAAACGGATTTTTTACGTAATTACGGAACGAAATAGTTTTCTATTTGCTTAATTGAATAACCGCTATATCTTTCCCTTCCAAAAGGAAATTTTCCATATCGGTTGCGAAAAACAGTATCTGATTATGTCTGCTTAGCTCGTATAGGAAATCAAAAGTACTCTTCTTTCTTTCTTCATCATAATATACAAGTGTCTCATCCATAAAAACAGGGGTTACGCATTCGGAAGAAAAAACCTTTGCAGCAGCCAGCCGGAAAGCCAGATACATCTGTCTTAACGTTCCGTCGGAGAAACTGTATACGGAGCGTATTGTTTTATTATGTTCGGTATTTAGGTCCATTGTGCTGCCGGTTGATAAGTTGTCATGCTTTCCTGCCGTTATCTTTTCAAGATACTCACTCATGTTTTTATTCATTTCGGGAATTATTTCTTCTCTTATCTGCTTGGACGCCTCCTCTATCCCGTCTATTGCACATTGAAGCGCCTTCTGTTTTTCCCCAACCGCTTTCTTTTGCTCTTCCAGTAATAATATATGCTCTTTTTGTGATGCTATCTGCTCGTCGGAGTTCATATATGCATCTAATTGAGCTTTGACTACTCCCAACCTGACCTTTTTAGTCTGAATACGATTAAGGCACTCTTCATAATCCATAGAAGGTTCTTTCCCTTCGGGGTTGTATATATCGGCTTTTTCCAATAGAGCATTATAGTCCGATACGTCCTCTTTGCGTAAAATATCTTCCTGTAATCCCGTATATCCTTTTATCAGGTCATTAAAGGATTTGTCATTTCCCAATACTGTTTCAATTTGCTCTAACTCATTCTTTGTTTTTATAATATCATCCAACTTTTCCTTTTCATTAACCGTTTCCTTATTCTTTTTACGAGTAATGAGAAGCAGTACGATAAACGGTATTGCGGCTAAAGCGGACAACAGTAACAATTTGTCCGTTGTTATTGCCAACACGGCGCCTGTTATAATAATCAGAATTGCAAGTATTGAAAAAGCGGTAATTTTTGTATTATTTCTCTTTTCCTCTTTCACAAATTTTTCATATGCTTTTTCCGGCTCTTTATATTCCCCGGAAACGGTATCAAATTCCTTTCTTCTCTTTTCATAAGCATCAATATCTGTATCGGAAAGTTTCTTTTTCAGCGGTTCTATTTCGTTATTGTATCCTTCATATTCCTCAATGTTTTCATTGACGCGTTTAAAAGTCTCACTTTTCCTGCAGAGTTTTTCCTCTTTCTCCAGTTCTTCAAGTTCTTTTTTTATCTCTTCCGCTTCGGCCAGATACTCCATGCATTTTTTGTTCTCATTTTGCATGTTTGTAAGTTTAATTTCCTCTTCCCTTATCTGTGCACTCAATATGTTATATTTTCTTCCTTTTGTTCTTTCATTACCTAATAAAGTAATGCCTTCTTTAAGTTTCTTTACGGCTTTTCCGACAGATATCTGTTCTTCCCCCGATTCGTTTATATTCATAAGTTTCTGTGCTATATGTTCTTTATCTTCTGCGTATAAAAGGCTTTTGTCCTGACATATAAATGACGAATTTGTAAAGCACTCATAATCCATGCCTAAGAGATCCTGTCCCAGCATCTCGTTTTCTTTACTGAAGGAAAATTCGTTTGTTATATCTTCACCGTATTCATTGTATACGGACAGAGTTTTTCCGTTGAAGTCTCTTTCTACTCTTAATATTTTCTTTTCATCGGTCTCCAGTATAAGATATCCGCCATATTTGTCTGAATTCCACGGTTTGTACTTTTTGACTTCCGGAATAAATCCGTCCTTTTCTCTTTCGTTCTTCTTATGCCCGTAAAGCATCGCTTTTATAAACGACATCAGTGTACTTTTGCCGGACTCGTTTTTCCCCAACACTAAATTCAGACCTTCTTTGAAATTGAATGTCCTGTCCGCCAGTTTGCCGTATCCGTATATGTGAGCCGCTATAATTCTCATTCCAAATCAAGATCCTCATCCGATAAAGCCTGCAATCCCAGCTTTAAAGCATCTTCATATATCTTTATCTCTTCCGAAGGAATATTTTCCATCTTGCTTGTCATTATATCGGTAAATCTGCCTTTTATTCCCCGTGTAATCTCTTGAGCTTTTTTTTCTTTCTTTGCAGTCCTTGCATCTGTCAGTTGTACATAGTCATATCCTTCGGGTATTGCAAGCGGCTTATTGTCGCTCTTTGTCCCTGTCACCTTTATTCTGTATATGTTCCGTTTGTCGGGATACATGCTTTCAAAGTCTGCAAGTTTTTCATAATCCATCTTTAAATCAATGTATTTTCTGGATTTACTATTTACAAACTCAACCTCTCCCGTAGACAAATCTCCTTTGAAGTAACCGTGGGCTCCTTCTTCTTTAAAAGACAATGCACAAAGGCTTCCCGGATTAAATATATTGTCTTTTATATACATTCTGTGATTATGCCCCAATGCCACATAATCAAACCCTATATCTTTCAACATATCCGAACTGACCGCATTGTATGTGGAAAGAGACAAATCCACATCGCCATGCAAAAGCAGCACATTTTTATACTTTCTGTCGGTACGAATTGTCTCCAAAATTTTTGCCTGACCGCCTCCGGTATCATAGCCTATTCCGTAGACACACACTTTCTCTTTTTCAAAAATAACATTCGGCTTGTTTCTTCCGAGCACATGTACATTTTCCGACCACGGGAAGTGGCTGTAAAAAGAGTTCTTGGATTCGGGGTCATGATTGCCGGATATAAGGAGAATGTTTCCTTTAAGTTTGGAAAAGGCTTCATTAATCTTACTTATTCTTTTTATATTTGTATATCCGTGTTCATAAAGATCTCCGGCAATAAATAGGAAAGCAGGTTGTTCTTCACGTGCCGTTTCCAGCACTCTCATAAACTCATGGAAAATTTCTTCTCTTCTTTTTGCAGGGAAGCCTTCAACCAATCCTAAGGATGAAAACGGCTGGTCAAGATGTATGTCAGCCATATGAAAGAATGTGAGAACCATCTTGCTCCTCTTTGAATGTTATTACCGCATACGCAACCGAATATTCCTTGCAATGTGAGAGACTTACACTTATGTCCATAATATCGGGGAAACGAGCTTTCAGTTGCTCATTCAACAGGATATGCGGTTTCCCTTTCTCGTCATTTATAACTTCAATATGAATGGGTTGTACCGTAGCACAAAACCCCGTCCCCAATGCTTTTGACACCGCTTCCTTTGCGGCAAATCTTGCAGCAAGGCTTTGATTCATCAAAGTTTTTTTGGATCTGCAGTATTTTATCTCTCCCGGTGTAAAGTTCTTTTCCAAAAACCTGTCTGAACGACTTACGGCATCGGATATTCTTTTATTCTCCACTATATCCGCACCGCATGCAATCCTCATTTAAGACCTCCCGATGTCTTGGTTATGAATATGTCATCATGTTTTCTTGACAAAGACGTATATGCCACGCTTGCAAGTCTCATTTCGCTGTACATTGCCGCTACAGCGGAACCTGAACCGGTCATAAACACCGTAACGGCATCTGTTTCGGAAAGGTCATCCATTACTTTTTGAATGGAAGGCTTATGCGGTATAACAACTTTTTCAAAAATGTTTACAACATTACCCTTTAGTCCTTCAATATCTCTTTCTTCCAGCAAAGACTCAATCAGGTCCATATCCGGTCTCACGGGATTGCCTGCCTTGTCATATTCTTTATATGCCCATGCCGTCTCCACGGAATCTTCGGGTTTTATTATCACGAACCATACATCGGAAAAATCTTTCAAAGGTTTTAATACCTCGCCTCTGCCGGTTGCTCTCTGTGTTCCTCCTCTTATGCAAAAAGGCACATCGGAACCTATCATCGCAGCCATTTTTTCCAAATCCTCATATGGAAGATTTGTATTGAAAAGGAAGTTCAGTCCTCTTAATACCGCAGCGGCATCGGCACTTCCTCCGCCCAGACCGGAAAACAGAGGTATGGACTTATACAGATCAATTTTTATGCCGCGCTTTATACCCATCTCTTTCATGAAAAGTTTTGCGGCAATGAAGGCGGTGTTTTCATTGTTCTTAATCGAACTGTCATCACACCAGAATTGTATCCCTTTCTCTCTTTCGGCAAAAGTTATCCGGTCTCCCAATTCCACCGTCTGCATGACGGTATCAATTTCATGGTATCTGTCCTGTCTCAACCCTTTAATATCCATGCCTATATTAATTTTTGCATGTGCCTTCTGTACAATCATCGCTAAAAATCCAGTACTACTTTTACCGCCTTGCTCTCAGACATCAGTCTGAATCCTTCATTAATGTCTTCCATAGGAAGCTCATGGGTTATAACATGATCAATGAACGAGGAGTTTCCTTTAAGAAAATTCTGGCATTGGTACCAGGTATCAAACATTCTCCTTCCGTTAATTCCTCTCAATGTTATACCCTTGAAAATAACATACTTGCCCATATTGATATTCAGTTCTTCCGACGGAATTCCCAATATGGCCATATCTCCGCCGTTTTCTATTACCTCCAGTCCCAACTGGAATGCCGACGGAAAACCGCTCATTTCCAGAACAACTTCCGGTCGGTTACCGCGGAAAGCTTCTATTACCTGTTGCTCGGGATTATCGGATAAAGGATTAATAACCACATCGGCTCCCGCCTTTTTTGCAAGTGCGGCTTTATACGGTTGAGGTTCGCTGACAACCAGTCTTGCCGCTCCGCATTTTCTTGCTATGGCCGTTGCAAACAACCCTATGGAACCGCCACCGGTTATTAAGACATCCCTTGACGATATGGGTTGTGCCATTACCGTATGCATGGCATTACCCAGAGGATCCATTATAGCTCCGTATTTGTCGGCAACCTCGTCGTCCAAGGGCCATACATTTATTGCAGGCATTTTTACATATTCCGCAAAACAACCGTCTATATCCACTCCGATTATATCTACATCTTCGCATATATGGCCTCTTCCGGTTCTGCAGAGTTTGCATCTCTGACAGGTAATATGTCCTTCAGCAGACACTCTTTGTCCTATATATAAACCTTTTACCGATTTACCTGTCTCCACTATCTCTCCGGCAAACTCATGGCCGATTATAAGCGGAGGCTTAATCCTGTTTTGAGACCACTTGTCCCATTTATATATGTGAAAATCCGTCCCGCAGATTCCCGCTTTTTTAATTTTTATAAGCACTTCGTTTTCATTGATTTCGGGAACCGGCCTCTTCGCAAGTTCCACATTTCCCATTCCTGCCGCTGCCTTGATAATCGCTTTCATATTTACTCCTTAATAACATTTTAATTTTATCATATCCTAACCCGTTTGTTAACGGATTTAACATATATCCGCATTTATACGGTTTCGGTTTTGTTGGCATAGCTCCGCATTTTACTGAATAATCCGTGTTTTTTATAGTATAATGACCGTATGAAAAACTTATTCGACAAACTGATGCAAAACAGACTTTTCAGAGAATTATTCCTTTTATTCAAATACGGTATTGTGGGTATTGTAAATACAGGTTTAACAACGGGAATATTCTTTTTGCTCAGTCATCTGGGGCTTAAATATTATGTTTACACCGTTATAGGATATATAGTAGGCATACTTACAAGTTTCTTTTTAAACAGAAAATATACTTTTAAAAAAGATAATGAAAATATCACCCGACAAATTATTCTCTTCTTTGTAATAAGTGCCTGCCTGTTAGGTCTTGTTCAACTTATACAGTACCTTCTTATTGATGTATTGTCGCTTAAGGAATGGCTGGGTGTGGGTATCGGGATGGTTTTCTATACCGTTACCGGTTTTCTACTCAACCGGAATGTTGTTTTTAAGTATAAAGATAAAGAGAACCCCGAACAATAAAACTTCTCAGGTTCTTTTGTATTATCTTTTAACAGCTTTCCTTATATAACTTCCCAACCTCTGAATTCGTTTGGGAATATTAGTTTTATAGTTGTTCCCTCTCCCGGTTTGCTTTCCACTTCAATGGCTCCGTTATGAAGGTCAATTATTCTTTTGACAAGAGCTAAACCCAATCCCGTTCCTTCTTTTGAATGTACGGTGTCTCCTTTGAAGAATTTTTCAAACATTCTGTTTTTGGTATATTCGTCCATTCCTATACCTTCATCCTGTATTACTATTACGGCTTTTTCTTCTTCATTGTACATCTTTATATGAACAACTCCTTTGGGATGGGAGTAAGTAATGGCATTGTTAAAAAGATTTATCCATACCTGTTGCATCAGATCTTCATTGGCATAAAAGGATATATGTTCCATCTCAATGTCAAAACTGATACTTTTTTCATACCATTTAGGTTCTAAGAGTAATATAACATTTCGAATCTGCTCATCAAGGCTGTATTCGGACTTGTTGAATACTATCTCCTGACTCTCCAGTTTGGACAGATTCAATATATTGGTGGAGAGATTGGAAAGCCTTTTGGATTCCTCGACTATTATATCCAGATATTCCTTTTTTTCTTCATCTGTGAGATTAGGGCTTTCCAGAAGTTTTGCAAATCCCAGTATTGATGATATGGGAGTTTTGAACTCATGTGATACGTTGCTTACAAAATCCTTTCTCAGATACTCTATGCTTTTAAGCTCCTTTGCCATCTTGTTGAAACTTTCTGTCAGCTGTCCTATCTCGTCCTGAGAATCATTTACTACAACTACATCAAAATTACCCTTGGCCACTTCCTGCGTAGCATTATTAAGTTGCACTATAGGTTTCATTGCTTTGTTGCTTAATCCCATGATTATCAGCATGAACACAACAATGGAAAACAGAAACGCATAAGCAAGCAACATGGCATAGTTTCTGAACAGGTTGTTCTCCGGCTGATATCCCACTCTTAAGTAATATTCATCGGTTTTCACGACGGATATTCCTACCGGTATTACTCTTTGTTTTATGAAGACAATAATTCCGTTTTCCAGTAACGCTTTTTCCGTGTCACTTAAGCGAAGATCATCTATGCCTTTGGTGAGTTTAACAGGATAAAGGGCATTATGAGTTATGGCTATAATCCTTTCCAAAGGAAGGTCGGTCTCCTTATTTGCCGACAGGATGGTTTCAGCTACATATCTTTGGTTTTCCTTTATGGTTTCTATAAAGTTTTTGTTGGACACCAGAATTGCTCCCATATATGCAAACACGGAAGCTACTACAATGATAACGAGCAGGAATATGGATAATTTAGATTTCAGTTGCATTTTTCTTTTCCGCTTTGTAACCCAGCCCCCTTACGGTGACTATTTCAAATTCATCTATATTCACAAGTTTTTCTCTCAGTCTTTTTATATGGACATCTACTGTTCTTTCGTCCGTTTCACTGTCCAATCCCCATATATCATCCATCAATTGCTGACGCGTGAATATCTTTTTAGGGTAACTCATCAATTTAAAAAGCAGTAGAAACTCTTTTTTGGGAAGAACTATCCTTTCGGTATCTTTCTGTACGCTTAACGTGTCATAATCAATGATCACATCTCCAACCTCTATTCTGTGTTCGGTAGCTATTTTAGACCTTCTTAAAAGAGCGTTAACCCTCAGCAGCATTTCATCGGTGTTAATGGGTTTTACCATATAGTCGTCCGCACCGGACAGAAACCCTTTCCTCTTGTCCTCCAGTGTTTCTTTGGCGGTTATCATGAGAATGGGCATATTGTAATTGGACCACCTTAAACTTTCCGTCAGCTCATATCCGTCCATATTGGGCATCATTATGTCACATATGATAAGATCGGCTTTTGTGCTGTCAAGAACCTCCAAAGCCTGTTCTCCGTCATTGGCGCAGAGTACATTAAAACCGTTCTGTTTAAGAACCGTCCCTATAAGTTTTCTTAAGTTTTTATCGTCTTCGACTATTAATATATTAAACATAAATAATCTCTCTCCGATACATATTATATATCAACACCGCCGTGATATAAATTGTATACACACCGGAAAAAGAAATAATTTATAAAAATATCTGTTGTTCAGTCGGTCATTAAGCTGCGTAATCCCGCTATTCTGTCTACGGGAACGGAAAATACCGCTGCATTGGCATCGGTGCCTATTCCTGCTTTTGTCATGATGGCGCTCATGATTTCATCTTTTTCCTGCTTCTTTGCAAGGATATATATCATTTCCTTTTCTTCCGCTATGGAAACACCGAAAAATCTTTCATTTGCATTCACTTCCGTCTCTTTTGCCGATACTACGGTACCGCCTTTTGCATTTGCACTACGCGCAGCTTCCATTACCGTTTCCGATGCTCCTTTGTCTGCTATTACAATTATTAATGAGTATTTTAAGTTTTCCATCTTCTCTCCCTTTTTTTTGCCTATTTCCTGTCCTTCAGTCAGATACTTTAAACAAGATTCTCCTCCGATACTTTCCAAAGGTATTGTAAGTGCTATACCGTTACCGGCGACTTCAATTTCCATCTGGTTTACAAGATTTTTTAATATTATTTCTCTACGATCATTATCTACGAAGATATGAAACATTATTTTCTCTGTTTTTTCTATTCCGAGATAATCCAGCATTTTCTTTTGTGCGGTTCCTCTGCATAAATCGGACAATACCATGTGTACATCGTTTTCCCTGAAGAAATTAAGGTATGCCTCTTCAAACTCTCTTTTCGTAATTATTATCATATAGAATATGTTGCTCATTTCACACCTGCCATCAAAAATTGATGATGCTTTCCTTTTTCTTTATTTTCTGTTGCTGCTCCTGTTCTCTTTCCGCAGCCTTTAACTTGAACCGGTAGAACAGTCCGAGAACCTGTATCGTTATAAACGGCGTCATTGTAACCAATGCTATTATTCCGAAAGCATCCACTATTACATTACCGCCTACACTGAGACATACACCTATTGCAAAAGGTACCAGAAAAGTTGAGGCCATAGGCCCGGATGAGACAGCGCCCGAGTCAATAGCTATTGAAGTAAAGACGGGCGGTACGAAAAATGTCAATATCAACCCAATAACATATCCGGGTATAACAAAGTATAAAATTGACGCACTTGTTAAAATCTTAATCATGCAAAGACCTATCGATGTGGCTACCCCGACTGAAAGACTGGTGGCAATTGCTTTCTTGGGTATTGCTCCCGATGACAACTCCACAACCTGTTTGCTTAACACATGAACCGCCGGTTCGGAAATAACCAGGAAGTATCCTATTACCATGCCGATGGGAATGACAATCCAATTGTACGGCAGACTCCCCAGCGCTTTTCCTAAAAAACTTCCCATCTGTAGAAAGCCTACATTGGCTCCGGTAAGAAACAAAACCAGCCCAACATATGCGTATATAAGACCTACTACAATTCTGATAACCTGTCCTTTTTTGAGCTTTAAAACCGCCAGTTGGAAAATGAGAAAACATACTACAATAGGCAATATTGCCAATGCTACTTCACCCAATTTTCCCGGTATCTCCGTTATGAACAAGCGGGTTATCTGTGTTGTTTTGCCGGGATTAACCGGAGCGGTTGCTTCATATGTCGTGTTGCCGGGTTTATATAAAATACCTAACAACAATACGGCTAATATAGGTCCGGCCGCACTTAATCCTACAAATCCGAAACTGTCGCTATGTGCATCTTTATCGCTTCTTACCGCAGCTGCTCCCGCACCGAAAGCCAAAAGAAACGGAACGGTCATGGCTCCGGTGGAAGCTCCTCCCGAATCAAAAGCAAGCGACAGGAATTCTTTAGGAGCAAAAAACGATAATGTAAATATTACCGCATACACTCCCATCAGAACATATGCCAATTTAATTCTGAATATAACTCTTAACATGGAGAAGGTTAAAAACAATCCCACTCCGAGCGATACCGTCAATATCAAAACCATATCCGGTATTCCGGGTACCTGCTGTGCCAATACGGTAAGACTGGGTTCCGATACGGTTACCGCAGTTCCGATAATAAGGCTTGCAATAATAATCAACCATAGTTTTCGTGACTTTGTTATTGATGAACCGACACTTTCTCCGATAGGCATCATGGCGATATCGGCACCTAACGTAAACAGCCCCATTCCGAGAATAAGCATTACGGCACCGAGAATAAAAGTCAGCATTATTCCGCTATCGGCCGGGAAAAAGATAAAGCAAAGTATAAACACAACTATGGTTACCGGTAAAACCGAAGAAAGTGATTCCTTCAATTTTTCAAGCAGTATAGTTCTGTTGTGTTTTATAAATTCCCTGTTTTCTCTGCTCATTACATGCCTTTCCAATCAATGGATAATAATATACCATAATATATGGGAATTTGTAAATTAATTATGGAAAATAAAACATGTTATACAAGACTAACTAAATTAAACAGGCTTAGAAGATAACTCGATTATTTTGTCCATGTTGTCGTCTTTTGCAACAATATTCTTCTTAACAGCTCCGCATCTTTGACACTTGAATACTATTTTATAACTATCCCTGTACTTCTCCAAGCCTATAGGTTCCATTAAGCCATGACAATCACACATGCGATCTCCGGGATTGTTGTCCACATGTTTGGAATACAGACAACGGGGACAATGATTTCTTGCAGTAACTCCGAGAGCATGTACTTTTACTCCGCATGCTTCACAAACAAATGACTCATCTTTCATTGTAAATTTACGAGAATCCATATTTTCTCCCATATTCACCATCGCCTTTCCTCTCTGTCTTTCTAAGCGAAAGAAAGGAAAAACCGAAGCGATATATCAAAAAGACACCTTTCAGTCGTGAAACGATGTCCTTTATGGCGGAGAGACAGGGATTCGAACCCTGGTTACTATTCCTAGTAAACACGATTTCCAGTCGTGCGCCTTCGACCAGCTCAGCCATCTCTCCAAACGCAAGTCATATTTTATACATCGTCTCATAAGATGTCAATGTAATATTGCTTTGTAAGTATTTGTGCGCACTTTTCCAATAGTGCTTTATCATATTTATTAAGGTGTGTCAGAATGGTGTACTTTGAAGAACTCATTTTGTATCCGTATAAGATACTGTCATGGAAAATATCCTCTGGAATACCTAAAGTCTTCGGATTTGTTTCACAACCGGCACTCTTTAAAATATTCTCAATGTTCTCAGTATTCAAGTCCGTTACTTCAACGGGAAGTTTTTCCTTAATTAAATCATACAGTCTGCAAATCACACATAATGCCACACCTACGGCATTTCCGTGTAAAGGATGAACCCATCCTCTTTTTATAAACTCAATATCCCAATAATGCACAATGTGATGTTCACATCCCGAACCCGGCCTTGTATTTTTGTACATGCCCATTGCTATACCGGAAAGAATTAGTGCTTCCATTATACCGGTTACCGCCTTTTTATCTCTATTCTTCAAGAGAGAGGCGCTGTCGGCGCATTTGTCCGCAGCCTTCCAAACCATTTCCGCAATTTCTTCACAGTAATGTTCCTTGTTTAAGTCTCTGGAAAATCTCCATTCTCTTACCGCATTGTATTTAGACAATACATCTCCGAATCCGGCAGTAAGCATGGTATATGGAGCATTTTGCAGTATATCTATGTCCGCAAAAATACCTTTCGGTACCTGTCCGGGACAGCTTTCTTTTACGTTATTTATTATTAACGACGATGTGATTGAAGCATATCCGTCCATGGAAGGAGCGGTTCCTATTACCGCATATTCCTTTCCTAAATGATAAGAAATATTTCTTACAACATCATTAACAACTCCGCTTCCTACTGCTACAAAAAAATCTATTCCCAAAGGCATCCTTATCAAAGTCTCTCCTATGGTACTTTCATTCGGTATAACGGGAATATTGTTTTTCTGAGGTATTACATAACTGTATGTCTCTTTGTTTACTTCCTTTAATCTTTCATAGACCCTTTTTCCCGCAATTTTGAATGTAATCTCATCGGAAATTACCATTATTCTGCCTTTTGCCTTGTTAAGAATAAACCTGATTGCTTCTTCTGTACCGTGCTCGGATATCTCTATCCTTTCCATTTTCGGATCATGAATCAACCCGCACTCACATGGATATATGTTTTTAATAAGTTCTTTTATCTCCAAATCTTTGAGTTTCATGTTTTCCCTCTAATATATAAGCTTCAAAATTTCATATAGTCCGAAACCCATGAAGTTTCCTATCGCATAACCCAACAAGCCTGTCGCAATTCCTATAAGTATAACTCCCTCATTCTTTATGGCTTTGGCCGTGGGTATAATAAACGCAGGTCCGAAGATTCCTGCTATTGATGTGATTATTATGGTATCCGCATCAATCTTAAAGAGCAGCGCAATGAAAAAGTGTAAAAACATTGTTACAAAAAGAACAAACGCTACCATGCCTAAAACATACACGGACTGGCCGAGTATAAGCTTCAGGTCCGCCATAGAGCCGACCGCCAATGAAAACACATATATGAAGTACTGTCCTATGGAATAGGATACTTTGTTTTGCCTTACCCCTTTTACAAAGGATAATGCCACTCCGATAACCGATACTCCGAGCATGATTATAGCTACGTTGGTTGCTTCTTTTGTCAGCAGATAAGAAATCCCTATGCTTACGCCGAGTGCTGCTATTCCCAACAGGATGGCAATAACTCCCTGTTTTATCTTTTCTTTTACAGGTATTTCCACCTTGTCGACAATGCCCTCTTTTTTATATTCGGTCTTTTCCGTTGCTACGGATATCTGCCTGCTCAATTTATTCAATAAGGGTTTAGCCAAAGTACATATAAACAGAAAGTACACCCCTCCCAGCACCTGGTCCGCAAGATTGGCAACTATTATGGTGTTTTTATCGGCATTTACTCCGTACCCTATCGCAAAAAGATTGGGTGTACCTCCGGTATAGCACCCTACCAGCATGGAGGCTATTTTTTCTTTTTCATAAACATTGGGGAAAACCAAAACACTAACGGCGGCTACAACCATTACGGAAACACTTAAGATTAGAAAAGACAATCCGGCTTTCTTTGCATTTTTTCTTAATGTCGTAAAATCCGAGTTAAAAAGAATAAGGGTGATTGCTATAGGTATAAGTACCGATGAAACGATATCCGACAAACCGGCATCCAAAGGCAGTCCGCTGTTTGCCCATATTATTCCTATAGCATAGCAGAAAATAATCGGGCCTACTGTCTTTATAAGCTTTACTTTATTTTCCAGTTTATACAGTATATAAGGTATTCCGAAAAATAAAACAAGTTGAATTATTTTTGCTAACATAAATTATTCCCCCTGCGATAATTATATATCAAATATGTATCTTTGCCCACTTCCCGCTTTTTATTCTTAACATTCCCGAAAAACTCCTGACAAACTGATCGGCAAGAAGACCGAGCCATGCTCCGATAAGACCTAGTTGCAACGGGTATACCATTATATATGAGAACAACGGACGTATCACCGCTACACTTATCAACGCCATTGTCGCCACAAATTTTACATCCCCTGCTCCTCTTAAACTTCCCGAATGCACAATCTGTGTATTTATACAGAAGGTAGACAGTGCCATAATCAACAAAACATATCTTCCGTTTTCTATAATGACCGAATCATCGGTAAACAGACCCATAAGCATCTTTCCTCCGAAGATAAATACGGCTGATAAAACAACGGAAATGATTATTGCCATCCTTCGCCCAATTTTAATGTAAAGCATGGAGAGGTCGCTTCGCTTCTCCCCTAAGGTTTGCCCCACTAAAGCTGTTGTTCCTGTTCCGAGACCGGCTCCTATATATGTAGAAAGATTCATTATCTGCATACAAACAAGATGTGTTCCGTAATCTATGGTGCCCAGTTCCGCAACAATTTTGTTATACATAAAAAATCCGAAACGAAAACATAATTCTTCCAATGCCGCGTTTCCCGATATGTTCGCTATGGATTTTACAATACTTAAATCAAACTTTTTAAGGCCTTTTATATCAAAATAAATAAAAGTTGCTCTTCTTAGCGAATAACATGCTGCCAAAAATGCGGCAACCATTCCTATAACAGTTGCAATAGCAGCCCCTTTTACTCCTAAAGCCGGAAATCCCAATCTTCCTTTTATCAGCAGGAAATTAAAAAAGACATTGACTACATTGGATATAAGGCTTGTGGTCATAGCTATCTTGGTGTTTCCCGCACCTCTTTGCGCCGCATTTATCGTCATGGTCAGAACACCGAATACTGTCCCGGCAGTAATAATACGGTAGTACACAATAGAATCGTCAATAAAATCTTCTCCGGCTCCTGCAAATCGTAAAAGAGGCCTTGCGGTAACTATTCCTAACGCTGTCATAATAATTGCAAGGATAAAACAGATAAGTAGGGCCTGCATCAGTACCCGATTAGCTCTTTTGGCATCATTCTCTCCTTTTCTTCTGGCTATCAATGCTGTAACACCTGTGTTTAATGCCAAAAAAAGCATAAGAATTATCATTCTCGGCTGCGTTGTTATTCCTACCGCCGTAACCGCCGTTATGCCGACGGAAGATACCATTATCATATCCACAAAACTTGTCAATCCGCCTAAGAGCGCTTCAATTGTAGACGGCAAAGCCATTTTTAACATTCTGCCGTATGCTTCTTTTGCCGAAGGCAGTTCTCCTAATTTCTTGTGCTTACGAAGCATATATTCAGGCTGATAGAATTGCTTAATCATACTCTTTATTCTAACATGTTTATACCTGTTTAGTCATGTAACATGTCTTTAACATAATTTTAACTTTACCATTCCTTATTTCAGTGTTTTTCTCGCAGTGTCGCCTTTTTTTCTTTACTTATTTAAGCAAGTGAATTATTATTAAAGGAGGGAGTTTTTGAAAACCGATTTATTTTCCGAAAGGAAGGAGATATAAAAATGACAAAAAACAAAATGTTACTTTCATGGATAGAAGAGATGGCTGCTCTTACTACTCCTGATGAGATTGTCTGGATTACCGGAGATTCTGAACAACTTGACCAATTAAGACAACAGGCAATAGCAACCGGAGAGCTCTATAAGCTCAATGAAGAAAAACTTCCCGACTGTTATTTACACCGCACAGCCGTAAACGATGTGGCACGAGTAGAACATCGCACTTTCATATGTTCAAGGAGAGAGATAGATGCCGGGCCGACAAATAACTGGATGGCGCCCAAAGAAGCCTATGAAAAGTTGGGCAAAATTTTCAACAAGAGCATGAAGGGAAGAACAATGTACGTTATTCCCTATTCAATGGGTCCTGTAGGTTCTAAATTTTCAAAAATAGGCATTGAGCTTACCGACTCGATATATGTAGTAATGAATATGGTTATTATGACAAGAGTGGGCAATGATGTACTTGATGCTCTCGGAAATTCCAATGATTTCGTAAGAGGACTTCACGGTAAAGCGGATATAGATGAAGAAAACAGATATATCTGTCATTTCCCCGAAGACAATACAATATGGTCGGTTAACTCCGGATATGGCGGAAATGTTCTTTTAGGTAAAAAATGCTTTGCCCTGAGAATAGCCTCATATCAGGGAAAAAATGAAAACTGGATGGCGGAACATATGCTTATACTCGGCGTTGAATATCCCGACGGCGACACCAAGTACATAGCTGCGGCATTCCCTTCAGCATGCGGAAAGACCAATCTCGCTATGCTTATTCCGCCGGAAATTTTTGCCAAGAAGGGATATAAAGTATGGACAGTGGGAGATGATATCGCATGGATAAGAAAAGGTCCCGACGGAAGACTTTGGGCCATTAATCCGGAGAACGGTTTCTTCGGTGTTGCTCCCGGAACAAATATAAAATCCAACCCCAATGCATTACATGCAACGGAAAAAGGCACTATTTTCACCAATGTTGTCCATAATCTTGAAAACAATACGGTTTGGTGGGAAGGATTGGACAAAAATCCTCCGACAAAAGCACTCAACTGGAAAGGTGAGCCTTGGACAGCCGAATCGGGTGAGAAGGGAGCACATCCCAACAGCAGATTTACCGCTCCCGCAACAAATTGCCCCTCTATAAGTAAGGAATTTGATTCTCCGAACGGTGTTCCTCTCTCAGCTATGGTATTCGGAGGAAGAAGAGCAAAGACTGCACCTTTGGTATATCAATCTCTTGATTGGGTAAACGGAGTGTTTGTAGGATCCATAATGGCTTCCGAAACAACGGCAGCTGCAAGCGGAGCTGTCGGAGTAGTAAGAAGAGATCCTATGGCCATGCTTCCTTTCTGCGGATATAACATGGGTGATTACTTTCAGCACTGGTTGAATATTGGAAAAGATGTAGGAGACAAGGTTCCAAAAATATTCCATGTAAACTGGTTCAGGCTGGATGATGAAGGTCATTTTCTATGGCCGGGATTCGGAGAGAATTTACGTGTTCTGCTTTGGATACTGGATCGCTGTGAAGATAAGGTAGGTGCTGTAGAGACTCCAATCGGTTATCTTCCGAAACCTGAGGACATCAACCTTGAAGGAATTGATGTTACCGAGGAAACATTAAAAGAACTTCTCTCTGTTGATAAAGAACTCTGGCTTGAGGATACTGTCAGAATAGAAGATTTCTATAACAAGATTGGAAATACCGTTCCGAAAGAGCTCCGGAACGAATTAACTAAACTTAAGAAAAAACTCTCATAAGTTTATAGAGAATTTCTGAAGGTTGTACTGACAAGGTGCAACCTTCTTTATGTTCGGAAATATAAATAAATTTTCACTTATCAACAGATTTTCTGTGGATAAGTGTTTTTCTGTGGATAACTTTAAAATTTTGTTAAATTTTTTAAAAATTTCTTTTTTTTTCCTCTTGTGCTATGTTTACTTCTCTGATATACTATGCTTCCCTGTTGATAACACTGTTTTATCCACAGGTCACGAAGGATAAATCTGCTTGGGGCGAAAAGTTTCAGAAAGCAGTTTTATCTTTTTTTTAATAATTAGGGGAAACTAACATTTATGGCCGTACAAGAAATATGGAACGATGCTTTGACGAATATTGAGAGTGTAATGGGTGAACTTAATTTTAAGACATGGATTCTGCCATTAGAGCCTTACACTATAGAAGGGGACAATTTTGTACTGATAGCTCAATCAGACTTTTCAAAGAATTATCTTGCCAATTACAAGCTTCTTTTAAAGAATGCCATTTCCGATGCGGCCGCTAAAGATCTCAGCCCTCTTTTTAAGTTAAAGAACGAAATCGGGGAATATGACGAAAACGGGAAACATGAAGATTTCCGTTCCAATAATTATGCAGATTCTCAGCTTCTGGATAAATATGTTTTTTCCAATTTCGTTACAGGTTCATCAAATCAATTTGCCAGAGCTGCTGCGGAAGCTGTTGTGGACAATCCCGGTACCACATATAATCCTTTATTTTTATACGGAGAAAGCGGAATAGGAAAAACGCATCTGATGCATGCTATAGGAAATGCAATTTCTCAAAAATATCCGGATAAAAAAATCTTATATGTGCAAAGTGAAACCTTTACAAATGAGATGATTTTTGCTATAAAATCAGCAAAAAGTAAAGAATTCAGAGAAAAATACAGAAATTTGGACGTTCTGCTTATTGACGATATTCAGTTTATTACCGGAAAAGAAGGAACGCAGGAAGAGTTTTTCTATACGTTTGAAAAACTTTATTATTCCAATAAACAGATAGTTATTACTTCCGACGTTCCTCCGGATAAAATGACAAGACTGGAAGAGAGGCTGAAAACGAGATTCCAGCAAGGACTTATGGCAGATATGCAGACACCCGACTACGAGACAAGAGTAGCTATCCTGGAGCAGAATTCCTTAAAGTCGGAATATAATATCTCCAAGGAAGTAATAGAGTTTATTGCAAAGAATATATCGTCAAATATAAGGAACCTTCAGGGAGCGTTAAATAAAACGGTTGCCCATGCACGCGTTTTCGGTGAAGACATAACCATCGATCTTGCCAAAAAGGCCTTAAAAGATATGATTGACGAAAGTAATGCAAATGATATAACCATACCGAGCATAATTGATACCGTTGCAAAATATTATAATATAACAACAAAAGATATAATTTCTCCGACAAGGAAAAGTGCTATTGCTTTTCCGAGACAGATTGCCATGTATATATGTAGAATTAAAACACCTTTTTCTCTTCCGGTAATAGGTAAATATTTTGCGGACAGAGATCATACCACCGTTTTATATGCTTGTGACAAAATTGCGAAAAAAATAAAAACGGATAAAAATGTAGAAAAAGAAGTTAATGAGTTGATAGAAAAGCTGAATTATTAACAAATTTCTGTGTAAATGTTAATATCTTTCTGTGGAATATTGTATAATTCATATATAAGCGTAGTTTACAGTTTTTATTAACAAAAATTATCCACAGTAAAAAGAACGGTAAATAAGGGATAAAATACGTTATACACAATATCCACAAGACCTACTACTACTGCTTATAGATATGTTATTAAAAGAAAGAAGGTAAACAAATGAATTTCACGTGTGCAAGAAAAAAATTACAAGATGCCGTTAATAGTGTATCAAAAGCTATTTCATCTAATCCTATAATGCCTGTACTGGGAAATATAAATATAAAAGCCAAAGATTCTCAGATAATATTCAGAGGATATGATCTTGAAATAGGAATAGAACATATTGAAGATGCTTTTATAAAAGAGGAAGGTGAAATACTGGTTAATGCAAGACTGTTTTCCGACATAGTAAGAAGTCTCGGAGAAGAGGAAGTGGAAATATTCACCGAAGAAAGTAAATTGGTTATTATTTCGGGAAATGCCGTATTTAATATAAGATGGCTGGATCCTGCTGCCTTTCCTAAATTACCATATGTGGAAAAAGATAATAAAGTTACCATTAAGACGGAATATTTAAAAAATATGATAAGAAACACTTTATTTTCCGTCAGTACAAATGAACAGAGACTTATCTTAACCGGAGCGTTGTTTGAAAGTGAAGAAAACAGTTTTAAGATGGTAACGCTGGACAGTTTCAGAATGAGTATAAGAAAAGAATATATATTAGGTAATAAAGAAGAGTTTAATTTTGTAATACCGGGAAAAACATTAAATGAATTACTTAAATTAATAACAAATGATGATGAAGATATAAGAATTTATTATGAAAAAACACAGGTACTGTTTGAATTCGGTAACTGTAAATTTATTTCAAAACTTTTACAGGGGGATTATTTCAATTATAAGGCAATTATTCCCACTAAAGACTTTGCAACAAAAATTGAGATAAATGTAAACGAATTTAGGAATATTATCGAAAGAAATATGCTTGTATCGGATGACGGAAGAAAAGCTCCCCTTATACTGGAAATAGTTGAAAATATGCTGACGGCAAATACGCAGGGTGAAGTAGGTAATGTAACGGAAAAGTGTCATATAAAGAAGGAAGGAAAGGATATCAGGATAGGATTTAATGCCAGATATTTACTGGATGCCATTAAATCAATAGACGAAGAAAAGGTAAGAATATCTTTTATGGGAGAAACAAGTGCGTGTATAATAACTCCCCTGAATAGCGACGAGTTCCTTTATCTTATTCTTCCCGTACGTATATCGGCGTATTAATGTTAATAGAAAGAATTGTACTGAAGGATTTCAGAAATTACGAATATCAGGAAATATCCCCCAATAAAGGGATTAATATAATATACGGAAGAAATGCTCAGGGAAAAACCAATATCCTTGAGTCGATTTTTTTATGCTCCACAGCAAGATCACACAGAACAAATAAAGATGCGGACCTGATAAGAAATTTACAGCAGGGCTATTCCGTAAGAATTGAAGGAAAAAGAGACGAAGAACCTTTTTCTATAGATATAAATTGTACAAAAATATCCTCCAGACAAAATAAAAGAGTTATAAAAGTGAACGATATAACTCTTTTAAAAACAGGACAGCTGATGGGAGTATTGAATAGTGTTATGTTTTCACCGGAAGATCTTACCGTGATAAAGGAAGGTCCGAGCGAAAGAAGAAGGTTTCTGGATATTTTAATAAGTCAGATTAATTCGTCATACTTTTACTCTTTACAGGAATATAACAGGATAATAAAGCAAAAAAATGCACTTCTTAAAAGAGTGTTTGAAACAGGAAAGAACAGCGATCTTATTGATGTATATAATATAAAACAGGCAAAAACCGGAACGAAAATTATAAAAGAAAGAGCAGCTTTTACGGAACAAATAAATGAAAAAGCGGGACAGAATCATTTTGATATAGCAAACGGCACGGAAGAGCTGGATATAAGATACGCTTGTGATATTCCGGATTATTCAGGCGAAGAAAGCGACTTTTATAAAGCATTGGATAAAATAAAAGATAAAGAAATAAAGATTCAAAGTACAATATTAGGGCCTCATAGAGATGATGTTGATATATTATTAAACGGATTAAATATAAGAGATTACGGATCCCAGGGGCAGCAGCGGTCTGCGATATTGTCATTGAAATTTGCGGAAATGCAGATTATTAAAGATAAGACAAACAAACAGCCGGTGCTATTGTTGGATGATGCATTAAGTGAACTGGACTTATTAAGAAAAAGAAAATTGTTGAACAAAATAGAAACAAAACAGACTTTTATTACCTGCACCGAAAAAAGACGATATATGACCCTGGATGACAAAATAAGTTTTTTCTATGTAAGCAAGGGATCAGTCAAAAGTATATAGAAAAAAGACCGTAAAAATGCTATAATTAACAGAAGAATGAAGAGAGGATTTCATGTTTTTACACATAGGAGATAATTTGGTTGTGCGCGAAAAAGAGGTAATAGGAATATTTGATTTTGAAACTTCTACACTATCCAAGCACACAAAAAATTATCTCAGAGATAAAGAAAAAAAAGGAACAATAACAACAGTAAGTGACAAACTTCCGAAGGCTTTTGTTGTTGTTAAGAAAAATAAGGAGTCCGATTTCCGGATATATCTCACACTGATATCTTCTGCAACGCTAAGAAAACGAGCTGAAAACAATAAAATAACGGAGTAATATATGGATAATAAAAAAAGACAGGATAATATAAGAGATTGCAATTACGACGAGTCGCAGATACAGGTACTGGAAGGTCTTGAAGCGGTCAGAAAAAGACCCGGTATGTATATAGGAACTACATCCGTGAGAGGATTACACCACCTTGTCTATGAAATAGTGGCAAACAGTATTGATGAAGCACTTGCCGGAAGATGTGACAGAATTGAAATAACGATAGATAAAGGCAATATAGTTACGGTTACGGACAACGGCAGCGGAATCCCGGTAGGCATACATCCTAAAATGGGAATTCCCACGGTTGAAGTTGTGCATACGGTGTTACATGCAGGAGGAAAATTTGATTCTTCGGCATACAGTATATCCGGAGGACTGCATGGAGTAGGAGCTTCGGTAGTTAACGCACTAAGCGAATTTCTTGAGGTGGAAGTCAAGAGAGACGGAAAAATATATAAACAAAGATACGAAAGAGGCAAAACGGTTTCAAAACTGGAAATTATTGGAAATACTAACGAAACCGGAACAAAAACCGTATTTAAAGCCGATGAACAGATTTTTGATACTATTGAATATGAATATGATGCTCTCTTATCAAGGTATAGAGAAATGGCATTTCTGAACAAGGGTGTCATGATAGTGTTAACAGATAAAAGAGGAGAGGAAGAAGTAACAAACGAATTATGTTATGAAGGCGGGATAGTATCATTTGTCAGATATCTGGATTCAAACAAAACAAGAATACATAAAGATACAATATATATTGAAGCGGAGAAGGAAAATTGTCTTGTGGAGATTGCGATGCAGTACAATGATGACTACAATGAGACACTTTATTCATATGCAAACAACATAGCGACCAGCGAAGGCGGAATGCATGTTACAGGTTTTCGATCAGCTCTGACAAAAGTAATAAACGATTACGCAAGAAAGATAGGAGCACTTAAGGAATCGGATAAAAACCTGACCGGAGAGGACGTAAGAGAAGGCTTAACCGTAGTATTATCGGTAAAATTACACGATCCGCAGTTTGAGGGTCAGACAAAATCAAAATTAGGTAACAGTTATGTGCGAACCGCCACCGAGCAAACGGTAAATGAGGAGTTGGCAGCATATTTTGAAGAGAATCCGCAAGAAGGAAAGGTAATTATTGAAAAATGTATTCGTGCATCCCAGGCCAGAGAAGCGGCAAGAGGAGCACGCGAATTGGCAAGAAGAAAGACTGCACTGGAAGGAAATGCTCTTCCCGGGAAACTGGCAGACTGTTCGGAAACCGATCCTACAAAGAGCGAAATATTCATAGTGGAAGGAGACAGTGCCGGCGGAAGCGCTAAACAGGGACGAGACAGAAAATATCAGGCAATACTTCCTTTATGGGGAAAAATGCTTAATGTGGAAAAAGCAAGAATAGAGAAAGTATATAATAACGACAAGCTCTCTCCTTTAATAACTGCATTAGGCACGGGGATCGGCGAAGATTTTAATATTGAAAAACTGAGATATCATAAAGTTATAATAATGGCCGATGCGGATGTTGACGGAGCTCATATAGGAATGCTCCTGATTACTTTTGTATACAGATACATGCGTGAACTTATAGAAAAAGGACACCTTTACCTGGCTCAACCGCCTTTATACAGAATAACCAAGGGAAAAGATTCAATATATGCGTATAATGAAGCGGAAAAGGACAGAATATTACGAGAAAGAGACTGGGACAGTAAAGATTGTACCCTTCAGAGATATAAAGGACTGGGAGAAATGAGTTCTACACAGTTGTGGGAAACAACAATGAATCCTGCCACCAGGACAATTATACAGATAAAGATGGATAATCCGTTCCTGGCAGATATAGCGGTGTCCGATTTAATGGGGGATGATGTACAACCCAGGAAAGAATTCATTGAAAGACACGCAAAAGATGTACAACTGAACAGATTAGATATATAATGTTTCACGTGAAACATATGAAGGGGTCGATATGGGAAAAATAATAGCAGTTGCCAACCAAAAAGGCGGAGTAGGCAAGACAACTACTTCGATAAACCTAAGTGCAAGCCTTGCATTTATGGGAAAAAGGACACTTCTTATTGATAATGATCCGCAGGGTAATGCAACAAGCGGTCTGGGAGTAGACAAATGGACCGTTAAGCAGTCGGTCTATGATGCTATAATTAATGATATAGACATAAAAGAGACGATTCTTCCTACAATGTTGGATAGTTTATTCCTTTGTCCCGCCAATATACAGTTAGCGGGGGCGGAAATAGAGCTTGTAAGTTTGATGATGCGTGAAAACAGACTGAAAAATGCTATTAAACCTATAAGAAATGATTATGATTACATAATAATTGACTGTCCTCCATCTCTGGGTCTGCTCACATTAAACTCACTAACTGCAGCAGACACCATTTTAGTGCCTATACAATGCGAATATTATGCGCTTGAGGGCTTGAAACAGTTGATGAAGACGGTTTCTTTGGTACAAAAGCATTTAAATCCCTCCTTAAAGGTTGAAGGAGTGGTTATGACTATGTTTGATTCAAGAACAAATATCTCACTTCAGGTAGTAGAAAGCGTAAGACAGCACTTTTCCGACAGAGTATATAGAACAATAATACCGAGAAATGTGCGGTTAAGTGAAGCTCCGAGCCACGGACTACCTATCATTCTATACGATAAAGACTCCAAAGGAGCTATGAGTTATTTGGATTTAGCAGAAGAAGTTATACAATGCGGAGGGGAAAATGGCTAAATACGGTTTAGGAAAGGGATTAGGTGCACTGCTGGGTGGTGATTATACCGATATTTCCGTTATTAACAAAGAGAATCAGTTGATTGAAATGGATATTGATAAGATACAGCGGGACCCCCGGCAGCCTCGTAGAGACTTTTCGAAAGAGGAAATGGATGAACTTGCGGAATCTGTACGCGAAAAAGGCATAATCCAACCGATATTGGTTAGGAAAACAGATGATACATACACAATAGTGGCAGGAGAAAGAAGATTCCGGGCCGCTAAACAGGAAAAGCTGAAAACAGTTCCGGTAATTGTAAAGGAATTTACCGATAAAGAAGTTTTAGAGATTACTTTAATAGAAAACATACAAAGAAAAGATTTAAATCCGATTGAGGAAGCGGAAGCATATAAGAGATTATGTGATGAATTCGGAGCAACTCAGGAGGAAATAGCAAAAACTCTGGGAAAAAGCCGTCCGGTCGTCACAAACAAGTTAAGACTGTTGAATTTAGAGGAAAAAATACTCAGTTTTATAAGAAGAGGAAAACTTTCCGAAGGTCACGCAAGGCTGTTGTTGTCTGTCCATGAAGACATAAGAGAGGATCTTGCCGAGGAAACGGTGAACAAAGAATTAAGTGTAAGAGACCTTGAAAAACTCATAAAAAAGACAAAAAGGACTCCCGGAAAGAAAGAACAAATAGAAAACGATGAAGAATTTGCAAAAGTTGAGAATAAACTACAGAAGAAACTTGCAACAAAGGTAACAATAACCAGAAGTATTAAGAAAGGTAAAATAACGATTGAATATTATTCGCTTGAAGGATTAAACAGAATCATAGACATATTAAGCAGATAATGTTTCACGTGAAACAAAGTAATGGAATATCTAATATACGCATCAATAAGTTTAGGAATATCACTGATTGTGTCATCAATTACAGTGCTGATTTTTGTTAATAAGAAAAAAAAGAATAAAAAGCGGGAACAAGAGCGGGAAATCTCTATAGATAATATAAAGACATATGAAGATGTACTGCGTCAGTTGAACAAATTACATGAAAATACTAAGGAAAATGAGCGTATGATCAGATATTTGGACATGCAGAGCGAAAAATTGAATAAACTGACAACAATATCATTTAAAAACGTAGGCCTTGTAAGATATAAATATTCCGATGATGCAGGAGGCAATCTCAGTTTTTCACTTGCTTTGATGGATGATAAACAGAACGGAATAGTGTTTACCAATATCTCGTTAATAGACAGCAATTCCTTATATGTAAGAAGGATAACAAACGGAGTATCGGATGTCCTTCTTATGGAAGAAGAAAAAGAGGCTATAAAACAAGCAAAAGAAAGTTCTGTAATTTAACAATATTTGTCATATACATAACTATTGACACATTTATTTAACTTTGGTATATTCATTAGGCGCGTTTGCGTATGTACTTTGAACAGTAGACACGGAGAGATGGTCGAGTTGGTTTAAGGCACCGGTCTTGAAAACCGGCGTAGGGGCAACCCTACCTAGGGTTCGAATCCCTATCTCTCTGCCACACGGAGAAGTACCCAAGTCGGCTCAAGGGGGCGGTTTGCTAAACCGTTAGTAGGGGTAACTCTAGCATGGGTTCGAATCCCATCTTCTCCGCCATAATTTGTCCGCAAATCGGTTCGGGTTTGCGGACATTTTGATTTCTTGCGTAAAAGAGTAAAATTCTTTAATATAATTTTTTTAAAAAGTTACAAAGAAATAATGTTATATACAACTAACACTTAGCATATTGTTTAATTTAATATCTTCATGTCGGATATTTTGCATTAAAGTCCGGAGATTTTTAACGGTCATTGTGTTTTAGCTACACTGAGTATACTATATGTAGTAGAGATAAAAGGGAATATAATTATGCAAAGGTCTGAAATTAAAAGACCTTGACATTTTACATCTCAAATATATATAATCTAATACGCTGTGCATGAAAGTGTACAAAAAAATGAGATAAATTTTTTACATATAGGAGTTACTGATGAAAAGAACATATCAGCCGAAGACCAAACAAAGAAACAGAGTCCACGGATTCAGACAAAGGATGAAGACGGCTGCCGGAAGAAAGATTATTAAAAACAGAAGAGCCGGGGGCAGAAAGAGATTATCTGCATAGGATTCCTTTCTCATGCCTTTATTTATACGAAAGGTTAAATATGGAAACGCTGAAAAAGAACTATGAGTTTTTACGTGTATACAGAAAAGGAAAATATTTCAGCGGAAAGTATTTGACAATAAACGTTCTGGAAAATGCATTTTTGCGCAATAGGGTAGGCATATCCGTAAGTCGCAAGGCATACAAAAGCAGCGTTAAAAGAAATTTATACCGTAGAAGAATAAAGGAAATATTAAGGACAGGTAACTTTAATCTGAAAAACGGGTATGATATGGTATTCGTAGTTAAAAAAACTGATGAAATACCTGAATACCATGAAATAGAGAAGGAAATAGTCGATTTGCTGGATAAGGCAAAATTGATAATAAAGAATGAAAAAACTGATAATCAGATTGATTAAATTTTACAGAATCAATATCTCTCCAAATAAGTTGCCGTGTTGCAGATTTGTTCCCACCTGCTCTCAGTATGCTATTGAAGCTGTGGAAAAATATGGCGCTTTCAAAGGCAGTTTGTTGTCATTGTGGAGAATTTTGAGATGTAATCCGCTTTGTAAAGGCGGTTATGATCCTGTTAAATAAGGAAAGGAAGGGCTATGTTTGATTTTATTTATAACTTTTTCGGAAAGATATTTGAATTGCTTTATACCGGTCTTTGCGGACAGAATTTCGGAATAACCATAATCGTATATACTCTGCTCTTAAAGCTTCTCTTGATGCCGCTTTCCATCAAAGGGCAAAAATCCACAATGAGGATGACAGAACTC